>JGI20225J20221_1000676_pt1 | contig 50996 bp, 42 predicted proteins | sample BioMet4_FD_20221 | JGI IMG/M metagenome (IMG submission 20221) | reverse complement strand
CGGTCCTAAGGTAGCGAAATTCCTTGTCGGGTAAGTTCCGACCCGCACGAAAGGTGTAACGATTTGGGCACTGTCTCAACGAGGGACCCGGTGAAATTGAAGTACCTGTGAAGATGCAGGTTACCCGCGACTGGACAGAAAGACCCCATGGAGCTTTACTGTAACCTGAGATTGAATTTTGGTAAGAGACGTACAGGATAGGTGGGAGGCAGAGAAGTGAGTACGCCAGTATTCACGGAGCCGCTGGTGGGATACCACCCTTGTTTTACTGAAATTCTAACGAAAAGCGTAACGAGCTTGCGGACAGTCTCAGGCGGGCAGTTTGACTGGGGCGGTCGCCTCCAAAAGAGTAACAGAGGCGCCCAAAGGTTCCCTCAGCGCGGACGGAAACCGCGCGAAGAGTGCAAAGGCAGAAGGGAGCTTGACTGCGAGACGGACAGGTCGAGCAGGGACGAAAGTCGGGCTTAGTGATCCGGTGGCATCCGAGTGGAAGGGCCATCGCTCAACGGATAAAAGCTACCCTGGGGATAACAGGCTTATCTCTCCCAAGAGTCCATATCGACGGGGAGGTTTGGCACCTCGATGTCGGCTCATCACATCCTGGGGCTGAAGTAGGTCCCAAGGGTTGGGCTGTTCGCCCATTAAAGTGGTACGCGAGCTGGGTTCAGAACGTCGTGAGACAGTTCGGTCCCTATCCATCGCGGGCGGAAGAAACTTGAAAGGGGCTGCTCCTAGTACGAGAGGACCGGAGTGGACGGACCAATGGTGTACCAGTCATACCGCCAGGTGTGCAGCTGGGTAGCTACGTCCGGGACGGATAAACGCTGAAAGCATCTAAGCGTGAAACCAGCCTAAAGATGAGGTTTCTCATTACGTAAGTAAGTAAGGTCCCACAGAGACGATGTGGTTGATAGGCCGGGAGTGGAAGTACAGTGATGTATGGAGCGGACCGGTACTAATAGACCGAGGACTTGACTTAAGCACGTATCAACCGCTATGTATGACCTTTGATTCGCAGATACTTTTCTTTGTGGTTGTCAGGGTATGACCCTGAATAATTCAGTAGCGATAGCTGCGGGGATCCACCTGTTCCCATGCCGAACACAGCAGTTAAGCCCGCAAACGCCGAAAGTACTTGGGTGGAAGCGCCCTGGGAGGATAGGAAGCCGCTGATTGAAAGCCAGCATGCCGTAATGGTATGCTGGTGTTTTTTTTGTCTGGATATTGAGCTTTTTCATTCCTCGTGATATTCTTTTATATATAGTGTAGAAAGGAATGGACTACAATGGTAATAAGTGAACTTAAATTAAAACGAGCATATGCATTTTATGATGAGTGCGATGGATACCGGATTTTAGTAGATCGATTATGGCCGCGCGGTATTACTAAAGAACGATTGCATTGTGAATTATGGGCTAAAAATATTTCACCTTCACAAGAATTGCGAAAAACGTTTCATGGAGAGAATTATTTTTTAGATTTTAAAGAAGCATATGTGATGGAATTAGAAAAAAATCCAGAAGTATCTTCATTTATTGACTTATGCCGGGAGAAACTTGCCGAAGGAAATGTAACGCTTGTCTATGCTGCAAAAAATGAAATATGTAATAATGCAGTTGTTTTGAAAGAATGGCTGTTAGAGAAAATAAACGAAAATAGTTAAAATTGCTTTAAAAGAGTATTCTGCCATGATATACTTAACTTAAATACGGTACACTTGAAGATTCGTCTGACGGTAAACCAAAATGGATAAATGCATCGTACTGAATTTGCAAAGGACAGTTGTTCCTGCGCAGAAAGTCGAGTGAATAGTTTTGTCGTATGCTATCCCCGTACTTTCGTACGGGGTTTTAATTTTTTAAGGAGCGTGTTTTCCTATGGAAACCAGAGTTGCGTTAATTGGAATTATTGTTAGCAGTCCAGAATCAGTCACTAAGTTAAACAGTATTTTGCACGAATATAGCCAATATATTATTGGGCGTATGGGAATTCCTTACCAGCAGCGGAAGGTATCTGTCATTAGTATTGTTATGGATGCCCCGCAGACGGCAATTAGTGCTTTATCCGGAAAATTAGGGATGATTCCTAATGTAAGTATTAAAACTACGTATGCAAAACTGCCTGAATAAAAGCAGAAGGAGACTATTATGTTAAAAATTGCAATATATGGTAAGGGCGGTATTGGTAAATCAACAATAACTAGCAACTTATCGGCAGCGTTTTCCAAACTAGGAAAACGAGTTATTCAAATTGGCTGTGACCCTAAAGCGGATTCTACATTTAATTTGTTAGGGGGAAATCCGGTACAACCCGTTATGAATTATATCCGAGAGTTTGATGAAGATCCAGAACAAATTGAAGATATTTCTAAGATTGGATTTGGTGGAGTTTTATGTATTGAAACCGGAGGACCGACGCCTGGATTAGGTTGTGCAGGACGAGGAATTATTGCTACGTTTAGCTTATTGGAAGAGTTAGGCCTTTTTGAACGATTTAAGCCTGATGTTGTCTTATATGACGTATTAGGCGATGTGGTTTGCGGTGGCTTTGCTGCACCTCTCCGAGCCGGTTATGCTGATGAAGTTATTATTGTTACTTCAGGAGAAAAAATGGCGCTATATGCTGCCGATAATATTAACGAAGCTGTAAATAATTTTGCTGACCGCAGCTATGCCAGCGTACGGGGAATTATACTGAATCGCCGTGATATTGTTGATGAGGAACATAAAGTACGAAGTTTTGCGGCAGAGCGTAACTTAGAGATTATTGGAGATGTTCCGCGCAATGATGATATAACTCGGTTTGAAGATATGGGAAAAACTGTTATTGAGGGAGATGATAGTCTGCCCATTAGTAAAATATTTTTACGAATAGCACGAGTATTATGGGAACATGAGGAAACAGGATATGAAGAATAAACCCTATTCTATTACTATAAAAGAATTAGTAGAACGAGGCCGTAACAATATTCCAGAAGAATGTATTTCTTCAACGCATCTTATTTATAATTCACCGGCTGCACTTGCATTTAATTCTCCCGGAGCAGAGGGATTTGGCGTAAAACGGGCAGGGCTAGCTATTCCGGGATCGGTTATGCTTCTTATCGGGCCGGGTTGTTGTGGCAGAAATACCACTATACTTAGTGAAATGAGTGGGTATAGTGATCGATTTTTCTTTTATATTATGGATGAAACCGATATTGTGACAGGCCGCCATTTGACGAAAATACCACAAGCGGTAAAAGAAGTGTGTGAAGCATTGGACACGCTGCCAACGGTTGTCATGATTTGTATGACTTGCGTGGATGCTCTTTTAGGGACGGATATGGAACGAGTATGCCGAAAAGCGGCAATGTATGTGGGGATACCTGTTGTGCCTTGCTATATGTATGCATTGACACGTGAAGGCCGTAAACCGCCTATGGTTGCAGTACGTCAAGCTGTATATTCTCTTTTGGAAAAGAGAGAAAAACAAGCAAGTATGGTTAATATTTTAGGATATTTCTCACCGTTGATGAATGAATGTGAAATATATCCTCTTTTACGACAAATGGGAATTAAAAAGATAAATGAACTTTCTCGATGTAAAACGATCGAAGAATACAAAAGTATGGCAGCGGCTAATTTTAATCTGATTCTTCATCCGGAATCACGCCTTGCGGCTCAGGATTTACAAGAGAAATTGGGTATTCCCAGTATTGAACTGACACGTATGTATCAGATAGACAAAATTCAGAAACAGTATTATATTCTTGCAAAAACATTAGGAACAGTGATTGATGATTCAATTTATGCTGCAGAGGCACGGAATGCGGTAACGAAATTTGTACAGTCTCATAAAAATGTGATATTTGCTGTTGGGGAAATGATGAATGGAAATTCTTTTGAACTAGCGTTAGCGCTTGTCAGATATGGCCTTTGTGTTGCTGAAATATACAGTAATTTAGGGACGGAAGATTATGTATTTCTTAAACAGCTGGCTGCGCTGAGCCCCAATACCCGTGTATTTTCCAACCTATCGCCATCGATGTTGTATTATGAGGATACAGGGAATCGTATTCACGTTACCGTGGGCAAGGATGCAGCATATTATCATCCTCATGCGGTACATGTTTTATGGACAGAAGAAGAACAACCTTTTGGATATGCTGGGGTAACGAAACTTTTCAAGAAATTGCAGGAAGCACTAGATACAGAAGGAGGAGATTTGCAATGAAAGGACTATGGAAATACATTTCTCCTTTTGCACCAGATCAGTCAGGTGCTTGTTCCGTATTTTATGGATTGGGAGGAATTGTTGTTATTGTAGATGCCGGCGGATGTGCCGGCAATGTTTGCGGATTTGATGAACCGCGCTGGTTTGGAAAAAAAAGTGCGATTTTTAGTGCGGGTTTACGAGATATGGATGCTATTCTTGGCCGGGATACGCTTCTTGTGGAAAAATTGTGTGCGGCAGCAGCGGATACAAATGCTATGTTTGCGGTTTTCGTAGGTACGCCGGTACCGGCGGTTATTGGAACAGATTATCAAGCGCTGCGGCGCATGGCAGAAAAAAAACTGAGATTACCCGTTATGACGGTTGATACAACGGGTATGAATTTATATGATGTGGGAATAGAAAAAGCCTATCTGGAACTATTTCGTACATTCGCAGCTGCTTCTGGACCGATACAACCGGAGACGGTAGGAGTTATCGGAGCTACACCTCTCGATATGACCTGTTTAGAAGATCCTTTACATATTGAGAACATGTTGATCGGACAAGGTTGGTCAAGAGTTCTTATATATGGGAGAAATGGGTTGAGTAATATACAGCAAGCCGGGGCGGTGGCCAAAAATCTTGTTATAGCACCGGCAGGTATGGCTGCTGCCGTGTATTTAGAAAAAAAATTTGGCACCCCATATACGACTGCATATCCAGTTTTGAAAAAAAATTGGGTATGTGATTTCACCGGAAAAAAAATTTTGATCGTGCATCAGCAAATTTTAGCCAATGCACTGCGGCAGCAATTGTTAGAAGCAGGGGCGTCTGCCGTTACAGTGGCTTCATGGTTTATGCTTAATGTGGCATTGAAGGAACCGTATGATATAGCACTTCGGGAAGAAGAGGATTTTATCCAGTTAGCCGATAATCAGACATATGATATCGTCATAGGCGATGGTTTATTCCGAAAGGCGTTAAAGCATTTTATGGGAATGTACTTGGAATTGCCGCACTTTGCTGTATCTGGAAGGATGTGAAGAGAGCCGTGAGGACAACACAAATGATACGCGTTTTTGGTATTGTCCAAGGAGTAGGATTCCGTCCGTTTGTCAGTCGAACCGCAGCAGCAAATCATATTCGGGGATGTGTTTGCAATAAGGGGTCATATGTGGAAATTATGGCACAAGGAGAAAAGAAAGCGCTGCAGTCCTTTTATGATGAATTGCAGCATAATCCTCCCCCGCGTGCTGCAATTTTAAAAATTGATAGAGAGAAAGCAGAAGGAGTTAAGACATATAGTTCGTTTGATATTATAGAGAGCACGAAAGAAAAAGGAGATATTTTTGTTTCACCGGATATTGGCATTTGTGATGCTTGTAAAAAAGAACTTTTTGATAAAAAAAATCGCCGTTATTTGCACCCTTTTATTAACTGTACAGCTTGTGGACCGCGGCTTACAATTCTTGACGCTATGCCTTATGATAGAGAACGGACAAGTATGGGGGAATTTCCCATGTGTGCAGACTGTACATATGAATATACACATCCGGAAACCCGGCGATATGATGCCCAGCCGGTGTGCTGCAAGAAATGCGGCCCTGAAGTATATCTTATGGATCGCCATGAACGAGGATCCAGTGCTATTACAGAAGCCAGACGCGTTATCAGCAATGGCGGAATTATTGCTATTAAAGGAATCGGGGGCTTTCATCTAAGCTGTGATGCTACGAATGAAGCTGCAGTCTGCCGCTTGCGCAGACTAAAAAAACGCCCGATAAAGCCGTTTGCCGTTATGATAAAGAATTTGGATGTCGTACGGACCGAATGTGACATACACGCTGATCAAGAAGCGGTATTGACAGGACATCAAAAACCCATTGTATTATTAGATAAAAAAACAGGAGGGAAAATTTGTCAGCAAATTGCACCGGGAAATCCAAAGATAGGGGTTATGCTTCCGTATGCACCATTGCAGCTATTGCTGTTTACCTATGATGATGAGATGAGTATGCCGGACATTCTTGTCATGACCAGTGCTAACGAATCGGGAGCACCTATTTGCCGTACGGATATAGACGTACGGCGTGAAGTAGTACATATGTGTGATCTTGTCATATCACACAATCGCAAAATTCGTCTTAGTGTGGATGATTCCGTAATGGATTTTTATGATGGAAAACCATATATGATTCGTCGATCCCGCGGATATGCACCGTTGCCGTTTATTCTTTCCCGTCAGTATAAAGGTCAAGTTCTGGGGATAGGCGGAGAATTGAAAAATACTTTTTGCCTTGGTAAAAACAATTTATTTTACCCATCGCCCTATGTAGGTGATATGACGGATGTCAGAACGATGAAAGCGTTACGTGAATCAATAGTGCGGATGGAGACCTTGCTGGAAGTAAAACCAAGTATAGTAGCTTGTGATATGCATCCTCGTTATAATACGACAATTATTGCAGGGGAGTTAGGGCTTCCCGTATTTTCTGTACAACACCATTATGCGCATATACTTTCTTGTATGGCTGAAAATAAGTATTCGGAACCTGTTATCGGCGTAGCCTTCGATGGTACCGGATTTGGTACAGATGGAACTATTTGGGGGGGAGAAATATTAACTGCCGATTATACTGGGTTTACCCGGCGGGGTGCGATAGAACCATTTATGCAGAGAGGCGGGGATATTGCTGTTAAGGAAGGGTGGCGTATTGCCATATCTATGTTGTACAGTATGTTTGGAAATAGTGAGATTTTTGAGAAAAGTATACGACAACTAGCGCTTTGTGATGAAAATAATCTAATGGCGCAATGTTTTATGGCTGATAATCATATAAACAGTATCCGCTCTACTAGTGCCGGACGCCTGTTTGATGCGGTAAGTGCTATCTTAGGCATATGCAGAAGCTCAACTTTTGAAGGGGAAGCTTCCATGACTTTGCAATTTGCGGCAGAGAGATGGAAAAGGAAACACAAGGAACCGGAACTACTGCATCGGTATGATTTGAAATTGCAGAATGGGATATTTTATTTACCTACCAATGAATTGGTACGGCATATGGCGGAAGGAATATTGGCCAGATGGCCGACTGGATGTTTAGCATATATTTTTCATAGAATATTGGCAGATATGATTATTAAAGCTTGTAAAAAAGTTCGTGCAGATACGGGAATTGCAACAGTAGCACTAAGCGGCGGTGTTTTTCAGAACCGGCTGTTGCTGCGGATGTGTGATAAAGGACTGCAGGACTATGAATTTCGTGTTTTGAAGCATAGCCTGCTGCCGCCTAATGATGGGGGAATTTCTCTGGGACAAGCGGTTGCGGCAATGCAGTATATACAGAATAGATAAGGAGACGGGGACTATGTGTGTAGGATTACCAGCGCGTGTAATAAGAATAAAAGACGGAATTGCCTTAGTTGATGCATCAGGAGCCAAACGTGAAATTTCAGCGGAACTTCTTGATGACTTAGATCCCGGTGACTACGTTATGGTGCATGCAGGACTGGCCATTGCTAAAATAACCAACAATGATGAGAATGAAACAGATCGTATCATGGAGGAATTATGAAGGATGAAAAAAAGACAGCAAGAGAAATCATAGAAACATACAACGGACCTGCAATTCGTATTATGGAGGTTTGTGGTACTCATACGCATGAAATTTTCAGATTGGGAATACGCAGTCTTTTGCCGGATAACATAAAACTTATCTCCGGTCCGGGCTGTCCCGTTTGCGTTACGCCTGTAAATTTTATTGATGAAGCTGTTTTTTTGGCACAAAAGCGACAGGTTACAATTTGTACATTTGGAGATTTGGTACGAGTACCAGGTACAGTCGGCAGTCTTGCGAAGGCACGCAGCGAAGGGGCGAGAGTGGAAGTCGTATATTCTCCGATGGATGCATACCTATATGCTGAAAAACATAAAACAGAGCAAGTTGTATTCTTATCAGTAGGTTTTGAAACGACAACACCGGCTAGTTGTCTTGCTGTAAGAAAAGCCAAGCAGAATCATCTTGAAAATTTTTCTCTGCTGACAGCGAATAAGACAATGCCGCAAGCATATCAGACGCTAAAAGGCAGTGCCGATGCTTTTTTATATCCCGGACATGTTCATGCAGTTATGGGTACAACTTCTTGTGAAGAACTGGTAAGAGAAGGTATATCCGGTGTCATTACTGGTTTTACGGCAAAGGAAATAGTGACGGCGCTGGCGGTTATTATTATAAAACACCGAGAAGGAAAAGCATTTTTTAAAAACTGCTATCCGCGCGTAGTTACCGCGGCAGGGAGCAAAGCGGCACAACAGGTAATGGAAGAGGTCATGGAACCTTGTGATGCGGAATGGCGGGGGTTAGGGACTATTCTACAATCAGGCCTTAAGCTGAGAGCGGCATATGAAACGTTTGATGCTAGAATTAAGTATACTATGCCGAAACTTGTGGGACACAGCAATACTGCTTGCCGCTGCGGTGAAGTATTACAGGGGAAGTGTTATCCTGACGGCTGCATACTTTTTGGCAAGACCTGCACTCCGGAACATCCGGTAGGAGCCTGCATGGTTTCCCATGAAGGAGCTTGCTCGGCATTCTATCAATATGGAGGGATACATCATGGATGAAATAGTTACACTTGCACACGGTGCCGGCGGTAAAAAAACGGCAGAGTTAATAGAAAAAGTATTTAAAACTCATTTTTCAAACCCTGAATTTACAGGTGATGATGCAGCCGTTTTACAAATAGATGGAAATCAGTTAGCTTTTACTACGGATGGCTTTATTGTATCGCCGCCTGAATTTCCAGGGGGGAATATTGGGAAATTAAGTGTTTGCGGCACGGTCAACGATCTGGCATGCATGGGAGCACAGCCGTTGTACTTATCTTGTGCTTTTGTTATTGAAGAAGGCTTTTCCTTAGCAAAGGTAGAGGCGTATGCGGCGGCAATGGAAAAAACAGCTAATGAAGCGGGTGTACGAATTGTAGCAGGAGATACCAAAGTAGCAGGAAAAGGACAAGTAGATAATCTTTTTATTACGACGACAGGTATAGGCCGCGTCATGCAAGGCTGTCATACTTCGGGAACTTTTGCCCGTCCTGGTGATGCGGTGATCGTGACAGGTGATGTAGGGCGGCACGGTTGTACTATTCTTCTGGCTCGGGATACCTATGGCATTAAAGCAGATGTAACGAGTGATTGTGCACCTTTATGGGGAACTGTAAAAACGATGTTTGATACAACCAAAAACATTCATGTTATTCGTGATGCTACTCGTGGTGGTGTGGGAACCGTGCTTTATGAAATAGCGGAACAAAGTAATATAGGCATTCGTCTGGATGCGGCAGCTATTCCTATTGATAAAGCGGTATCCGGTGTTTGCGGCATGTTGGGTTTGGAACCGCTTTATTTGGCGTGCGAAGGACGTTTGGTCGTATTTGCACCTAAAGAAGAGGCGGCGGCATTATTGGAAACATTACATAAAGGAACATATTCAAAAAATGCAGCTATTATTGGTGAAGTAACCGCGGAGCTGGCTGGGCGTGTAATCATGAAAACAGAAATAGGAACAGAGACGATGCTGCCTCCGCCGGGAGGAGAGCTTTTGCCCCGAATTTGTTAAAGTAATCAAATGGTGAGGATATAACTATGATAAAAATTGCAGTTTATGGCAAGGGCGGCATTGGAAAATCTACGACTGTTTCCAATATAGCGGCAGCACTTGCTGACAGAGGTCTTCGAGTCATGCAGATTGGCTGTGACCCAAAAGCGGATTCTACAAATAGCCTTCATGGACAGGCAGCGATTCCTACGATCCTTGATTTGATTCGTCAGAAAGGGGATGCATTTTCGCTGAAAGATATGACGGTTAAAGGATATAAAGGAGTAGTGTGCGTTGAAGCGGGTGGCCCTGCTCCGGGGATGGGCTGTGCCGGTCGCGGAATTATTGCGGCATTGGAAAAGTTAAAGGAAAAAGGAGCGTATGATATATATAAACCGGATATTGTTATGTATGATGTTCTGGGAGATGTAGTATGCGGTGGTTTTTCCATGCCAATGCGTAAAGGATATGCTGATGCTGTATTTATCATCACTTCAGGAGAAAATATGGCGATCCATGCGGCTGCTAATATTGCAATGGCATTAGAAAATTTTAAAGATCGTGGATATGCCAGACTCGCAGGTATTATTTTAAATAGCCGCAACGTAAAACATGAAGAAGAGAAGGTCTTGGAATTGGCATCAGATATTCACTCTGCGGTTATAGGAAGTTTAAGCCGCAGTACAGTGGTACAAGAAGCAGAAGAACTTCATAAGACAGTCATTGAAGCCTATCCGGCAAGTAGCATGGCGGAAGAATACCGGATACTGGCAGCAGCAATATATAAAGAAGCGCAAAAAAGGAGGTAGTCTATGTTAACGCGAATTGGCAAAGCTGTTGATATGCAGGGAGCCGCGGTTAAAATCAAGGAAGCGGTATATCCGAATCCGTTTGAATCTGGACTGGAATATACGCCTCCTGCACGGGGAACGTGGAATATTGTTCATACAAATATGCTTGTGCCTGAATCGCACCAAGTTTATATTTGTGCTGCCGGCTGTCTGCGTGGAGTTGTACTTACTGCTGCGGAAATGGGAGCTATGGATCGCTTTTCTTCTATTTTAGTAGAGGAACATAACTTGATGGATGGCTCTATGGAGAATTTGATTATAGACGGCGTGGGAGATATTTTGGATCGCCTGCCGCGGCGGCCTAAGGTAATGTTTATTTACCCTGCCTGTATTCATCGTTTTATGGGGTGCGATATGAGCGCTGTCTATGTTCAATTACAGCGCCGTTATCCGGATATCGGTTTTGGTGAATGCTATATGGATCCTATTATGAGGAAAAGCGGACTTACGGCAGAAGCAAGGACGCGCTGGCAGTTATATCATTTTTTAACACCACAAGAACATGATTGGAAATCTGTTAATATCATTGGTAATAATTTACCGACAAGTGAAGATAGTGAACTTGTCCGTCTTATTAAAGACAATGGATTTATTCTGAGAGATTTGACACTGTGCAGGACATATGAAGAGTATTTGGAAATGGGAAAGAGTGCTGTAAATATTTCTTATAATCCGCAGATGATATATGGCGGCCAACAGATGGAAAAATCGTTAGGACAGAAAAATATATATATCCCGTTGAGTTTCGACTGTTTGGAAATTCGCAATGAGTTATACCAATTAGCCGATTTTTTAGGGGTGCAGCATCTTGATTACAGTCCCAATATGTTGCAGTGTGAACGCAGTCTGGCCAAAGCAAAAGACGTGATTGGAGATACGGCAATTGCTCTTGACTATGCGGTTACTTTCAGACCGTTTAGTTTAGCGAGACTGCTTTTGGATCATGGTTTTAACGTAACTCGTATGTATGTAGATACGATACCTAGCGAAGATAAAGCTGATTTTGAATATTTACAGCAATGCTACCCCAATCTTATGTTGTATGCTACCGTTCATGCTAAGATGCGGGTCATGGACCGACATACGACAGAACCGTTGCTGGCTATAGGACAAAAAGCGGCATATTTTACAGGAACAAGACATTTTGTTGATATTGCTGAATGCGGTGGATTTTATGGATTTACAGGCATTAGTCATATGGCGGCACGTATGGTAGAAGCTTTCTTAGAAGAAAAAGATGCCCGTGATTACATACAAATTAAAGGATGGAGGTGCCGAACATGTCGATGAAACAAACAATAGCGCGTGTGTCATCTTATTCAGCAGATGTTTTCGGTGCGTGTTCGGCTTTATTTGAATTGGGTGGCATGATCGTTATTCATGACCCATCAGGTTGCAACTCAACTTATGCAACGCATGATGAACCTCGCTGGTATGATAGGGACAGTCTGTTTTTTATTTCAGGCCTGACAGAAATGGATGCAGTCATGGGGAATGATAATAAACTGGTTCATGATATTGTTTCAGCGGCGCAAGACCTATCACCGCGATTTATTGCAGTTTTGCAAAGTCCGATTCCCTATATGATAGGCACCGATTTGGAGGCTGTAGCCAAACTGGTACAAAAGAAAACGGAGATTATGACGGTTGCGCTGCCGACGAACAGCATGCATTCGTATGTCAAAGGAGCATCTATGGCCTTTGCGATGTTAGCCGCGCATATGGTTGAAAATCCGGTAGGAAAAACATTGCCGCCGTTTACTCCCAAACGCTGGAGCTGTAGCTGGCAGGCTGAGTATACTGCTGACGGCTCGTTGGTAAAAGATATGCCTTCTGCAGCAGCACGACAATCGTTAGGAGTCAATATACTAGGAGTTACGCCTTTGGATTTTTCCTTTAATGGCAGTGATCAATCTATGGTGCAAGTCCTGCGGGAACGTGGGTTTCGCGTAGTAAGTACCTGGGCTATGGGAAGTTCGCTTGAGAACATTGCACAAGCCTCGTTGGCTGATGTAAATTTGGTGGTTTCATATGCAGGATTAGAAGCTGCCAGAATTCTGCAGCACCGCTTTTCTATACCGTATGTTATCGGAGTTCCTTTTGGATCGGTGATGGTGGCACAAGTAGCATCCGATTTAAAGGAGGCCGCAGCAGAAAAAATGAATATGATTTCTTACAGAAATCGCAGAGTAGACGAGAGTGGTACCGTTATTATCGGTGAAAGTGTTTACAGTGCTTCTTTGGCATGGGCCATTGCAGAAAACGGCGGACCGGCAGCACGCGTGTTTTGTCCCTTGGATACGGAAACGGCGTTGTTGGTGCCGGAAGATCGGATTGGTATGTCTGAAGGTGAATTAGAAAAATTGCTGTTTTCATATAATGTGATTATTGCAGATCCTTTGTATCATCCTATTTGTCCGACAACGGCACGATTTGTTCCGTTGCCTCATGAAGCTTTTTCTGGACGGTTGTTTCGCAAAGAGATACCCAATTTAATTAAAAACGCTGAAACATTTGCAAAAAATATAAATGGTTAAGGAGAGAGAGACATATGGGACTAAACGATACCCCTTCTGGTGAACGTATCCACATTGCCTTTTTTGGCCGGCGCAATGCTGGTAAATCCAGTGTAGTCAACGCTGTGACGGGTCAGGATTTAGCAATTGTTTCTGCTGCCAAGGGAACGACTACTGATCCTGTTTATAAAGCAATGGAATTGCTTCCGTTAGGTCCGGTGATGATTGTGGATACTCCCGGATTTGATGATGAAGGAACACTCGGAGAACTTCGTATTCGAAAAACCAGACAAGTACTGAATAAGACAGATATTGCAGTTCTGGTTGTAGATGCAGTAGAAGGAATGACCGCCGCGGATGCAGCATTGCTGCAGCGTATTAAAGAAAAAAACATTGCATATGTACTTGTTTTTAACAAATTAGATTTATTGGAAAAGGCCGTTGAACCAGAAAAAGATCAAATATATGTTAGTGCCTTGTATCAGCAGGGAATTTCCGAGCTAAAGGAAAGACTAGGTACCTTGCGGTCTGATAGAGAAGGAAAATTGACGATTGTCGGAGATTTAATTCATCCTTCTGATTTTGTTGTTTTGGTGGTTCCTATTGATAAAGCTGCCCCTAAAGGCCGTTTGATATTGCCGCAGCAGCAGACGATACGAGATATATTGGAAGCGGATGCTGCGGCTATTGTCGTAAAAGAATATGAATTACATGATACGCTGGCCCATCTTGGGAAAAAACCAGCATTAGTTATTACGGACAGTCAGGTATTTGCGAAAGTGTCGGCCGACACACCGCCGGATATTCCATTGACATCTTTTTCTATACTTATGGCTCGCCATAAAGGATTATTAGAATCGGCTGTTCATGGTGTGGCGGCAGTAGAAAAACTTCAAGATGAAGATATGGTTCTTATTGCCGAAGGCTGTACACATCATCGGCAATGTGATGATATTGGAACCATTAAAATTCCGCGCTGGCTGCGGAACTATACAGGAAAAAATATAAAGATTCATACTGTCAGCGGTATGGAATTTCCTGATGATTTGTCTCCCTATGCGCTGATCGTCCATTGCGGCGGCTGTATGTTAAATGAAAGGGAAGTCCGCTATCGTATGAAATGTGCGAAGGACCAACAGGTACCCATAACAAATTACGGAATTATGATTGCTTACATGCAGGGGATTTTGAAACGGAGCCTGCAGTTATTTCCCTATCTGGCAGATGTCATTGCATAGGAGGATCCGGTACATGCGTATAGAAAAGGATAGTTTAGGAGAAAAAAAATTATCTGAGTCAGCGCCTTATGGCATTAATACCTTGCGGGCGATGGAAAATTTTTCTCTCCATCATAAGAGAACCAATATGCGGCTTATCTATGCGGTCGTTAAAGTAAAAAAAGCAGCGGCGCTTACCTATTGTTCTTTGCAGGTGCGGGAAAAGGGTATTTATGAAGCAATTGTATCTGCCTGCGATGAAATTTTGAACGGGAAATATGATGATGCTTTTGCAACAGAAGCGCTACAAGGCGGAGCAGGTACTTCAACAAATATGAATGTCAATGAAGTGGTTGCGAATGCGGCGCTGAAAAAATTAGGAAAAAATTACGGACAATATGATATTATTCATCCTTTGGATGATGTAAACCGCGGACAGTCAACGAATGATGTATATCCTACGGCACTACGCATTGCGGCAATTGAATTATTAAGAAAATTGAGTCAAGCTTGTGCAGAATTGCAAACAGCCCTGCAGGAAAAAGAAAATGCATATGAACACGTTCATAAATTGGGGCGAACAGAAATGATGGATGCAGTTCCGGTTACTGTCGGTGAAGAATTTGGTGCGTACGCGCAGGCGATATCTCGAGATCGTTGGCGGTTATATAAAGTGGAAGAGCGGCTGCGGCAGATCAATCTGGGGGGGACGGCAGTGGGGATTTCTACGAATGCTTCACGGCAATACCGCTTTCGCGTTATTGAAGAATTGCGTCGTATTACGGATATAGGATTGGCCGCAGCAGAATATCCAATGGATATAACGCAAAATAATGATGTATTTGTAGAAGTATCCGGATTGATAAAAGCATTAGCTGTAAATATCATGAAAATTGCAAATGATTTGCGTCTGATGAATTCGGGTCCGCAAGGTGGACTGCATGAAATACAATTGCAAGCTTTGCAGCAGGGCAGTACTATTATGCCAGGGAAAGTAAATCCGGTTATTCCGGAAATGGTTATGCAATGTGCCATGAAAGTTATGGCTAATGATACGGCGATTACTATGGCAGCGGCTCATGGAGAATTTGAACTTAATGCCTTCTTGCCTCTTATTGCTGACTCGCTGCTGGAAAGCTTACAGTTGTTAACAGAAGCAGTCATTATTTTTCGTACAAAATGCATTTCTCTTCTGACGGTAAATGAAGCGCAGTGCCAGTATTATTTAGATATATCGGCAGCTTTTGGCGCTAATTATATACAACGATTAGGATATGATACAGTTAGCCGGGTTATTAAGGAACATGTACCTCAGGAAGCTAAACATATATTGGATCGTATGCTGGAGCAAAACAGCAGCAAGATACAAAAAAGGGACAGGGATAAGTAAATTAAGATACGGTGGCAGATACTTATCATATGTGGAAACAATATAAAAAGTAGGAAATAAGAAGGTGTGATATGATGAATAACGGAATTTCAGATAAGACCATAACTTCGATCTTGCAATTTTCAGAAGAGCGAGATTGGAAAAAATTTCATAATCCCAAGGATCTTGCATTATCAATCAGTTTAGAGGCTGCAGAATTACTGGAGTGTTTTCAATGGACGGGGACGGATGTGGAGGCAAAAGAAAAACAACAGCGGATGAAAGAGGAATTGGCAGATGTTCTGATATATTGTGTTTTGATGGCTGAGGCAATAGATGCGGATATAGAACAGATCATTTCCAATAAAATGCTGCAGAATGGTAAAAAATATCCTGCAGATAAAGCCTATGGCAACGCAAAAAAATATAATGAGTTGAAAAGTCAGGTATAATGAAGTATATCAAATATCATTGAACAGAGGAGGAATATAGTACATGAACGCAGGTGACATACTGTTTTCCGTAACACCGCACCCAGTACTTATTGATTTAACCCATTCCATGAAGCAGGGCATGCCTTCTTGGCCGACAGATCCGCCGTATAGGCATAAAACCTTGGAGATAGATGGACAAGAAGAATTGTTTATGCATTATGAGATATCATTAGATGAACATAGTGGTACTCATGTAGATGCTCCGCGGCACCGCTATGCGGAAGGAAACTCGATAGATTGCATGCCTTTACCGCAGTTCTATGGACATGCGGTAAAAATAGAGGCAGCACAGATCGGAAAATGCGGATTACTTACTAAAAAAGATATTGCAGAGTGGGAAGCGGCGTATATGCAAATTCGGTCCGGTGATATCGTAGTATTGCATTTTGGCTGGGATCAATTTTGGGAGGATAAGACAAAATTTTTAAAAAATTGGCCTGGTATTTCAGAAGAAGCAGCAAGGTATCTGATAGACAAACAAATCAAGGGAGTTGGCACGGATGCATTGTCGATAGATCAATATGGATCTTTGAATTTCCCTGCGCATGAAATTCTGTTGAAGCAAGAAATCATAATTATTGAGAACCTTGCCAATTTAGAAAAATTACCGCTGGAATTTTTCTTTATGGCATTACCACTGAAGATAGAGGCCGGTTCGGGCTCACCCGTGCGGGCGGTAGGCTGGTATAACGAGTAGAACGAGTACGATGTTTTAGGCAAAAAAAAAAGAGATGCCTCCCGCGGTACAGATGATATACGGCAGCGACGGCTCTCTTTTTTATTATAAAGGGGGTCTGATTTAATCTTCGTGAACGACTAATTCTAATATATCCGGTCGGGAATAATGCCCGGCCGCGTCAAATTCCATACGGCTCATAGGTACAGTATCCATATCAAGATCCACGCAAATGGTTTCTTCTATATTCCAGACAGGTTCGTTGACATAATGTCCGCGAGGATCAATAACACAGCTTCCACCAATGCAAATATCATTTTTTAAGACGGCAAGTTCTTCAATGCAATGCAAATCGGCGGGATACATGGTTTTTGTAAAATATTGGTTAACGTTGATAACATAACAATGTCCTTCTATTGCGATGTGCTTGATGGTATCCTGCCATTCCGGATTATCATTGGTATTTGGGGCTAAATAAATAGAAACTCCTTTTTGGTACAAGGCAGCACGGGCCAATGGCATGTAATTTTCCCAGCAAATAAGACTGCCTACAGGCCCCCATGGAGTATCTATGACAGGAAAATAGGTATCAGGATCATGGGAATCTCCCCAGATATACCGTTCAGCTCCGGTGGGTTTAATTTTACGGTGTTTAGCAATAAGAGCCCCCTCAGGAGAAAAAATGAGATTTGTACAGTACAGTGTGCAGGAGACAGCATCCCGTTCTGTAATTCCTATGCTGACATAGGCATGTACTGCAGCAGCGGCTTTGCCGATACGTTCAGTATCAGCACTGGGTACAATAACAGAATTGTCGTAATACCGTTTCCAATCTGTGCGGCCTTCTTCCGTACGGCTGCCAGTGGTAAAACCAAACGTCATGCCGTAGGGGTAGCAAGGAATATATGATTCAGGAAAAACGATGAATTGTGCACCTTTTTTTCCAGCGTCCATAATTTTTTTTATAGTTTTGTCCAACGTAGCAGTTTTGTCAAATATAATCGGTGCGGCTTGGATGAGAGCCATTTTACAGTTTTTCACAAGATTTTTCATTGTGCCAACCCCTTTTTTATTAGTATGTAATAAGTCATGTATATAGTATACGTCTGGAAGCGTACCGTTTTTTAGAAATATCGCCTTTGCAGCCATCAGGCAGCTTTTTTTTGTGTAACAATCAATAGGATTCCTATAAGAATAAGCGACATGCCTAATGTTGTCGTTATGGTCAAGGCTTCTCCCAAAAAGAGTATGCCGCAGATGACACCTACAATGGGAACGGCTAAAATTGCGACAGAAGCTTTGCTTGCTTCCATACGCGATAAAATATAATTCCAGAGAAAGAAGGCAAATGCCGAAGCAAGGATACCATTATATAAAAGGACCGCGATAGATAAAGGTGTCCATTGTACGCTTCCTTGATCCGTGAATCCCATATAAATGAAGAGTAATATCGTACCGGCAATCATCTGCCAAGTAGTATATTGAATAATAGTGCAATCCGGTTTATTTCCGCAGCGGGTACTTTGCTGTATAACTTGGTTTTGCTGCCGCATAATGATATTCGCTACGGCCCAAGCCACAGCACCGGTCAATGTGAGTAAAATGGCGGTGATGCTTCCAACGGTGTTAATATTCATTAGAATAAAAAGACCGGTCATACTAATGACAATACCTAGAATCTTTCGCAATGTCAAATGTTCATGAAGGAAAAAATGTGCAAGAATAGCAACCCAAACGGGCATGCTGTAGTTTAGTACGGCAACCAGCCCGGCTCCCAGTGATTGTATGCCAATTTGAGCGGCAACATTATTAACTGCGGTTTGCAATATACCGGTAAGGATGATCCATTTCCAATATTTTCTGGGTGGCGGCGGCAGACGAAGCCACATAGTGACGAGTAATAATGTTGCAGCGCCCAAGGCAAAACGGTATGCTACAAATACAACAGGCGGAAAGAAAAAATTGGCTTCTTTCATGACGACCCAATTAAAACCCCATATAAAATAAATGGCGCATAAGGCTTTGATCACAGTGAAACCTCCTAACAATAAAGACATTATCTTTATTGTCCATATATTATTAAAAATTGTCAAGATATAATTTGTAATGGGCGTATCAACTTATTGCAGATGCGTTTAAATCATTTAATATAAAATGTTCTCTTTTTTAAGTATATAAAAACTCGCACTACCAAGAAATATAATATTCATGGCAGTGCGAGCAGCTGTAAAATCAATATATGAAAAAATTAGTTTTCCGGAGAAGGCGGAGGTGCCGGATGGTGGAAAAGTTCTTTTAATGTTTCCTTGGAAATTCCTGTTTTATCGGGCAGCTGATTCATAAATGATTTCCATTTTGCGTGTTCTTTTTGATGGAAATCCTGCATGGCGCTTTCTAATTTAGCTCCTTGGTCACGAGTAATTTTTCCTTCTTGGACCATGGTATCTATATGTTGTTTCATCCGCATCGGCGGAGCAGGAAAGACCTGTCTTAACGTTTCTTTGGAGATTCCCGTCTGATTTGGCAGCTGTGCCATAAATTCTTTTCGTGCTGCCATCTGTTCTTCTTTTTGGTGCTGATGGAAATCGCGAAGCGAAGTTTCTAAGGCATTGGCCTGGTCTTGCGTAAGGGTTCCCTGCTGTACGAGCTGATTTATGTGTTGTTTCATGTGTCCCGGCTGTCCATGATGGTGCATGGGGGGGAGAATTTCTTTTAAGACAGCGGCATCGATTCCGGTTTTATCCGGTAATTGAGCCATAAACTTTTGATGATCCGCTTTCATCTGCTGATGAAATTCCTGCATGGCGGCATGGAGACTGTCAGCCTGGTCTTGGGTGATTTTTCCGTCCCGGATCATGACAGCTATGCGGTGCTGCATCGGGTTATGGTGGACAGGAGCAGCGGCAGTCATCGGGGTATTGAGGCCGGAAGCCGAATCATCATTTGCCGAGACCGGGATAAATGAAGCAGTGGCTAATACGGCAACCGCAGTACCAGTCAATACAGTCGTTAAAAGTTTTTGCCGCAAGGCGAGCGTTGTTTTCATACTATTCACTCCTTTATTATTTCTATACTTTAATACTATCTGTACTATACGCCGTAATTGTCACAATTTAATGACATCCGTGTTACGATTTATTTAATTTAATAGAGTAATTTTGACAAAAAGAATATATTTGAAAAATAAAAATCTGATGATATACTGAAAATATAAAAGGTACGCCATAAGATGATTCTGACGGTAAACCGGTTTTGAGATCCGTGTAATAATCACAAAGGGGCAGCCTGCGTGAGTAACGTACATAGATAAAGATATCTATGTACGTTTTTTGTTATTTTCAGTGAAAAGATATTTTTTAAGGAGGATAGAAATGGACAAAAAATTAGCATTGATCGGCATTATTGTGAACAATAGGGAAAATGTAGATCAATTAAATGAGATTCTTCATGAATACGGTGATTTTATCATGGGACGCATGGGAGTACCCTATCATGAGCAAAAGATATCTGTCATCAGTATCGTTATTGATGCGCCGGAAACGATAATCCGTGAGTTATCTGATAAATTAAGTACACTTTCATATGTTAGCAGCAAAACTATTTACGCAAAGGAAGAAGATGAGTTCACTCACTAAAGGTGTGTACACAGCGCTGCCTTTTCCGTATAATATAATGTATTAAAGAGGGGCGGTTGATGATGAAATCACAAGAAATTAGATTTATGCAAAAGGTAATTGGCAAGTACACATGGGTACATGTCTTGTTGGTAGGTATAGCCCGTTTTGGATACGTGTTGTATATCGTCTATGGAATTGTTGAGTGGTTTCGTCCAGCCTCTTTTCGTGAATTGCAGCAGCGTCGTCATACGTTGCTGTATTGCCTGTTCTCTGTTATGATTGGATCGGGAATTTCCTTTATTATTGGTAAAATATGGCGGCGACGGCGTCCGTTTGTAAAAGACGCTTCATTAGGACTTATACCACATACGGATAACGCTTCTTTTCCCAGCAATCATACAGCAAATTCCACTGCAGTTGGACTTCATTTGCTGCAGCATAGAGCTATGTTGGGACCTGTATTGACTGTTTACAGCATGGTTCTCGGTTTTTCCCGGATTTATACGGGAGTACATTATGTAACCGATGTTTTGGGGGGAGTTATTTTGGGGGCTATCAGTCATTTTTTGGTAGCGCGGCGGTCGTGGGCAATACGTTGGGCTGATTCTATCTGTTATGGCTGCGCTGTATTGGAAGTCTTGGTAAAAAAATGGTGGCATCTCAGGTGAAATTTTCCTGGAAAAAGTATTCAAAAACAGCCTTGTTCTGCTATAGAGAAATAGCAGAACAAGGCTGTTTTTTGTGTTTTTTTATATTACATACAAAATAGTTCTTTATACGATTTTAATACAAAGAGCCTATTCGTTAACACCGATTTTATAAGATATCCGATATACTGTGAATATCAAAAAAAGAATATCCAAAAGAATTTTTTGATACTATTTTCCTGATTAAGAGGCGATGATGAATGAAAAAGCATGTATTGATTATAGCGTCGTATCTAGTTATTTATATTGTCATTGCAGAAATTCTTGCAGGATATATCCAGTTTTAACAACAGGAGGCCATAGGATGGATATTATTATTATGTGTATAGGTATTATTGCAATAGCTTTGTTAGGGTATTATGTGTATATTCTCATGACAGGAGATGAATAAGAATGGGTAATGCCATACTTCAATATACGGTGTATGTAGGAATTTTAATTTTATTGGCAATCCCTTTGGGAAAATATATAAAAAATATTATGGAAGGTAATTATACGATCCTGTCTCGTTGGCTGCTGCCTGTGGAAAAGGGCATATATGCCGTATTGCATATCGACAGAGAGGAACAAATGACATGGAAACAATATGCAGCAGCTGTTTTCGTGTTTTCTCTGCTTGGCATATTGACCGTATTTTTACTGCAAATACAGCAGGCTCATTTGGCAGGCAATCCCCAACACCTTCCTAATGTTTCCTGGGATTTGGCTTTTAATACAGCCGTTAGTTTTGTTACGAATACAGATTGGCAGGCTTATACAGGAGAAGCGACGCTTAGCTATTTAACGCAATTTGCAGGATTGACCGTTCAAAATTTTGTTTCAGCAGCAACCGGGATTGCTGTATTGTTTGCTTTGATTCGTGGGTTTATTAAAGTAAAAGAACAAGGACTGGGAAATTTTTGGGTAGATATGACTCGTATTATTATTTATATTTTACTTCCGCTTAATATTGTTTTGGCGTTTTTTTTGGTCGGAGGCGGTGTTATTCAGAATATGCATGCGGCTGAAACGGTTCCTCTTGTAGAACCGATAGCAGTGAATTCAGATGGGACTGTTATAACCGGAGCCCAAATAGATAGAGAAACCGGAAAAGTAACATTACATGGAAAAAACATAGATACGGCTGTTGTTGTAACAAAACAATTTATACCCATGGGACCTGCGGCGAGTCAAGTTGCCATTAAACAGTCCGGCACAAACGGGGGGGGATTCATGGGAGTTAATGCTGCACATCCCTTGGAAAATCCGACGCCGTTTACCAATCTGCTGGAAATGCTGTCTATTTTACTTATTCCGGCCGCCTTGTGTTTTACCTTCGGCTATAGTGTAAAAAATAAAAAGCAGGGAATTGCTATTTTTGCGGCAATGTTTATATGTTTGATCATGGCTGTCGGCATTATGGCTGTCAGTGAACAAGCAGGAACCTCACAGTTGGTGCAGCATGGCAGTGTTAATATTACCATGGTCGATCAGGCTGGCGGTAATATGGAAGGGAAAGAAAGCCGCTTCGGTATTGCCAGTTCAGTAGTATGGGCTGCTTTTACAACGGCAGCTTCCAACGGTTCGGTTAATTCTATGCTGGATAGTTATACTCCCTTGGGGGGATTCATCGCGATGCTGCAAATGCAACTGGGAGAGGTTATTTTCGGCGGCGTAGGCTGCGGCCTTTATGGTATGCTGGCTTTTGCTATTCTTACTGTTTTTATTGCAGGGCTTATGATTGGACGAACGCCGGAGTTTCTTGGCAAAAAAATTGAACCGTACGAAATGAAGTGGGCAGCATTAATTTGCCTGGCCACTCCTATGGTCATCCTTATCGGCAGTGGAATTGCCGCAATGGTTCCTTCTGTGCCGGCTAGTCTCGGCAATACCGGGGCACACGGATTTTCCGAACTACTGTATACCTATTCTTCTGTCGGCGGAAATAATGGGTCCGCTTTTGCCGGGTTTAATGCCAATACTCCTTTTGTTAATATATCGACTAGTTTGATTATGCTTGTTTCCCGGTTTCTGCCTATTTGGGGAACGTTGGCTATTGCCGGCAGTTTAGCTGGTAAAAAGAAAATAGCGGTAACGGCAGGAACTCTTTCTACGACAAATAGTATGTTCGTTTTCCTGCTCATTATGGTGGTACTGCTTATTGGTGCGCTGAGTTTCTTTCCCGCCTTGGCGCTAGGTCCATTGGCTGAGTTTTTCGGTACTATAAGGTGAGGAGAATATATGATGAGTACAAAAAATAAAAACGTATTTTGGGATAAAAAGATACTTTATAGAGCGATGATAGATTCTGTACTGAAACTAGATCCTAAAATGCAGGTTAAAAATCCTGTTATGCTCCTTGTTTATATTTCAGCGATTGTTACAACACTGCTTAGTATGATAGGTGTATTTGGGTTAAAAGATACCTCGGCAGCCTATACAGCAGCTATTGCCGCAATTCTTTGGCTGACAGTTCTTTTTGCCAATTTTGCCGAAGCAATTGCGGAAGGGCGTGGCAAAGCACAGGCAGATACGCTGCGAGCCGCAAAAAAAGAAGTGCCGGCACAGCAAATAAGGACTCCGGAGGAAAAAAACAATATAACGACGATTGCTTCCTCTATGTTAAAAAAAGGTGACTTTATTATTGTCAATGCGGGAGAAATTATTCCCGGAGATGGGGAAGTCATTGAAGGGGCAGCTTCCGTCGATGAAAGTGCGATTACCGGAGAATCAGCGCCGGTTATCCGGGAAGCCGGAGGAGACCGCAGTGCCGTTACCGGAGGAACAACGGTATTATCTGATTGGCTGGTAATCCAAATTACTAGTGAGAACGGTCAAAGCTTTCTTGATAAAATGATTGCAATGGTGGAAGGCGCAGCTCGTAAAAAAACACCCAATGAAATCGCACTGCAGATTTTTTTAGTAGCCCTTTCGATTATTTTTATTTTGGTAACCATGTCACTGTATACGTATTCTGTTTTTACAGCAAAACTGCAGCATACAGGCAATCCTATTTCGATTACGACTTTGGTAGCACTGCTCGTATGTTTAGCTCCCACTACGATAGGCGCGTTGTTATCTGCCATCGGTATTGCCGGAATGAGCCGACTGAATCAGGCTAATGTATTGGCCATGAGTGGACGAGCTATTGAAGCGGCTGGAGATGTGGATATTCTGATGTTGGATAAGACGGGAACCATTACACTGGGGAACCGGCATGCATCTGAATTTGTACCTGTTGATGGAATAAGCGAATCAGAATTAGCAGATGCAGCACAACTATCATCTTTAGCGGATGAAACGCCGGAGGGACGCAGTATTGTTGTTCTGGCGAAAGAAAAATATAATTTGCGCGGCAGAAGCATAGAAAACATGGAATATATTCCGTTTACGGCGAAAACACGTATGAGCGGTGTAAATGACAAGAGTACAGAAATACGAAAAGGAGCAGCAGAATCAATCAAAACCTATGTAGAGGCGGCAGGAGGCATATACTCCAAAGAATGTGACCAAACAGTACAGCAAATCGCAAAACAAGGAGGAACGCCTCTTGTCGTTGCCAAAAATCATAAAATACTGGGAGTTATTTTTCTTAAAGATATTATTAAACAAGGAGTTCGGGAGAAATTTGCCGATATGCGCAAGATGGGCATTAAGACAATTATGATTACCGGGGATAATCCTATGACCGCAGCGGCGATTGCGGCTGAAGCCGGCGTTGATGATTTTCTCGCGGAAGCAACACCAGAAGGCAAACTTGCTATGATCCGCGAATTTCAAAGTAAAGGGCATTTAGTAGCGATGACCGGTGACGGTACGAATGATGCACCGGCATTGGCACAGGCTGATGTAGCGGTGGCTATGAACACAGGTACGCAGGCGGCTAAGGAAGCAGGAAATATGGTCGATTTGGATTCTTCTCCGACAAAGCTTATTGATATTGTACGTATTGGCAAGCAAGTCCTTATGACACGCGGTAGTTTGACGACCTTTTCCATTGCCAACGACCTGGCAAAATATTTTGCCATTATTCCGGCACTGTTTATCAGTATATATCCCGGCTTAGAAATGATGAATGTCATGCAGCTTCATTCTCCGCAAAGCGCCGTGCTTTCGGCGATTATTTACAACGCTCTTATTATCGTGGCACTTATTCCGCTGGCTCTAAAAGGGGTAACCTACCGAGAAGTCCCGGCAGCAGCCCTGCTTTCGCATAACTTGCTGATTTACGGACTGGGTGGCATTATTACTCCCTTTATTTTTGTAAAACTTATTGATATGCTGCTTGCTATGTTGGGAGTATAAATAAGAGGAATTATAAGGAGGACATTATGAATATAGTAAAACAAGTATTGCCCAATGCAGTAAAAATGTTTTTTATGATGACGCTGCTTTGCGGTATCTTATATACCGGGTTTATTACAGCTGGTGCCCAACTACTATTTCCGTATCAAGCGAATGGAAGCCTTATCCAGATGAATGGGAGAACCTATGGCTCGGCGCTGATAGGTCAGCCATATACGGATAATGGACATATGTGGGGACGTATCATGCAACTGGACATTTCTACCTATAAGGATGTAGATGGCAGCCCGCTTTTATATGCAGGACCCTCTAATTTAAGTCCCGCAGGAACTGAATTTAAAAAAATAGTGGCACAGCGGGTGGAAAAGCTGCGTGCCGCTGATCCGGATAAAAAAGGTACTCCGGTGCCAGTCGATTTAGTAACCGATTCCGGCAGCGGCTTGGATCCGGATATTTCTCCGGCGGCAGCTGCATACCAAGTATCTCGCATTGCCAAGGCACGGGGAATATCAGAAATAAGAGTAAAAAATATTATTGAAAAATGTACGACTGGCAGAACTTTTGGCATATTGGGAGAACCGACGGTTAATGTGCTAAAGGTAAATCTTATGCTGGATGGAATCCTTTCGTAAGAATAGGTAAAATCGTGGTATAATAACGAAAAAGAGGTGAGAATATGCAGGATGCACGAGCGAATCCGGATGAATTGCTGAAGGCAATCCAAAAAGAACATACGAATCGATATGCCGGGCATCTGAAAATATTTTTTGGATATGCTGCCGGTGTCGGTAAAACCTATGCTATGCTTAAAGCGGCTCATGCGGCAAAACGTCGGGGTATGGATGTAGTTGTAGGATATGTAGAACAACATAGCCGGCCGGAAACGACGGCCTTGCTGCGGCACTTGGAAATACTTCCTGTATGTAAAGTGGCTCATCAAGGCATTGAAATTGCCGAGTTTGATGTTTCAGGAGCACTGAAGCGAAATCCGCAGCTTATTCTTGTTGATGAACTGGCCCATACTAATATTGAAAATAATCGTCATAAAAAAAGATATCAAGATATACAAGAACTTCTGCGAGCGGGGATTGACGTTTACACGACTGTCAATGTTCAGCATATTGAAAGTCTCAACGATATGGTTGCTGCTGTTACAGGAATAGAAGTACAGGAACGCATTCCGGATAGTATATTTGATGATGCGGATCAGGTGGAATTGGTAGATATTGAGCCGGCAGATTTGATTGTACGCTTGCGGGAAGGGAAAATATATCGAGAGAATCGCATTGATTCGGCATTACATAATTTTTTTACAGTTCAAAATTTAACAGCTTTGCGTGAAATAGCACTGCGGCGATGCGCCGACAGAATGAACCGTCTTTCTGAAAGTATCCGTGTTCAGCATAATGATCAGTATTTTACGGACGAACATATACTGGTATGCTTATCATCTTCGCCGTCTAATGCTAAAATTATTCGCACCGCCGCCAGAATGGCCAAGGCGTTTCATGGAGGATTTACGGCGTTGTATGTAGAAACATCCAAATCGACTTCGATGAGTGCGGAAAATCAGAAACGTCTGCGTGAAAATACCCGATTGGCAGAGCAGTTGGGAGCTTCTTTGGAAACTACGTATGGTGACGATATCCCATTCCAAATTGCGGAGTACGCCAAACTTTCGGGGGTGTCCAAAATTGTTGTCGGACGAAGTAATACACGCAGCCATAAACTGTTTCCGGCGACCGCTTTGACAGATAAACTTACGTCATATGTCCCCAATATGGATATATATATTATTCCTGATAAAATGACGGAAAATCAACATCATTGGGATACAGGGGAAAAAACAGAAAAACCGCCGCTGCGGTTGTCTGATAGCATCATAACGGTATCTCTTCTCATCGTAACGTCGATTATTAGTCTCTTGTTTTATTCTTTTGGTGTCGGAGAAAATAATATCATTACTGTATATCTTTTGGGAGTACTCATTACGGCAATAGTAACATCCCGGCAGTTTTACAGTATTTTGTTTGCAGCCTTGAGCGTTCTCACTTTTAATTATCTGTTTACAGCTCCCCGATTTACATTAGAAGTATATGATTCCTCCGACCTATTTACCTTTTTAATTATGTTTTTGGCCGCTTGCATAAGCAGTAATCTTGCCATACGCTTGAAAAAGCAGGCGCGGCAATCGACGCGAAATGCCTATCGCACACAAGTGTTATTTGATACAAGTCAGCTGTTGCAATGTGCAGAAAATGTACAGGAGATTATTACTGTAACGACGAGGCAGATGGCGCAGTTGTTAGGCAGGACCGTTGTTTTCTATGGTGTCGAAGGAGCGCAGCTGACAGCACTCGTTATTTTTCCGGTAGGAACAGAAGAACAATGTTTATATAGCAATGCCAACGAAGAAGCGGTAGCGGCCTGGGTATATAAAAACAATAAAAGGGCGGGAGCCACAACCGAAACGTTATCCAGTGCAGCGTGTCTGTATCTTGCTGTACGAGATCGTGAAAATGTCTACGGCGTGGTAGGCATCGTTATGCGACATCATCCTCTGGAAATTTCTGAAGACAGTATAGTTTTATCTATTTTAGGGCAATGTGCTTTGACCTTAGCTAGTAAACAAGCTGCGTTGGAAAAGGAAAAGGCGGCGCTTTTAGCTAAAAATGAACAAATGCGGGCAAATTTACTGCGTATGATTTCTCACGACTTACGAACTCCATTGACGTCTATCTCCGGCAATGCGGCAATTTTACTGGAAAATGGTGATACGTTGATCGAGAATAAACGAAAACGGCTTTATGCAGATATTTATGATGATTCTCTCTGGCTGATCAGTTTGACGGAAAACCTGTTGTCTGTTACAAAACTTAAAGATGGAACAATGAGTATTCAGCTTAAACCAGAGATTATGGATGACGTTATCTCGGAAGCACTGGAACATATCCAGCGTAAACGTACCGTACATACCATTACCGTTAAACCGGCGGAGGATATCGTCCTTGTAAAAATGGATGCCCGCCTTATGGTTCAGGTCATTGTTAATATTGTTGATAATGCGGTGAAATATACACAAAAGGGAGCTCATATTTTTATTTCCACGCGATTGGAAAATAAAAAAGCAATTGTAGAAATTGCTGATGATGGTCCGGGAATTTCGGATATAGATAAACCGCATGTATTTGATATGTTTTATACAACTGGAGCCAAAGCGGCCGATAGCCGCCGCGGATTAGGCTTAGGATTAGCCTTGTGCAAATCCATTATTGAGGCCCATCACGGTGCTATATCTGTTGAAAATAATAAGCCGCAAGGGGCGTTGTTCCGAATTACCCTGCCGGCAGAGGAGGTGACTCTTCATGAATAAATTTATGATTTTAGTTGTTGAAGATGATGCAGCGGTACGGAATCTTATTACTACAACGCTGGAAATGCAGGCGTATAAATTTTTGGCAGTATCTACAGGGAAGGAAGCAATTATGGAGGCTGTTTCACATAATCCGGATATTCTTCTCCTTGATTTGGGACTCCCTGATTTAGATGGAGTCGAAGTTATTCAAAAAATCCGAACATGGTCCGCTGTGCCGATTATTGTTGTCAGTGCCAGAAATGAAGATGCTGATAAGATAGAAGCACTCGATGCCGGTGCGGATGACTATTTGACGAAACCGTTTTCTGTACAAGAACTGTTAGCCAGGCTGCGAGTGACACAGCGCCGTATTATTGCGATGCAGGGAGTCGTATCAACACAGGATGCTGTCTTTGAAAATGGGGCACTTACCATTGATTACGCTGCGGGGTGTGTCTATATTGATGGAGAGGAGATTCACTTGACACCTATTGAATATAAATTGCTTTGTCTTTTGGCAAAAAATATCGGCAAAGTATTGACCCATAACTATATTACAAAAGAGATATGGGGCAGCTCTTGGGATAGTGATGTGGCGTCGTTGCGAGTGTTTATGGCGACACTGCGCAAGAAAATAGAAAAGGCATCTTCTTCGCCGCAATATATTCAAACACATATTGGTATCGGGTACAGAATGTTGAAAGTATAGGATTATAAACATATGAAAAAAACGGTCCCAAATTTTGAGACCGTTTTTTCATATAGTTGTATATTATTTTTCAATAGTATATTTTGTATGCAGTACATGACCGATAAATGCCACGATGACTGCGGCAAATACGGCTAAGCCGATCCAATCAGCTATGCCGGAAAAGCTTTTTCCGACTAAGGCTAACGGATCTTCACTGCCGCCGGACGTAACGGAAAAGACAATGATCATGGCTATAATAACACCCATAAGACTTTCTCCAACAATTAATCCGGAAGCAAAAAGCACACCATGATGATTACAAGCTTCCACATCTTCCTTTTCATAGCCGGGACTGCGTTTGGCGGCACGCTGACGAAGATACCGCTGAATACCGTAGCCCATTACAGAACCGATAACTAACGGAATTTCCAACGTCGGCGGCAAATAAATCCCCATACCGACGGCAAGCGGCGGTAACGAAAGACGTTGATTGGTTGCCTTGGTAAGAATCAAGTTAATAATAATTGCGGCAATACCGATGCCGATGCCAAACAAAATAAAATTCCAATCCAGATTGGAACTGAAAATACCTTGTGCAATCGTCGTCATGAGTGTTGCCTGAGGAGCTGCTAAGGCTTGGGTGGGATCCATGTCAGGCCGGGGCAGTGCTCCTGTAAAACCATATGCCTGATAGAGAAGAGTCAAGACCGGAGCAATCGCAAAAGAGCCGATAACACTGCCTAAGATTAAAGCTACCTGTTGTTTCCAGGGAGTTGCGCCAACAAGATAGCCTGTTTTTAAATCCTGCAGGTTATCATTGGAGATAGAAGCAATGCTAACAATAACGCTGGTAATGAATATAGCCAGAGCCGTAGCAAATTTTGTTCCTTCCGGTGTTATAAAAATATTGTAGGAAGATCCAATTACTAATACGACTAAAGAAGAGACGATAATACCTAAAATACCAATACCGGAAATCGGACTTGCCGAAGTTCCGATAAGACCGGCCATATAGCCGCAGGCAGCTGCAACAAAAAAGCCCATTAGAACGGCTACGGCGATTCCGACTACAATATAGATGACCATTAACGAAGTCGGAATGGGGGCAGAAGATACAAATGAATAAAAGGTCAGGGCAAGTCCGATAAGAATTGCAATAAATACGATGGCAACGGATTTAGGAGTCATATCAATATCCGTATGATGCAGTTCTCGTTTTTCGGCAGAGTCATTGGAACGGATGACGGCCATCGACATTTTGATGCCATCGACAACTGGTTTAGCCAACGTAATCAAGGTCCAGACAGCCGCGATACCGATGCAGCCGGCACCAATAAAACGTACCTTTTGAGCCCAAATCATTTTGGCAAAGGCAGCTGCCGTCTGCCCATCAACCGGAATCATTACACTGGTCAGATAGGGAACAAAAACAACCCAGGCTAATACCGTACCGACTAAGATGGCAATACCGCTGGTGATGCCAATTAAATAACCGGCACCGAGAAGAGCCATGGAAAATCCCATGGGGATTTGTGTAATAGATTTTCCTATATGGATCCAGTAACTGAATTCTGACGACATGACATGAAACCCATTAGCACATAAACTAATAAATCCGGCTAAGGCAGTACCACTAACGATATCCTTCATTCCGGAAGCCTGAGCCGTGCGTTTATGGCCGGAAGTATTCGCTTCTTTCCGCAAATCACTGCCTACTTTTAATATTTCAGCAGCAGCCCGGCCTTCCGGATAAGGCAGTGTACTGTTGACAACCATAGCGCGCCGCAGCGGGATGGTAAATAGCACACCGAGAGAGCCGCCGCAGGCACATAGCAGAAATGTTTCCCAAAATGGGAAATTTTGCCAGTAACCAATCATGAGCAGCCCGGGTAAAATAAAGATAATAGCGGATAAAGTACCTGCCGCAGAGGCCTGTGTCTGTACCATGTTGTTTTCCAAAATATTGGAGTCCTTGAACATGCGCAGAATAGCCATGGAAATGACAGCTGCCGGAATCGACGAGGAAAATGTCAAACCGACTTTCAAACCTAAATATACATTTGATGCCGTAAAAATTACGGTAATCAGCATGCCTAGGAACATGCCGCGAAATGTTAATTCAGGTAATTGGGGGGGTGCTGTCAAATTTTGCATTGGTTTCATATAAAACACCTCCATGTAAATAAAATTAAAAATCCAAATACACTATTACTATTAAGTATATTATAAATGATAAACGTTTTACTAATAAAAATCAAATGCGATCGAATATTCAAATATAAGGAATGTATAAACTAGTATAGCTTCCAGAAAATGCGTAAAATAGCCACTGCAGATACAAATTATTTGTGCTACAATGATAACGAATGAAAAAGGAGGAATGCAGCGTGAAGACAAATGAAGAGATTATACAAGGTGTATTGGCCGAATTTTCCGAATTGGCAAAATATCCCCGGCCGTCACATCATGAAAAGCAAGTCAGTGATTATATTGTCCGCAGACTTCGGGAATTAGGGGTGGACCCGATTCAAGATGAAGTTAATAACGTTATCGCCGGCATTGCGGCAACAGCTGGATATGAGAACGTGCCGCTTACGATTATCCAAGGACATATGGACATGGTTTGCGTTGCGGAAGAAGGAGTTGCGTTTGATCCTCTGACAGATCCTATCCGTGTTAAAAGAGAAGGAAATATTTTATCGGCCGAAGGAACCAGTTTAGGCGCGGACGACGGTATTGCTGTGGCGGTGGCACTATATCTTTTGACGTGCAGCATTCCTCATGGGCCCTTGCGTTTTATTTTTACTGTGGATGAAGAAACCAGTATGGTGGGAGCGACACATCTCGATCCAGCCTATGTTCAAGATGCCAAGTATATCATTAATTGTGATTCAGAAGCCATTGATATTCTGGTAGTGGGTTCTGCCGGCAGCCGTCATGTCGATTTTTCCCGGACTGCGGCGATGCAGAAAAATTCTTTTGATGCCGCATTGGTACTGTCGGCAAAAGACTTTTTAGGGGGACACTCCGGTGAGACGATCAATGCAGGAAAAAGTAATGCCGTAAAGGAATTGGCGTTACTGCTGCAACGCCTTGCCGTTCAGGGAATTACATATACGATTGCCCATATGGACGGAGGCGTAGCAGCTAATGCAATACCCTCTTCCGCGCAGGTTGTTATTGCACTTCATCGTAAAGATATAGAAAGTGTAAAGAAAATTGTGTGCAAAGCAAAGCAGGATTGCCATCTTATTTACGGTGAAATCGAAAAAAAGGCAGATTTTACTGCAGCAGAAACAGAAAATCCGGAATATGTATTTTCTTCTGCAGATACAAAAGCTGTAGTACAGCTTTTGAGCCTTCTTCATTGCGGAGTCTTTGCCATGAATCAGCATTTGCCGAAACTGCCGGATTTGTCAGCGAATATTGGGACGGTAAGAACCCAAGATAATATAGTAACGATTCAATATTTTCCTCGCTCTTCAGCAGATGCAAGATTGGAAGAATTTATTCTTGCGCTGCCTATCTTAGCCGAGCTGACTGGATTTGAAATCGCGATCGGCGGATTGGATCCGGCCTGGACTGAAAATCCGCACAGTACATTACGTCCGTTAATGGCAGATATTTATAAAGAACTAACGGGAAAACCGGCACGGGTAGAAGCTATGCACGGGGGACTTGAAACGGGATTTTTCTTTGCGGCAAACCCGGATTTGGATATAGTATCTATCGGGGCAACAACACATGATATACATAGTCCGAAGGAAACGCTGGAACTGGATACGGTTGCAGTGTTAGTACGTCTTATTGCCGATACACTGAAACGAATGAAATGATTTAATTTGTGGATAGGTACATTTTAAAATATAGAACTAGTTGAAATCAATGTGGCATTCAAGTGGTTCTAAATATTGTACCACTTAAAATAAGGTGGATGAATGCGATACTAAAGGCATTTGTCCATTTTATTTTTTTTTAAGAAAATTGTTTTAGTCTTAAAAAAAGTGGTTTTAACTTGCTAATACGTTTTACGTATCATACAATCGAAACAGAAATGTTCATATAACACATGAGAGGTGAAAGATAATGTCAAAAGTTAAAAAAATGTTTAAAACGATGGATGGGAATGAAGCAGCCGCATATGCAGCATATGCCTTTACTGAAATAGCTTCTATATTTCCGATTACACCGTCCTCCCCAATGGCAGAACATGTTGATGAATGGGCTGCCCATGGCCGTAAGAATTTATTTGGTACAACCGTAGAAGTTCAGGAAATGCAGTCTGAAAAAGGGGCTGCCGGTGCTATGCACGGGGCACTGAATACCGGTGCACTGACGACAACTTTTACATCATCCCAAGGTATGATGATTATGCTTTCCAATATGTTTAAAGTGGCAGGGGAACTGCTTCCAGGCGTTTTCCATGTTGCCTCCCGTACGGTTGCAACCAATGGCTACACGATTTTTGCCGGTCATGATGATGTAATGGCGATGCGTGGGACGGGTATTTGCATGATGGCGGAATCCAGCGTTCAGGAAGTAATGGATTTGTCAGCAGTTGTGCATGCTACTGCAATTTCCTGCCGCGTTCCTATTATAAACTTTTTTGATGGCTTCCGTACCTCTCATGAATTACAAAAAATTGAAGTCATTCCGTATGAAGAACTTCGTCCTATGCTAGATATGGATGCGGTTGAAGCATTCCGCAAACGCGGCATGAATCCGGATAATCCGGAAGCGATTGCTTTCTGCGAATCAGCAGAAGTGTATATGCAGCACCGCGAATCTTTGAATACATTCTATGACAAAGTACCAGAAACAGCAGAATACTATATGGACATGATCCACAAGATCACCGGCCGTCAATATCACTTATTTAGTTACACAGGGGCGCCTGATGCGGAAACTGTGGTTGTTTTAATGGGTTCCGGAGCACAGACTGCAGAAGAAACTGTTAAATTGATGGTTGAAAAGGGCGAAAAAGTCGGCTGTATCAATGTCCATATGTTCCGTCCGTGGTCTGAAAAGCATTTTCTGGCGGCACTTCCTAAAACGGTTAAACGGATTGCCGTGCTGGACCGCACGAAGGAAACCGGCGCTAACGGGGAACCCTTATACCATAGTGTTGCGGCTACGTTTGCCCGCATAGATAATTCTCCGAAGATATACAATGGCCGTTACGGCATTGCTTCCAAGGAATTTTTACCGGCGGATGTCATTGCTGCTTTTGATAACTTGAAGTCAGCTGAACCGAAATATGACTTTACATTAAGCATCAACGATGATGTTACGTATAAATCACTGCCGCGCACCTGTGATCTCCATATTGGCGGGAAAGGCCTTAAAGCCTGCAAGTTCTGGGGGTTTGGTTCTGACGGTACTGTCGGGGCCAATAAAAGTGCAATCAAAATTATCGGGGATAATACCGATATGTATGTACAGGCATATTTTGCCTATGATTCTAAAAAATCCGGCGGTGTTACGGTTTCGCATCTGCGTTTTGGCAATACGCCGATCAAGATGCCGTTCCTCGTTGACAGTGCTGATTTTATCGCTTGTCATCGTCAATCCTATGTTCATTCCTTCAATCTTTTGAAGGGAATCAAGAGCGGCGGTACATTCTTACTGAATACGGTTTGGAGTCCGGAAGAATTGAGTGAAAAACTGCCGGCATCTCTGAAGCGGGATATTGCAAAAAATAACGTGCAGCTTTATATTATCGATGCAGTAGGGATTGCTCGCAAAATCGGCCTTGGCGGCCGCATCAATATGATTATGCAGTCGGCATTTTTTAAACTTTCTGAAGTTATTCCACTGGATTTAGCCATTGATAAACTGAAGGAATCTGTTGTCAAATCCTATGGTAAAAAAGGCCAGAAAGTTGTTGATATGAATAATGCGGCTATTGATGAAGGTCTGCAGGCTATTGTCAAAGTAGCTGTTCCGGCGGACTGGGCTGATGCAGCAGATGAACCGATCGATATGTCCGGTCATACAAAATTCTATACAGAATATGCCGTTCCGACGAATCGTCTCGAAGGCGATGATTTACCCGTTAGTATATATGCCGGCCGTGAAGACGGCAGATGGCCTACGGGTACATGTGCAGAAGAAAAACGTGGGGTAGCCATGTTTGTACCTAGCTGGGATGTTGAAAAATGTATCGGCTGCAATCAGTGTTCTTTTGTTTGTCCCCATTCGGCAATTCGTCCATTTCTTATGACGCCGGAAGAAGCGGCCAATGCTCCGGAAAGTTATACAAGCAAAGAAATCAAAACAGCACCGGGTTATAAATATAGCATCATTGTTTCTGTTATGGATTGTCTCGGCTGTACCAGTTGCACGAATATTTGTCCGAAACAGGCACTTACGATGAAACCTTTTGATGAAGAACAGCATAAAGCAGCATTATGGGACTATGCGGTAAATATACCTGTTAAAGAAAATCCGATGGGTAAATTTACAGTAATCGGCAGTCAATTCGAACAGCCCCTCCTTGAATTTACCGGCGCATGTGCAGGGTGTGCGGAAACACCGTATTGCAAAGTTGTCACACAGCTTTTCGGAGATCGTATGATGATTGCCAATGCACATGGCTGTTCCAGTGTTTGGGGCGGCAGTGCACCGACGTGCGGTTATACGAAAAATGCCAAGGGACATGGTCCTGCTTGGGCGACATCCTTATTTGAAGATAATGCAGAATTTGGCTTAGGTATGGCAATGGGTGTTAAAAATACCCGTCAGCGCATCGAAACCCTGATGAAACAATCGCTGGAAGGTATTTTTAACACCCATTGCCATACCTAAGCCAAATTCGGCAAAGGTCCATCATGGGGAAATTCCTTATTTGAAGATAATGCCGAATATGGTTTTGGGATGATGCTGGCTGAAAAATCGGAACGTAAACTATTGGAAAAATATATTCAGGAAGCCATGGATACGGCGAGTCCCGCACTGCAGGCCGCTTTTAAAGAATGGGATGAAAAGAAACTTGTCGGGGCAGGTTCCCGTGAACGTTCGGATACAGTGATTGCGCTGCTTGAACAAGAAAAAACGGGTAAACCGGCTCTTGAAAACGTGTATTCCATGAAGCAATTTCTGATTAAGCGGTCACAGTGGATTTTCGGCGGCGACGGCTGGGCGTATGATATCGGGTATGGCGGTTTGGATCATGTATTAGCACAAAACGAAGATATCAATGTTCTCGTATTTGATACGGAAGTATATTCCAATACGGGCGGACAAGCTTCTAAAGCGACTCCGACAGCGGCAGTTGCGCAATTTGCAGCTTCCGGTAAAAAAACGAAGAAAAAGGATTTAGGCTTGATGCAGGCTACTTATGGATATGTGTATGTTGCACAAGTTGCCATGGGTGCTGATAAAAATCAATTTCTTAAAGCCATTGCGGAAGCAGAAGCGTATCCGGGCCCGTCTTTGGTAATTGGGTATGCTCCTTGTATCAACCATGGGTTGAAGAAGGGACAAGGCTTCAGTCAGGAAGAACAAAAACGTGCGGTGGACTGTGGGTATTGGCATTTATTCCGCTATAATCCGGCGTTGAAAGCGGAAGGAAAAAATCCGTTTATTCTTGATTCCAAGGCTCCTCATGAAAACTTCCGAGATTTCCTTATGAGTGAAGTTCGCTTCTCTTCGTTATTGAAAACCTTCCCGGAAACAGCAGAAGCGTTGTTTGAAAAAACGGAACAAGATGCAAAAGAACGTTATGAAAGCTATGTTCGTATGCAGGAAGCCATGAAACCGGTAAAATAACTGAGTTTTGATAATATATACAGGGGGAAGGAGTCCTGCAGAAGCTGTGAATCCTTCCCCACTGTATAGGATTGCGCCGATGTAAAACGTCGTGTTACTAAACAAAAAAGGGATAAATGCGATACTAATGGCATTTATCCCTTTTGGTTTTAGGGGTGGCTGACTTTAAGCGATAGGAAAACAACGTGCTTTGCTGAAAGTACGTTGTTTTCCTGCTATGCGGCCAAAATAAAACGTAGTGAGCATAAGACAGAAACAGTGATATAGTATGAAGAAAAAGATTAAAAAAGATATTTCGTATCGTAACTGAGATCCATATATTGTTCCACAACATCATCATCGAAGCCGTATTGTTCTTCCTTGTTTAATATATGGCCGACACGCATCTTTACTTTTGTGGCAGCACTGACGGGAACTTCATATTCGATACGCAGCCGATGTGCCTCTTCTGCTTTGTCCTCGACATGCTGCAGCATACCGTCTTCAAATGTTAGTTCAAAAACTTTTTTAAATGCATGAGGCAGTTGAAATCCAAAAGGAACAAAATATTTCTGAATAAAATCGTTGGCAATCAAGAGAGAACCAGTATAGTGCATGGGATGTTCTAATTCATATTTCCATTCTCCGGCAGGAGAGTGGAAGGATATGGGTGTTATACCATCAATTTCGGGCATTTCCTGATTGTTATTGTTAGTAAATAGTTTATGCAGGGAAAGCTGTTTTTCATCATTGAAGCCAAATATACAAGAATACCCGCGCAAACAAGATTCATCAAACATAATGGGATGTATACCAAATTTTGCAATATTAAAAAAATCATGGACGTGTTCGATTGCAACGATACTGTATTTATATTCTGCAAAATCAAAACCATCAAAAAACTGTGCTCTCATAAATATCTCCTGTTCATACCTATGACTTGGCCTGGTTGAATACAGGTCTGTCATTTTCGAATTTTTCAATTTGTGCCAGTGCTTCTACCCGGTAACCGGCTTCTTGAAGGCGCTGACGACCCGGCTGAAACGACTTCTCGATGACAATGCCGATGCCGGCAACGTTACATTGTGCTTCTTGGAGAAGAGAGGCAAGACCCAGCGCAGCTTCGCCGCTGGCGAGAAAATCATCAATAATAAGAACCGATTCCCCGGCGGGAAGAAATTGCTTGCTTATTGCCACTTCATAGGTTTCTTCTTTCGTATAGGAATAGACGGATGTATGATAGGTGTTTTCCATAGCATGTGACGGCATTTTCTTACGGGCAAATACTACCGGGATATTTTTCATAGCTAAGGCGGCAGCATAAGCGACGGCAATACCAGAAGATTCTATGGTTACGATACGGTCAATGGGGGTATCCGAAAAACGGCGTGCAAATTCAGTCCCAATATGGCAAATCAGAGCCGGATCCAGCTGCTGGTTTAAAAAACTGTCAACCTTTAATATGCGGTTATCTATTACAATACCATCATGGATGATTCGTTCTTTTAATTCCTTCATACAAGGCCTCCTCTTATCGTACTGATTCCAGTCTAATACGAAATTTTAGGCAAGTCAACATAAATTCAGCAGCTGGCAAACAGCAACCAGCAGACCGCTGAAATATATGCCTATGTTCGACAAAAAAATAGAATCAAGTCTGTTGTTTTTTTTTATAAAAAGAGGCAGGTTACCGCCCGGTACCTCTGTCTGCTTAGTATTATAGACGATAAATTTCCTTGTCTTATACCCCTAAAACAGGTATAATAACGTTGTATTTATATAGTATAATTTTTTAAGGAGGGGTCGCTGCATGCAATCTATTCGCCGTTTGTATGTCACCAAGAAAGGTCCTTTTGCCCAAGAAGCTAAAAGGATGTGTACAGATTTAAAGGAAAACCTACTCATCAAGGGGCTGACCAATGTCAAGATTTATCATCGCTATGATGTGACCGGTCTGGATGATGCGGCCTTTGAAGCGGCAAAAAATATGATTTTTTCCGAACCGCCTGTCGATGCAGTTTACGATGAAATACCCGTATCGAAAGAAGACACGGTTCTTGCTATGGAATATCTTCCCGGACAGTATGACCAGCGTGCTGATTCGGCAATGCAGTGCCTTCAGATGCTGACGATGAAAAACGATAGTCTTGTGCGTACGGCACAAGTATTTGTTTTATCGGGAACCGTATCAAAGGAAGATCTGGAAGCCATCAAGCACTATTGCATCAACCCGGTCGAAGCGCGCGAAGCATCACTGGAACCTGTTGTCAGTTTGGAAATGGAATGGGAACAGCCGGAAGATGTAGAAGTATTTGACGGCTTTATTGCTATGTCCCGGGAGGAAGTGGATACCTTGCGGTGCCATCTGGGATTAGCTATGAGTCTTGATGATTTGCTGTTTTGTCAAACCTATTTCCGGGATGAAGAAAAACGCGACCCGACAATTACGGAAATACGTGTGATTGATACCTACTGGTCCGATCACTGCCGCCATACGACATTTATGACGGAATTGACGGATGTAACTATTGAAGACGGCACCTATGCGCAGCCTATCATGCGTGCCTATGAAACATATAAAACGACGCGGGAAGCATTATATACGGTGAAAAAGAAGCCGCAGACCTTGATGGATATGGGTACGATTGCGGTTAAAGAATTAAAAGCAGCCGGCATGCTCCAAAATCTTGATGCCTCGGAGGAAATCAACGCGTGTACTATTATTATTCCTGTTGATGTAGACGGTGTGGAGGAAGAATGGCTGCTTCTCTTTAAAAATGAAACACATAATCATCCTACTGAAATAGAACCTTTTGGGGGCGCGGCAACGTGTCTGGGCGGCTGTATCCGTGATCCTTTAAGCGGCCGTTCCTATGTATATCAGGCAATGCGTGTAACCGGCAGCGGTGATCCGCATCAATCGGTTAAAGACACATTGGCAGGTAAGCTGCCGCAGCGGACGATTACCAAAGGAGCGGCTAAGGGATATAGTTCGTACGGTAATCAAATTGGACTGGCTACCGGTGAAGTCAAGGAATATTATCACCCCGGTTTTGTTGCCAAACGCATGGAAATCGGTGCTGTCGTCGGTGCTGCTCCCAGAAACAATGTGGTTCGTGAGGTTCCTGTACCCGGAGATGTTATCATCTTACTGGGTGGAAAAACCGGGCGGGATGGCATGGGCGGAGCAACAGGCTCTTCAAAAAAACACACGATTCAATCGTTGGAAACCTGCGGTGCAGAAGTGCAGAAAGGCAATGCACTTACGGAACGCAAGATTCAGCGGCTTTTCCGCCGTCATGAAGCAACGATCCTTATAAAGCGCTGTAATGATTTTGGTGCCGGAGGCGTATCGGTCGCTATTGGTGAATTGACCGATGGACTTGATGTCGACCTTGACAAAGTGCCGAAGAAATATGAAGGCTTAGATGGAACAGAATTGGCTATTTCCGAGTCACAGGAACGGATGGCTGTCGTTGTGCCGGCAGATAAAGCAGAAGAATTCATGAGATATGCTGATGAAGAAAATCTTGAGTCGACACTTGTGGCGGTTGCAACAGATACGAACCGCTTAGTGATGCATTGGCGCGGTACAAATGTTGTGGATATTTCTCGTGCTTTTCTTAATACAGATGGGGTGACACAGTATCGTCAGGCGATTGTTACGGCGCCGGAGGAAAAAGATTTCTTTACGGCAGCTCCGACTGCAGATGTTGCAAAAACCTGGCTGGATACAATGGGTAAACTTAATATTGCTTCTGAACAGGGACTTGCAGAATGTTTTGATAGTACGATTGGTGCTCGCACTGTATTGATGCCGTTTGGCGGCAAATATCAAAAAACGCCGGTAGAAGGCATGGTGGCTAAAATTCCGGTGCTTCATGGGGATACGACGACGGTCAGCATTTTTACTCATGGATATGATCCGGATTTGGCGGTATGGAGTCCGTTCCATGGGGCACTGTATGCCGTAGTACAATCAGTGGCTAAATTGGTAGCGCTTGGCGGCGATAGAAAGCAAGCATATTTGACTATGCAGGAATACTTTCAGAATTTGGGAATCGATGAAAAAGCTTGGGGCAAACCGGTTAGTGCACTGATGGGAGCGTACACCGCGCAACGGGCACTGCAGGTAGCTGCTATCGGTGGGAAAGACAGTATGAGCGGTACTTTTGAACATCTTACGGTTCCGCCGACACTAGTTTCCTTTGCTATCGTTCCGGAAAAAGCGCAGCATATCATTTCACCGGAATTTAAACAGCCGGGAAATGCAGTACTTCTTTTTGATGTGCCGCGGGATGCGGAAGGAATTCCTGATTTTGAAGTTTTCAAGACACATTGTGATTTTCTTCATGAAAAAACAGCAGAAGGAAGCATTAAGGCTATGCATGCGGTTGGTCAGGGCGGAGTTGCGGCAGCTATTGCGCAAATGGCTTTTGGCAACGGCATAGGCGTAGAAATTGATACAACATTTTCCTCTCATGATTTGTTTGATCTTCGATATGGTTCGTTTGTTGTGGAAGTTGACACGGATCACGCACTGGATTGGGTACGACGAAATGCTGTCTGCCGGGTCGGATTGACTCGCGGCAATGGAGTTATGCAGATGGGTGGGACAGTGATTCCGCTCGCGGAGTTATTGTCAGCTTGGGAAAAACCGATTAACAGTATTTTCCCAATTCAAAGTGAAAGTGAAGCAGGAGATCCGGTTTTGCCGTTCTATACGACATACGGATCTTGCCGAAGTGAAAATTTTGGCAAACCGACCGTATTTATCCCTGTTTGCCCGGGGACAAACTGCGAATACGATTCAGCGGCGGCTTTTGCTGCAGCAGGAGCGAATACGGATACCATGGTACTGCGCAACGAATCTCCGGAAGCGTTGGCACAGTCGATAGAAGAAATGGCGAAACGTATTGCCAATGCACAGATCATCATGTTCCCCGGTGGCTTTAGTGCCGGTGATGAACCGGAAGGATCGGGAAAGTTTATTGCGACGCTGTTCCGCAGTGCGGCATTGTCGGAAGCACTGGAAGAACTTTTGTACAAACGAGATGGACTGGCGCTGGGAGTTTGCAATGGATTCCAGGCACTTATCAAATTGGGACTTTTGCCGTACGGTCACGTACAGCCATTAAAAGCGGATAGTCCGACTTTGACATACAACACTATTGGACGACATTTGTCCCGCATGGTCAATACAAAAGTCGTATCAGTTATGTCGCCTTGGTTTAGTAATGTAAAACCCGGGGATGTTCATACGATTGCGATTTCTCATGGAGAAGGACGTTTTATAGCTTCACCGGAACAAATAAAGGAATTGGCGGCTAAGGGGCAGATTGCAACACAATATGTAGATCTTTCCGGCGCGGCAACATATGATAGTACTTTTAATCCGAATCAATCTGTTTTTGCCATTGAAGGCATTACCAGCCCGGATGGCCGAGTTTTTGGTAAAATGGCGCATTCCGAACGGGGAATCGCTCCCAGTGTATTCAAAAACATTTCGGGCAATAAGGTACAGCCGATATTTTCTGCCGGTGTTGCATATTTTAAATAATAAAAAAGTGTTTTATCAGATAATACAGTAAACTGCTGTAAACTAAAAAAGGGAACTGCCCATTAGGTATTTCCCTTTTTTTGTAAATAGCTTATAAATATAGCAGTACAGCGGGTATCACACCTTGACCTTTGACAATATAATAGCCGCCATCATAATTAAGCAGCCGGCACCCTCTTGCAGTGTTACCGGGTCATGATAAAACCAAACGGCCATAAAAAAACCAAATACCGATTCCAAAGAAATAATTAGGGAAGCATGCGTATCTTTGGTATATTGCTGTGCCAGATTTTGTGCTAAAAATGCAAATGTTGTATTTAAAATAACTAAATATAACATTCCATAGATTGCCGATACGCTGACTTGCTGCAGGCCGGATATATCTAAAAAAGGCAGTGCCAACAGACCGGTAGTTAAAAATTGAAAGAAAGTCATGCTGAATATATCTGCGTTTTTAACAACGTTGCCTACATATACAATCTGCAGAGCAAAAAAGACTGCAAATCCAATAGATAAGATATCTCCGGAAGCCAGTACGAGTGTATCGGAATGCAGGCATAACAAAGCTAGACCGCATAAAGCCAGCAGTGCACACCCTATTTCCCGGGGATGGATGTGTTTTTTTGTAATAAGCCAGGATAACGCAGGCACAAATATGACATAGGAAGTAACGAGAAAGGATTGTTTTTCTACGGTTGTTGTTTTTAATCCTTCCAACTGGCATATAAACGCGATATATTGAATGAGACCCAGGAACATGCCAAAACGAAGTTCTTTTGCTGCAGCACGTCGGATTCTGGGATAAAATAGGAAAAACAGGAACACTGCCGATAATAAGAAGCGGGAGGCAAGTATAGTGAAAGAGGACAGGGCGCCGAGCGCTTCCTTGGCAGCGATAAAGCCGCCGCCCCAAATTGCCGCCGTACATAGCAGTGTGATATCAGCCAAAATCATGTTGGAATTATGCGAATGTATCCCTTTCATTATACATGTCCTTCCTGTGCATAGTCATATGATTCTGTTATAACATATCACAAAGCATATAAAAAGCGTTGAAATTATAAAAGTTTAATGGTATAATATTAAAGCTTGAATAAAATTATATCAAGCTCCTAGCCCTTTTTCGGAAAGGGCCATATGTCCAAAAGAGGAGGTGATTTCGTGAATAAGTACGAAGTCATGTTTATCGCAAAGCCGTTTGAAGAAGCAGAAGTAGATCCTATCGTTGAAAAAGTAACGAATTTGATCACTAAAAACAACGGCACTGTCGAAAAGGTTGATCGTTGGGGAAAACGCCATTTAGCCTATCCGGTAAAGAAACAGAACGATGGCTATTATGTTCTGATCAATTTTGAAATAGATCCGACTGCGATCTATGAAATTGACCGCGTTATGAAAATCCAAGATGAGATCCTTAAACACTTGATCGTCAAGAACGACAAATAACCGGAGGCGCAAAGGTATGAATTCAGTACAATTGGTTGGTAATTTAGCCCGGGATCCGGAAATTCGGTTTACGAAAACCGGCAAAGCTATTGCGATGTTTACTGTGGCGGTTACGCGGTCTTATACACCGGTCGGAGGCCAGGAAACACGTGAATTAACTGATTTTATTCCTGTTGTAGCATGGGGTAATTTGGCGGAAACCTGCGGCAATAATTTGGCAAAAGGAAGCCGTGTATTTGTGGAAGGGCGTATGTCTGTCCGTTCCTATGAAACGCAGGATGGGCAGAAACGTTATGTGACGGAAGTCGTTGCTAATTTTGTAGCACAGACAATGGGTTCAGAGAAACGTGCTGCTGCGGCAGCTTCGCAGACAAGTGTGCCGACTGCAAAACCGGCTGCTGAAGGCAAAGGTTTTGACAGCTTTGGCAAAGATGCGAATGATGAAGAAATCCCATTTTAATGTCAAAAGGATCCCTTACTAATTCTAAAGGGAGGATATACAATGAGAAGAGAACGTACAAGAAAACCGAGAAGAAAAGTATGCAGCTTCTGTGTTGATAAGGCAGATACGATTGATTATAAGGATATTGCAAAGATTCGTCGGTTTACGACAGAACGCGGCAAGATTTTACCTCGCCGTATCTCCGGTGTTTGTGCAAAACATCAGCGTAAGCTGACTATTGCTATTAAACGGGCCAGAGCAATTGCTTTACTTCCGTATACAGCTGAATAATTTTAATACAGAACAGCCATCGTGGGGTACACGATGGCTGTTTTTCTATGAGGCAGGAAAATTTATGTAAACATATTGTATGCATAAAATAAAAACAAAGATTTATTGTAAAATCAAAATCATAATGATATGCTTAAAAAAGAAAGTTACAGTGAAAGGAGGATAGAGCATAATGGACAGAAAATTAGAACCATATATCCCCATGGTCGATTTTTTAAGCAAGGCCTTGGGAGAATATTATGAAATCGTCCTCCACGACCTTTCTAATCCGAAACATTCTATTATAGCTATTGCAAATGGCTGTTTAAGCGGAAGAACCGTGGGAGATACGGCTTCTGGTTTTGTTTTGCGGGCAGTAAAATATGGCGTTGAACAAAATACAGACTATGCTGTGAATTATAGGATTAAAAATATGAATGGACATTTATTCCGATCTTCCAGTTATTATATTCGTAATGATGAAGGAATTCTGCAGGGCATGATGTGTATTAATTTTAATATAACACCATTTGTTGATTTACGAGAAAAATTAACAAAACATATTATTGGCAATGAATTTTTTTTGGATAATATATGTAAATCTAAAAATCAAAACAATGAAATTTCCAATGTATTTCAACATTTTCAAGGGAGTATGGAGGATGTTATTCGTATGATGATTGAAAATGCACTAGCTAAATATTCTGTTGCTCCGGAACGATTATCCGTGGATGAAAGAATTTCCGTTGTTCATGATTTAAATGATACCGGGCTGTTTTTGTTAAAAGGCGGAGTGGCATCGCTGGCAGAGTGGCTGGATGTTTCCGAGCCGACTATTTATCGATATCTGGGTAAGATAAAAAGAAAAAACGAGTAACGCGGCAGTGATTTTATTAAGACAGGCTATCACAAAAAAGGTAAAGAATCGTGAGGCAGGAACTCTTTACCTTTCTGTGATATAGATGATGGGATTCATGTATAAGCCGCAGGCGAAATACAGCATAAGAACAAGATACGCATGCTGCGCTTATATGTCGCTGTCTGTCGGTACATATACCGATAAAAAAGAGGGCAGTATTTGTAACTCAAGGGGAAAATCAGGACCTGTATCTCCATCCATATTCGTCGATAAATGGTCAGTGTTGAGCAATTCTATTTTGACATGTTCGACTTGTTCCAAATACATGTATTCGGAACTGACAGGAGTACCGGCCAGCATTTCCGGAGCCAATTTCAATAAATCCAGTGGGGTAATATTTTTGAAGGTTGCCAGCCAAAGCTTACCGTCATTGACGCGGGCCTCCGGTGCTATATTGCGAAAACTGCCGATAGAATTTGTCAGCATGGCAATAATGAGAGGGGAACGGCGGGTTGTCGTTTCCCCATTGATATTCATTTTAAATAAAAAGCTTTTATGAGATTGCAGCGTTTTCAAGCCGGTTAAAAAATAAGCTAACGGGCCCAGCCGGGTTTTTTGTTCGATGGATACCTGACCTACTGCTTCGGGCATAACTCCGGCAGCAATCGTGTTGACGAAATACCGGTCATTTGCTTTGCCGATATCGAGAGGAACCGTCTTCGCTCTTTTTAACATGGCAATGGCTTGTTCGGGATGGAGCGGGATCTGTAATGCCCGTGCCAAATCATTGACCGTTCCCAAGGGAATGAAACCGAAATGAATTGGACGATTTCCCAAAGCCAATCCGTTCACGGTTTCATTTAAGGTACCGTCACCACCCATGCAAAATACACTGTCATATCCTTCGAGGGCGGCTTCCTTGGCCCAGGCGGTAGCATCGCCTTTTTTCCCGGTCTGCCGCAAATCGACAGTGTCAAAATTATTTTCCAATTGAAGCTTCAGGCTGCCCATAAAATACTTGGCTCGTTCACGCCCTGCTGTCGGATTGACGATCAACAAACACCGTCCCAAAACAACTTCCTCCTTTATATACAAGCTTGTATATGAGAATATATATTCTTAGCATTCTTAGTATATAGTTAATATAGTAAAATATTCATAAAGTGCATATTAACACTATTATAGGTTAAAAATCAACTTTAGTGAAGATGTAATCAGCAATTATTTTATTTTCCAGGAAGACAGAAATTTAAAAAGATAAACATATTTCTTTTATGCAATGTTTTTTTTGTGATATAGTAAATATATATAATGCATATAAACAAAAGGAGGTATTCCTATGTATTTACAATTTGATCCCCATCAGTATCCTTACTCGTCACGGCGGGAAATCGTATATGCCCGAAACGGAATGGTGTGTACTTCACAGACACTTGCAGCCCAGGCGGGACTTGATATGCTTAAACAAGGTGGCAATGCTGTTGATGCGGCGTTGGCTGCTGCGATCAGCTTGATCGTATTGGAACCGACCAGCAATGGATTAGGAAGTGATGCATTTGCGCTGGTTTGGATAAAGGGGGTGCTTTACGGTCTTAATGGAAGCGGGTATGCTCCTGCGGCGATGTCCAGGGAAACGTTGCTGGAACGAGGTATTTCTGCTATGCCTGCTCGTGGCTGGGCACCGGTTACGGTACCAGGTGCACCGGCGGCCTGGGAGGAACTCCATCGGCGGTTTGGCCGGCTGCCGTTTGAAAAACTGTTTGAACCAGCCCTGAACTATGCCGAACATGGGTATGCTGTTATGCCTACATTGGCAGAATTGTGGAAGGAATCGGAACAGACTTTTGCTAAATTCCGAAATGATCCGGCTTTTGCCGGCTTATTTCCTACTTTTTTTAGTAAGGGAAGCGCTCCACGTGCCGGTGAAATAGTAACGCTGCCTTGGCAAGCCCGTGCATTGCGGCAGATTGCGGCAAGTCATAGCCGTGATTTTTATGAAGGTGATATAGCCGATGCGATTGATGCGTTTTCCCAAGCTACCGGCGGATATATCCGTAAGCAGGATCTCATGGAGTATAAGCCGCAGTGGGTGGATCCTATCTCTACGAATTACAGGGGATATGACGTTTGGGAAATTCCGCCGAATGGACATGGGTTGGTCGTGCTTATGGCGATGGCGATTGCCCGGGGATTGGAATTTAAAGAACGAGATACGGTGGATACATTCCATAAACAAATTGAAGCGATGAAACTGGCGTTTACTGATGGACGGAAATATATTGCAGATCCCCGTTATATGCGAACAAAGTTATCATATTGGCTGTCCGAGGAATATGCAGCGCAACGGCGGGCACAAATACGTACACAAGCACTTATGCCGGCCCCGGTGGATCCTAATTGCGGCGGTACCGTGTATTTGTGTGCAGCGGATCGAGAAGGAAATATGGTTTCCTACATACAAAGTAATTTTATGGGCTTTGGCTCGGGTATCGTGGTTCCTGAATATGGAATTGCATTGAACAATCGGGGATATAATTTCAGTATGGAGGCAGCCAGTGATAATTGTGTAGCCCCTCGTAAAAAACCATACCATACGATCATTCCGGGCTTTTTGACAAAAGATGGCGTACCCGTAGGTCCGTTTGGTGTTATGGGAGGTTTTATGCAGCCGCAGGGACATATGCAAGTGTTGATGAATACGATTGATTTTCATATGAATCCGCAAGCTGCGCTTGATGCACCAAGATGGCAGTGGCTGGGAAATAAACAGATTGAAATAGAACCGACAGTATCGCAGGATATTATCAGAGGACTGCGTGATCGGGGGCATACTATTATTATTAATCCGGACCGAAATTCCTATGGCCGCGGGCAGATCATTTGGCGGAATGAACAGGGGGTTCTTATGGGAGCGACAGAACCTCGTGCAGATGGAGTAGTGGCGGCATGGTAAATAAAAAATGTATATTTAAAGTGAATTAAATCGTATAAAAATGTACAAAATTACAAAAACAAGTTGACAAGTGGTTAGGGATTGCATATAATATATCCAATCCCTAACCGAAGGGATCATAGGTAAAATCTAATGATGGGAACAAGTAGTTATCTGGGTAAAACGACAGAGAGCCGGTGGGGGGTGTGAACCGGTGATTACAGGAAAACGAAACTCCTCCCTGAAGAGCGGAGCTGAAGTAAATTAAGTGCCGACGAATTTTCTACGTTACAGGAAACACGTATGGTAGTACGTTGCGGAGTGCCTGCTGGCAGCAACACGGCAGGAATCAGGGTGGTATCGCGGAATTGTATCCGTCCCTCTTTTGAGGGGCGGTTTTTTTATACTTATTTTTACCCCTTGGAATACGCTCTGTGACTGCGATGTCAGAAAGCAGGAGGTGAAAATAGTAAAAAAAGTAGTTGACAAGAGAAATAGGTTCGCATATAATGGACGAAACTTCTCTTACGAGAAGCCATGATTGAAATCTGATGACGGGAAAGAGTAATATATCCTCTTAAACAACAGAGAGCCGGTGGGTGGTGTGAACCGGTGTTTACGGATATTTGAAAATCCTCCCTGAAGAGCGGAGCTGAAGTAAATTAAGCGCCGACGAATTTTCCACGTTACAGGAAACGCGTATGTTAGTACGTTGTAGAGCGCCTGCAGGCAGTAATGCCGCAGGAACCAGGGTGGTATCGCGGAATCATATTCGTCCCTTAGTATATAGGGGGCGTATTTTTTTTACCCCGGACCCTTTCAACACGGCCCTAAAACTAACAAGACCAAAGACAAAGGAGAGATGTAAGATGGCAAAAGTATTTTATGATCAAGATGTAAATTGGGATGTTATGAAAGGGAAAAAAATAGCTATTATCGGGTATGGCAGCCAGGGGCATGCCCATGCATTGAACCTGATGGAAAGCGGACTTGATGTGACAGTAGGCCTGTATGAAGGCAGTAAATCAGCAGCAAAAGCACGTGCACAGGGACTGGTTGTCCAGACTGTTGCCGAAGCTGTTAAAAAAGCAGATATTACCATGGTGCTGATCCCGGATGAAAAACAAGCGGATGTATATAACAGCGAAATTGGACCTAATTTAAAACCTGGCAGTGCGTTGGCATTTGCCCACGGCTTTAATGTCCATTTCAAGCAAATCGTTCCGGCCGCAGATATCGATGTGTTTATGGTGGCACCTAAAGGACCGGGTCATTTGGTACGACGTACATTTGTGGAAGGCGGCGGGGTACCGGATGTATTTGCCGTAGAACAGGATGCTACGGGACACGCATTTGATTTAGCACTGGCCTATGCCCGGGGGATCGGCGGTACTCGTTCGGGAGTTATACAGACAACCTTTCAGGAAGAAACGGAAACCGATCTTTTTGGAGAACAGGCAGTATTGTGCGGCGGTGTAACACACCTTATCACGGCGGGCTTTGAAACGTTATGTGAAGCAGGGTATCAGCCGGAAATTGCCTATTTTGAATGTTTCCATGAAATGAAACTTATCGTAGATCTCATGTATGAAGGCGGGATGGCTAACATGCGAAGCTCTATCAGTGATACTGCTGAATATGGTGATTATAAAGTAGGACCGCGTATTGTAACGGAAAAAACAAAAGCCGAAATGAAGCAAGTGCTGAAAGAAATTCAGGAGGGCACCTTTGCCAAGAACTGGCTGCTGGAAAACAGAGCGGCCGGTCGTGCGGAATTCTTGGCACTGCGCAAGAAACATGCAGAACACCCTGTTGAAAAAGTCGGAGGTAAACTTCGTAACATGATGTCGTGGCTCAAGGAAGAAAAAGCAGACTAACACAAAAAGCAGAAACGGAGGAAATCGATATGCGGAGTGATATAGTAAAAAAAGGAAGTACCCGGACAGCCCATCGGACGTTGTTCCATGCCATGGGGTATTCGGACGAAGACTTGGAAAAACCGTTGATCGGGATCGTCAATGCATTCAATGAAATTATTCCGGGGCATATGCATCTGCGGGAAATCGCCCAGGCGGTAAAGCTTGGGGTTGCGGCAGCCGGCGGGACGCCGATCGAGTTTCCGGCGATTGGGATCTGTGATGGGATCGCCATGGGCCATGAC
>JGI20225J20221_1001350_pt1 | contig 51024 bp, 39 predicted proteins | sample BioMet4_FD_20221 | JGI IMG/M metagenome (IMG submission 20221) | reverse complement strand
AAGGACGTAGGCGCGTACGTAAAATACTTGACTTGGGTCAACATTAGACTAAGTCTCATCAAACGCTTAAGGAGGACGGACAAGACAAATGGCCCGCCTTCTTCGGCGGTTATGCAAGTATCATTGCTTCGCAATAGACAACCTTTATAACATAAAAGACTTGAAGACGTAACGTATGACAAGAGGTGAATGGAATTGAGGTTCAGTTCTCATTTTTTCTTTAGTAAATTTCGACAAATAAACTGTCGCGGAAGAAAAGTTCAAATGTTAATATCTTAACTAATTTCTTTATTCGACAAGTATATACCCCTTCTTCCTTTACTTTTTATTTTTGTTATCAATAAAAAACGGAGGTAAGTACTCAAACAAAAACGGTCAACGTTTGTTTTTTCCCGTTATAGTTTTTCGTTTCGCGAAAAGATGAAAGTCTCTTATATCGTCGAATTATAAACGACCCGTATACAAGCGAAAGAGGATTTAGATATCTTTTACGTTATTGAAGGAAAAGTTTTGACATAGGTTTACAAAGGTAGCTCATGCTTCATAGAAGTCCCTGATACGTTTAAACCAACGTTTTTTTCTGAACCCGCCTTGTTATTACGCCAACGAAACCAAAAATGTTTGTTATAAGTCCGTTAAGGGTTCGACGAACGGTATACGCGAACTTTGATTTTAAGTGTCTCTGTTAGAATTAGAAAAGGGCGTTGTAAACTCCCCGACCAAGCCTTAAAATGTTAATTGTCTTCGTACCCTTTTTTACTTAACATACGGCTTAAGGAGAACCGCCCTTTAAGACGCCCAAACAAACGACTTGTGTTCTGCGAAGAAATTATGCGAACCAGAAAAAGACGAAGGTTTTTATGTAATGCTTACTCTAACTACGTAACAAACGAATCTCACAGAATTACGTTCGCCCTAATATAAGGCAACCGTTCGCTTTAAGCCCCCCGAAAAAAACGTCGAAAACAAAATTAGGTATATTAAACATTACAACTTAACGGTCTACGGGCGAGGACTAATGTTGCGCCCGTTAATGGTTCCGTCATTTATTGAAGGATTTGGTCTACTTAATTTCGTTTAACAAATGCCTTGGAAAAAAAGACTTAAAAATAACTTTACCAAAGGCGGTTCCAAATAATGTTAATTAATTTTATACAACTTTTGTTGGTCAAATTAAGTAAAAACACTGGTCTGGTCTACTTTGTTTGCCAAATAAGAAAGATATTTATAAATAAGGCCTGAGGAGAATTTTTTTTTTTTAATAAAAGCCTTTCCTATTGAAGCGCTTATTGACTATGTTAATATGTTTCAGCAGGGAGACTCAACACGTGGCGCAAGGAAGGATTTGCTTGTTGAGCAACGGAATTTACTTCAGAAACATATTGAAGATCTACAAAAAACGCTTGAACATCTCAATTGGAAAATTCAGCACTATGAAAATGAGATGAAAGAATACGAAAAAACGCTTGATGTATGAATTACTAGCAATTAGCGGAAAGTTAAGGTATACTGTTTCCAATACAGCGCTACAAACGCAATAAAGAGGTTTTGTCATGAAAAGAATATCTTTTTTTACAGCAGGAATCATTTTAGCTGCAGCGGCACTTTGTTCATGTGCTTCTTCTAAAAAAACAGAAACGTCCGCTTCTTTTATTACAGATTGGTCAGAAACAGAATTAACCAATTTGGAAAATTGTGGTTATTTTTATACTACACCAGAACTTGGCCAGTTTGACATGATTGAAGGCGAATTTAAAAAGGCAACCGGCTATGAAAAGTCGGCATATGGATTTGTCTTTGGCTACACAAAGCCTGAAGCAAGTGGCAAACTTACCAATTACATCCGCTTCGAAATCAACACCGACGGCGAATATGCTTTATATAAATGGGACGGTTCTTCATATACCGATCTTGTTGAATCAAATACAACAGGAACAGCTTATTTTTATCCTAACAGCACAATTACCAAGGGTTATGACAGTACAAACAAATTAAAGGTTGAAGTAAACAGTAACGGAAAATATGATTTGTATATAAACGGAACAAAGATTGCAAACAATGTTACCCCTCTTAAAAACGGTACATACGGAGCAATGGCGTTCTTTAGTGTTGGCAAAGAAAATCAAGAAAAACTTCCTGACCAGCCAGTAAAAGTAACATATCGCATTACTGATGGAAAAGTTCATGTTGTTAAGCTTGAGAAATAAATGATTTTTAGAAAAGCAACCCTTTCGGATTTGAATGGAATTTTACTTGTTGAAAAACAGGCATTCATTCCTCAAATTCAAGAAAGGCGCACTGTCTTTGCACAACGCCTGTCCGCTTATCCGGCAGGCTTTTTTGTACTTGAAGACAATGCAATGATAGCAGGATACTTCTCTTCTGAACTGTGGAATTCAGTTCCTTCAAACAAGGATTCTTTTTGCTTAGGACATTCCGCAGAAAAATCTCATTCTGCAACGGGTACAGTTTTATATGTCAGCTCTGTTGCCTTACGAAATGAATACAAAAATAAGGGATTAGGAACATTACTTTTCCAAATTCCGCTTATTCAAATCTGTACCCATAATTCTGCAATTAAACAATCTGTCCTCCTAGTTAATGATTCATGGAAAGGCGCCTATCACATCTATAAAAAATCAGGCTTTTCTGAATACGCTAAATTAAAAGATTTCTTTCCAACCCAGGAAAATTCCTTTACAGACGGCATACTTATGTCTGCAGAACGTGCTGTCATAAATTCCGCAATAAAAATCGATTACACTTTTTTTGCCAAACAGAAAATTCATATTGAAGACGATGATTAGTCTGTACCCAAGGAACGACAATGACAACTGTACAATGGAATATTTTTTCTTCGTTCAGAGATTCATTCAAATCAAAGTGCATTACATGGTCAGCTCTTTCACAGGAACTGTACCCTTTGCAAAAAGATGCTTCACTTAAGGATACCCCTTCTTATCCGCTGCAAACCGCTGTGGTATACAATCAGGCGCTTGATGAAATTACTTCTGCTGATGACATACATCTTATTGTGATAGGAGACAATCCCGGTAAAGAAGAACAGCTTTCTGTAAACAGAAAATATCTTGTAGGTCAAAGCGGTCGTATAGCGGAAGGTTTTTTTCGCCGCAATCCGGAATTCAACACTGATTTTAGAAAGAATGTTATCATTCTAAACAAGACTCCTATACATACTGCAAAAACTGCGCATCTTCAGTATTTGCTCAGCAATGGAAGCCCTGCGGTCAAACAACTTATTCTTGAGAGTCAGCTTTGGATGGCACAAGCAACGGCCATTCTTCATCAATCTCTTTTTGCTGAAAATAAAAAAACGCAGCTCTGGCTTGTGGGATATGCAGAACTGAAATGTAAAAAAGGTTTGTTTCTTCCATATCGTGATGAATTAAAAAAAGCATATTCTTTGGGGACAGATAAACAACAGCCTGCCTGGAATTCTGTTTTTGTCTATCAACACTTTTCTATGAATCGCTTTCTTATAGACGAACAATCTTTTTGCAAGGTACACACCGATTTAACTCTTTCACAAGCACTTACTGAACTTGGGCAGCAACATCGTGATGAAATTTTTGTTCAGTAAGCAAACACCCAAAAATTATTTTATACCAAAAAAGAATTTAATTATTGACAGCTTATTTTTATACGGGAGCATAACGCATTTTTGCTGTCTATTCTTGCAGACTTATGCAGAATTGCTTTTTCTGTGTGTGAAAAGGTGACAAAACTTGCTTTACCGTGGTAACTGCCCATTCCGCTTTCTCCCAACGCCGGCCAAAAGGCATGTTTACTCATTGAAACATGGAAAAAATGACATCGTTAATAACAACCGCCACCATATCTTATTCGAGTTGTCACCTTTTTTTGTATGTCTTTATTGTTCGTAAAAAGATATAAAGCAAGCGGTTTATTCTTGTCATTTACAAAATCAATAACATCATCTATTTTGCTATATGTAATCACCGGTAGAAGCGGACCAAAAATTTCTTCCTGCATGAGTGGGCTATCACAAACAGCTTCTGAATCAAGTGCACCTAATTCAATTATTGTTGGAACAATTTTATTTGTTTCCATATCGGATATTGCCTGTGGGCAGAGAGCTGTAAGTCGCTCAAAATGTTTGTCGTTTATAATTTTACAATATTCATTATTATGAATTGGATTTTGTCCATATTGCAAAACAAGCTCTTTTTTTACTGTCGCCATAAATAGTTTTTCAACATCTTTGTGAACAAGAACATAATCTGGAGCAACACACGTTTGCCCTGCGTTAATGCACTTTCCCCAGACAATGCGTCTGGCGGCAATAGCTATATCTGCATCTTTATCAATAATACACGGACTTTTTCCACCTAGTTCAAGACATACCGGGGTAAGGAATTGAGCCGCGCTCTGCATTACAATTTTACCGACAGAAATGCTGCCTGTAAAGAAAATAAAATCAAAATGCTGATTGAGCAACGCTGTATTTTGAAGATGTCCTCCCAATACCACAGCGATATATTCCTGCGGGAATACATCAGAAATTATTTTTTCCATTACAAGTGAAACGGCTGTACTGTAACGAGACGGTTTTATGACCGCACAGTTACCGGCAGAAATTGCTCCTACAAGCGGTTCCATAGTAAGCATGAACGGATAATTCCAAGGTGACATAATTAACGATACGCCATACGGTTCGGAAAATATTTTTGCAGTTGATGGAAAATTTATTATTGATGGAATTATATTTTTGGGCTTGCTCCACTGTTTTATGTGTCTCTGATGATAGCGAATTTCTTCAAGCACCATTCCTATTTCTGTTATAAAAGATTCATACGAAGATTTATTCAAATCTTGTCGTAATGCATCAAGCAAATCTTGCTCATGATTAATAATTGAATTATACAAAAGAATCAATTGTTCTTTGCGCCAAGAGACAGATAGCGTTTTGCCCGTCAAAAAGAATTTACGCTGCTTTTGGACAAGCATAGCCATTTTTTCGTTTTCATTTTTTAATTCATCGTTATTTTGTTTTACTTCTTTACCTTTTTTAACAGCTTTCTTCACAGATACAGTTTTTTTAACCATATGTTTCCTCAGATGATTTTATTAGCTGTAAGCAGATAACTCTATTTTTATTATGACCCACTAATTGCTTTTTTTCAATGATTTTCCCCTGTTGCGGCTCTTTTAAAATACCGTTACTATATGGTTATGAACATTCATATTTTAGAAATGCCGCTTGATTACGGCGCAAGTCGTCATGGCAGCGATATGGGACCTTCCGCAATTCGTCTTGCAGGAATACGGACAAAACTTGAAGGACTTGGCCATACCGTTGTTCGAAACTGTTGCCCTTTTCAAATTGAAGCTCAGGAATATGCTGATATCGGAACAAATCCAAAAGCTAAATATCTTGGCCCTATTGTAAAGGCTTGTTCCGCATTGGCACAAGAAGTTGAAGCGGCAGCAGATGCCGGAGAATTTCCACTTGTTCTTGGTGGAGATCATTCCATCGTTCTTGGAACACTTGCCGGTTTAAGCGCTTCTTACAAAAAGACAAATAAACGGATCGGTGTTTTATATGTTGATGCCCATGGTGACTTCAACACGACAGAAACAACACCAAGTGGCAACATACATGGTGAATGTCTGAGTGCAAGTGCCGGTTACGGTATTCCAGAATTAGTGAATATGTATCATGACGGGCAAAAAATTGATGCAAAGAACATTTGTTATGTTGGGTTGCGTGATATTGACCCAGGAGAACGCCTCCTCATGAAGCAGGCCGGCGTTACGGCTTTCAGCATGAGCGATATTGATAGACAGGGTTTTTCTGAAGTGCTAAAAAAAGTAAAACTATTTTTTAAAACACATGCAGATGTAGTACATGTAAGTTTTGATATGGACGCCCTTGATCCTATGTTTGCTCCAGGAACAGGCATTCCGCTTCCAGGTGGTTTAAATTATCGCGAGGCTTTGCTTCTTATGGAAGAAATGTCAGCAACAAACATGGTTCATTCCGCAGAAATTGTTGAAGTAAACCCTGTTCTAGACGTGCGCAATCAGACTGCTGCAATGGCGGTTGAACTTGCGGCGCGGCTTCTTGGCGAAACAATTTATTAATTCATTATTTAAATTGCTTTATCAATTGCGGCGGAATTATTACGAAAGCGCCTGTTTTATCTGAGCAGGTGTCTTCCGCAAGGTAAAACACCCTCTTGCTTTCATCAACGCATGCAAGAGGAATTGTTTTGCTCATAAAACTATTTTTGTCATATTCAATAATATACCGGTCAGGAGCTTTTTGTGTCCATCCCAAAAGTCCGGCATACAATTCTTTTATTCTACTTTCTTTTTCTTCTGCCTTTTCATCATCATAAGTAAGCACTGCATCACCATCAGCAACTTCTTCTGCATATGCAGGCGCTATAACAGCAACAGTTGCTCCACTTTGCTGCAATGCAGAAATGTCAATTTTATTTTCATCAGAAAAAATTTTTACAGATATATGTTCTTCATTCATTTTTTTGCCAAACAACACATTTGCTCTTCCAGAAAACAAAGCCGGATAAGAATTTGTGATGCACGTATTTTCTTTATTCATCACAGTTCCTTTTGCGGCTTCTTCTGCAAGTCTAAGCAAACCTTTTGCTCGCGGCATTGTTTGTGTTGCAGAAACTGGCAACACTATTTTTTTTATAATCGTAGCAAGTGCTATTTCTACATTTTCTACCATCATAACTTGACCGGACGAGGTAAATCAGGAAGCAGCATACACACATATGGAAGATTATTCTTTTTTTTTCCACGATTGGAGCACAAGTATGCATATAGGTGAGTTGCCCACAACGCCTGTCTTGCTGTCTCTACTGCGTGGATCTCTATGCCTGTTGTTCAGAATATTATGCCAGATTTCTTCAGCTTTGAACAAACGATCTTACAGGAACAAACCATTCGGGCGCTTTCCAGCCGCGATGCTATGTAAGTTCTTTTGCCCGTCATACCTTAAACAGGGTTTCTTGATGAAAGTGCTCCGGAAGGGAAATCTTCTTTGAACCGGCTGTCTATTTTTGCTGTTATAATAACATTTTCTTGAGCAGGGTGGTTGCTATGCTGGGGGAAGCGGAATTTATTTTTTGCTTCAAAGCCCTTGTTTGCTTTTTTACCAGGTTATTTCAATCAAACAGACAGGAGAATTCTTCTGCTCCAACCAACGGACTCTTTGGTTGTAATGGAATTCATTTTCTTTTTTTACTGAGACTTTCTGTTCCCCTTTGCGAGGCGATATGAGACTTTCCTTTTTCAAATTTCTTTCGGGGCATTGGGTATAATGCTGAATTTCTGAAGCTGCTGCTCTCATCTTAAGCAATTTCTGTCACCGTTGGAATTGGATGATTCTTCACTTTTTTGGCTCTTTTTTTTGGTTCCAGATAATTCTTTTGCTTTGGCAGAAAATTGATTATATTCGTTTATGACATATCCACTTTTTGGCTTGGCTGAAATAAATCCTTCTTCAACAAGTTTTTGATATGCAGTGTTTACTGTATTCCGGCTGACATGCAATTCTTTTACGACGTCTCTTATTGAAGGCAACTTTTCTCCTGCTGTAAAAGTGCCTTCTTTTATTGAGTCAACAATATTTTTATACAGCTGAAAGTATAATTTAACTTTGCTCTGCGGGTCGAGTATACATTTCATGGAATTCATGGCAAGAACCCCCGTTATTGGTATCAGAATCTGCAACCATTTTATTGAACTTACGTTCCTATTATAGGGCTAGATTAGTTAAAATGCAAATTTAATGTATCAAGAGGTTTTATTCCAAATCTTCCGGCAAAATCTCTTGCTTTCTGCGCGTTAAAAATGACATCAATAGGATCATGAGCGTCAGCATTACAAATCACAGGCACAGTTGTCTTTGAAACCATTTCCCAAAATTCTGCATATGGATATTGATTTCGAATTCCTTTCTTTGTTTTAAGCGGCGGACGACTTATGCCTTGTCCATTCACTTCAAGCGGAATTTTTAAATCTATTGCCGCATCAAGCAAAGCCTTCAAACAAGACTCTGCTTCTTCATCCCATTCAATGTGTCCCCTCATAAATAAATCTGGGTGTGCTACAAAGGCAAACAGACCTGATTTCATGCCGTCAATTGTCTGGTCAATATATTTGTTTAAATCGGAAGAATTATCAATGTCGGGACAATAAATATGCGCATCATCTTTTCTTAACCAGTGTGAACCTAACACCAAATAATTTGCTCCATACTTTCCTTTTAATTCGTCACGATAATAACTTTCATATTCTTTATCCCATTCACATTCAAATCCAAAATACACCGGGAAATTTGCTTCTTGGCGCGCTTGTTCAATAAGATTTTCATACAGGGGAATTTGTTCAACACTCATTCGCACATCCGGCCAACAGTCATTAAACTGCGCAGGATATGGACAATGGTCGCTAAATCCAAGCTCAAGACAGCCGTCAATTTTTGCTTGTTCAACAAAATCAACTGGTTTGCCAACTGCATGTTTACAAAGATACGTATGTGTATGATAATTTGCTATTTTCATTTTTTCTCTTATTTCAAAGATATTATCATAAAAAACAAAATATGTATGTATAAAAAAAGACCTTCCGGATTGTATTCCAGAAGGTCTTTCGGATATGAAAACCATCACATCCTATCTAAGGAGGTCAAAGTTTTTACTTATTTCTTAGAAGCTTTTTTTGCTGGCTTCTTTGCAACTTTTTTTGCCGGTGCTTTTTTAGCAGGAGCCTTTTTTGCTGTTGCTTTCTTTGCTACCGGTTTCTTTGCAGCTGCTTTTTTAGCAGGAGCTTTCTTCGCAGTTGCTTTCTTTGCTGGTGCTTTCTTAGCAGCAGGTTTTTTTGCTGCAGCGGCTTTGATTACAGCCTGTGCGCCTGCAAGACGAGCAATCGGTACGCGGAACGGTGAGCAAGAAACATAGTTCAAGCCAATGTCGTAGCAGAGAGCGATAGATGCCGGGTCTCCACCATGTTCGCCGCAGATTCCGAGGTGCAGATCAGCCTTAACTGAGCGTCCCTTATCTTCTGCGATTCTCATGAGAGCTCCAGGTCCTTCTGCATCGAGTGTCTTAAACGGATCTTCATCAAGAACACCCTGTTTAAGGTATGACGGGCAGAACTTACCATAGTCATCGCGGCTGAAGCCGAATGTTGTCTGGGTAAGATCGTTTGTTCCAAAGCTGAAGAAATCTGCATATTCTGCAAGCTGGTCAGCAGTGAGCGCTGCGCGTGGGAACTCAACCATTGTTCCAATCTGGAATTTAAGATTTGTTCTGCTTTCCTGATTTACCTTTGCAATGACAGCCTGTGCCTGCTCACGAATCTGTTTGACTTCGCGATATGTCACTACGTTAGGAATCATAATCTGAACATCATGTTTAATTCCCTGTTTTTCACAATCTGCTGTTGCAAGAGCAATAGCCTCTACCTGCATCTCATAGATTTCAGGATAGGTGATTGCAAGACGGCATCCACGGTGACCGAGCATTGGGTTTGCTTCCTGAAGAGAAGCTATCTTAACATTCAATGTTGAAACATCAATTCCAATTTCCTTTGAAAGTGCTGCAATTTCTGCAGTTGCGTTTGGCTTTGGAACGAACTCATTGAGCGGCGGGTCAAGAAGACGAATTGTTACTGGTCTTCCTTCCATTGCTTTAATAATTCCGTAGAAGTCTTTCTTCTGGAGCGGAAGAATCTTAGCAAGAGCTGCTTTGCGCTGCTCAGTGTTGTCTGCAAGAATCATATTGCGGAATGCTGGAAGTTTTGCTGGATCAAAGAACATATGTTCTGTGCGGCAAAGTCCAATTCCGTTTGCACCAAAGTTAAATGCATTCTGTGCCTGATCTGGCTGATCTGCATTAGCACGTACCTGGAAACCTGCAACTTTGTGTCCGTTGATGTTGCGTACTGACTTAGCGCGAACTTCATCTGCCCAACCAAGGAATGTCTCAAGTTCGCCAGAAATAGTTGCCGGAACTACCGGAAGAACACCAGCGTATACTTTACCTGTTGTACCATCGATAGTGATGCTGTCGCCTTTCTTGAAGGTCTTATTGCCAATCTTTACTTCGTCTGCACTTGGGAATGTAACTGCTGCACAACCAGAAACACACGGTTTGCCCATACCACGAGCAACAACTGCTGCGTGTGAAGTGCGTCCGCCTGTTGAAGTAAGAATACCCTGAGCAGCAACCATACCTGCAATGTCTTCAGGTGATGTTTCTTTGCGAACAAGAAGAACCTTCTTTCCGTCTTTTGCCCATTTCTCAGCTTCATCTGCAGTAAATACAATCTGTCCTGAACCAGCTCCCGGAGAAGCGTTCAAACCTTCAGCAATTGCCTCTGTAGCTTTTACTACTTTTGGATCAAGTGCCGGATGGAGCAACTGGTCAAGCTGCTCTGGCTCAACGCGGAGAATTGCTTCATCTTTTGTGATGAGCTTTTCTGCAACCATATCTACAGCCATTTTGACAGCTGCGGCGCCGGTGCGTTTACCGTTGCGGCACTGGAGCATGTAGAGAGTTCCTTCCTCAACGGTGAACTCCATATCCTGCATGTCGCGATAGTGTTTTTCAAGTTTAGCGCGGACATCGCAGAGCTGTTTGTAAATCTTTGCGTTTGTCTGCTCAAGCTGAGCAAGTTTCTGCGGGGTACGAATACCTGCAACAACATCCTCACCCTGTGCGTTCATAAGGTATTCGCCCATGAACTCGTTCTTTCCGTTTCCTGGATCACGGCTAAAGCAAACGCCTGTTCCTGAAGTTTCGCCCTTGTTTCCAAAGACCATTGCCATAACAGTAACAGCAGTTCCTTTCAAACCTTTGATGTTGTTCAGTTCGCGGTATTTGATTGCACGAGCATTCATCCATGAACCAAATACAGCATCAATAGCATGCCACATCTGGTCTTTTGGATTCTGCGGGAAATCTTTTCCGGTAAACTTCTTATAGATTACCTTATATCTTCCAACGAGATCCTGAAGGTCGCTCGTATCCATTTCTGTATCAAGTTTAATGCCTTTCTTTGCTTTTACAGCAGAGATTGCTGCTTCAAATTCATCGTGCGGAACACCCATCGCCACATCGCCGAACATCTGAATAAAGCGGCGGTATGCATCCCATGCAAAGCGTGGATTGTTTGTCTTTGATGCAAGACCAAGAACTGACTTGTCGTTAAGACCAAGGTTCAAAATGGTGTCCATCATACCAGGCATAGAAATTGCAGCACCAGAGCGTACAGAAACGAGCAATGGATCTGCAGAATCGCCAAGTTTTTTGCCCATTGATTTCTCAAGTTTTGCGAGATAAGCATCAACATCTGCATTGAGTGTTGAAGGATATTTCTTTCCGTTGTCATAGAAATATTTACAGACGTCGGTAGAAATTGTGAATCCGGCTGGGACAGGAAGTCCTATTGAAGCCATTTCAGCGAGGTTGGCACCTTTACCACCAAGCTCAGCACGCATTCCTGCGTTGCCTTCTGCTTTTCCGTTTCCGAAAAAGTAGACATACTTTGTTTTTGTAGCCATTAAAAAATCCTCCATAGATTTAGTGAGAAAGAGTATACAGTTAATTCATTTTGCGGTCAACGGATACGTTATTTTTCAACAGGTTGTCAACAGCCTATCTTTTCACTTTTTACCTTGTTAAATTCTCTATCCTGACTTATACTTTTGTTTGTTAAAAAAGTAAAATAAAAATTATCTTTTTTAAAAAACCAACAGTATGCGATACTGTATAAAATTTAATTCCTCTTATTTCAAGAGAATTATTATATACATATATAATATAAGGAGATACAACATGTTAAACCAACAAGAGAGCACCAAAATTCCAAAGTATCCATTACGACTCAAGATAGATTCACTATTAGTGTTCCTTTCCTTTCATCTCTTATTTTGGGTTCTTTATTTTTTCTGTAGAATTTACAAAACCGAAGAAACGCTTAAACTCTTATTTTCTGTGCCGTATTTTATATACTTTGCGGCTTCTGCACTTGTCTGCATTGTTCTCAACGAAGCATTTATTCCTCTTTTTTCCCAGTATGATGGAACTGAACAATCTGTAAAAAAAGTAAACAAAACAGTGTCTACTTTTACAATTTTACAAATGGTGTCCGCCATAATTTGTTGTCTCTTTTTCCCCACAAGCATAAAACTTGCCTGTAAGCAAAATGATTTTTACTACATACCTCACGATCCTATTTTTTGTGCTGCAGGTTCATTTTGTTTGTCCGCCACGCTCTGCTTTATTTTCTGGCTTGAACATTTTGAAGCTTGGTTAAAATGGCTTCCGTTTAAAAAAGAGAATATTCTTTTTTCCACAATTGTTCGCCGACTGCTCGTCGTACTGTTTGCCGTTGTAGGAATTGTCATGGTAACAATGGCTGCAAATAGAACAATGGAAATTCGACAGGCAGAATATCCTGACATGACCATATGGGATGTATATAAAAAGATTCTTATTCCTGTTGCAGCGCTTGGTATTGTTTATGCCTTTGTTGATGTTTTTGTTGAATCAAAAAGCGAAATGCATCATCTTAACAATGTCGTATCTATTTTAAAGAATATTTCTGACAACGATTATTCCGTAAAACCACTTTCTGTTACACTGCGTAATGAATATGGACTTCTTTTTAACTCAATTAATTCTTTTGTTGCAACCACAAAGGCCCTTTTGTTCAATTTAAAACAAACTGCCGACAACGCCCAGTCTCTTGCCGAAAAAATGAATGGCAACAGTCAGTCTGCCGCTTCAGCAATGACACAGGTTTCTTCTTCTCTTACAAATGTAAAGCAAGACATTTCAAATCAAGCTGCCGGCGTAGAAGAAGCGCACGCAACAATTTTGCAGATTCAGCAGGCAATAAACAAACTTGATACAGATGTTATATCTCAAGCTGCAAGCGTAACAGAATCATCTGCGGCTGTTGACGAAATGGTAGCAAACATAAAATCAGTAACTTCAATCCTTCAAAAAAATTCTGTCACCGTAAATTCGCTTGGAAATGCTGCTGATGAAGGTCAGCACAGTGTTCAAGACGCCGTTGATTCCGCAGAAGCAATCATGTCGAAGGCTGGTTCACTTCAAGAGGCAAGCACTGTTATTCAGAATATTGCCGACCAGACAAATCTTCTTGCTATGAACGCAGCAATAGAAGCAGCTCATGCCGGACAAGCAGGCAAAGGTTTCTCTGTAGTTGCCGATGAAATTCGTAAACTTGCAGAACAGTCAAGCAAGCAAGGCAAAGCTATAGATTCCGAATTAAAGAAACTCAACGATTCTATAGCACAAGTCGCTGAATCAACAAAAAAAGTGCAGGCTCATTTTAAATCTATATTCTCTTTGGCAGACACCGTGCGCAATCAGGAACAAGTTGTCATTTCCGCAATGCAAGAGCAGGAATCTGGAAGTACGCAAGCATTAGAGGCAATGCATCAAATCAACGACATTACTTTGGCAACAAAAGCAAGTTCTTCTGAAATGCTAAGCGGTGCAAAAGGTATTGTCACTGAAATGACACAACTTGCTGAAGAAACAGAAAAAATTAATCAGATTATGAAAGAAATCGAATCGGGAACAAAAGAAATAAAAAATCTTACCGATGCAACAAATGAAAGCTCTTTCAAAAGTTCAGAAAGTGTTTCTACACTTAGAGAAGAAGTTAATAAATTCAAAGTGTAAACAAAAAAAACAATTGCAGAAGCGGTACTCAAAAAGTACCGCTTTTTTTAGTCTTTATAATTTTTTCGCAAAAATTCAATTTCTTTTTTATATCCGTCATGTTCATTTGGTGTTTCAAGAATGAATGGCAGATTCCTAAGCGCGGCATGGTTTATTACACGACAAAGAGCTTCTGCTCCTATTTCACCTTCACCAATTTTTGCATGCCTATCTTTATGTGCTTCAAGAATATTTAAACTGTCATTTAGATGAACCGCATGAATTCTTTTTAATCCTACTGCCTTATCAAATTTTGTAAGAACTTCATCAAGATTGCTGACAATATCATATCCTCCATCCCAAATATGGCAAGTGTCCATGCAAACACCAACTCGTTCTTTTAAAGATGAACCAAATTTTTCTTCTGCGGAATCAAGAATTGCTTTTATTTCTTCAAATGTCTTTCCAATCTCAGAACCTTTACCGGCCATAGTCTCGACAAGGAGTTTTGTGTGGCACACAGAGTTTTTTTTAGCAAGTGCACCGTCTATTTGCTTAAGCGCGGTGGCAATCATTTCGGCAGTAAGTGATATTCCTACATCAGAACCCTGGCCGACATGACTTCCCGGATGAAAATTATATAAACTTCCCGGCGTATATTCCAAACGCATAAAATCGTCAACCATCATTTCAAGTGCATATTCCCGAAGATGAGGATCTGCTGAGCAAGGATTCATAGTGTATGGCGCATGCGCAACAAGCGGAGCAAAATTATTTTCTTTCATCAACAGGCACAATTTAGATGCATCTTGTTCATCAACAGGTTTTGCCTTTCCCCCACGCGGATTCCGTGTAAAAAATGCAAATGTATCCGCACCAACAGACAGCGCCTCTTTTCCCATTGCTTCGTAACCATCGGAAGATGATTCATGATAACCTATATGCAACATAGTTTCCTCTTTTGCAGAGTATACCTCTTTTTGTTACATTTTTAAACACTCTCTTGTCTATAAGAAAATTTTAAATATTTACGGGTACAGATACCTCATTATTGACAGAATCTATGTTTATTTATATTATTACCTATCTAAATACTAGGTAATAAGGAGCGCATCATGTCTTCAAAATTAAGTTTTTCTCGTTACATTATTTTGTTTGCTTTTGTTGTACCTCTTGCTTTTTACATCACTGGTTGTAAAAAAACAAATGCAAACACAGAACGCACAGTATATGTTGCTCATACTCAAACATATGTTCCGTATGTTTTTATAAATGAGCAGAATGAATCTGACGGATTTGAAGTTGCAATCTGGAAAGAAATCGGCAAACTTTACCCGCAGTATAAAATTCAATTCGTTCCAACTTCAGATGAAGATTTGCTCATCGGCGTAGAAACAGGAAAATATTCCGTTGGAATTAAAGGCGCTTGGGCAACAGACGAGCGTCGTCAAAAATTCTTATTTCCACAAAATTATCTCGCGGCAAGCGTTATTGGTCTTACCTTTCGTACAGAAAACGCGGATAAAATTCATGACCTTGAAAGTTTTGCTTCTTTTAGCGGAAAACTAGTTCCTATTTCTCCGGAGTCAGCTCAATTTTCCATCATTACAGATTTTAACAAAGCACATCCTTCAACTCCAATAACATTGATTCCTGCCGAACAATTTGATATTCCTGAATCATACACCTGGGTTCTTGAAGGAAGATATGATGGTTTCTTTGACCTGCAAGTTGCTTATAACAGAAATGTTGTTTCGGAAAAAGGTGCATATCATCAATTTGCCAATAAATTATCTTACATCGTTTACAAGGCAATTCCTACATGGCCTTTGTTCAACAAATCAGAAACTCAGCTTGCCACAGATTACGATAAAGCAATACAAACGCTTCACGAAAATAATACATACTCAAAACTCGCACAAAAATATTTTGGTGAAGATGTTTCACAATACGTAGAAAAGTAGTATGCTCTTTGATAGGCAATGTTTAACAGCACTGCCTATCAATTATTCATGCGCCCTTTTGATTTTTCTTTTGTAATAAATAATTTTTATCTTCTTCTTCCATACATTGGAAAATCACTTCTAGTGATGGCCCTCTCTGTTTTCTTTGGTAGCGCACTAGGATTTTTGCTTGCATGGGGCAGATTGTCACATTCAAAAATAGCAAATTGTTTTGCTGCGATATATGTTCATTTAATCCGCTGCACTCCTTCCATCGTACTTCTTTTTCTTGTTTATTATGGACTTCCACAACTCTTTTACAAAATCACTTCAATCCGAATCGGCTACAATGGAAAAATTTTTTACGTTACCATTACTCTTTCTCTAATATTCGCCGCATCAATGTGCGAACTATTTCGTTCTGCATACTATGCCGTTGATTATGGTCAAACAGAAGCTGCGCATGCTTGTGGAATGAATGCCCGTCAAACTGCATGGCTTATTATTATTCCACAGGCAGCTTCCTGTGCGTTGCCAGTTTTTTGTACAGAATTGATTTCTCTTCTTAAACAAGGCGCGCTTGCTTTTACCATCGGTTTCATTGATCTTATGGGAGAGGCCCAAGTTATTGTATCAAGAGATTACGGTGCGCATGGCCTTGAAACATACATTGCGCTTGCCATTATTTATTGGACTCTTACGATTATCATTGAACAGGTAGGAAAAATTTTGGAAAATTTATTTTCAAAAGGAAAAACTATACCAGGTTCTTCTGCTGGCGAATCGCCATCGTATGTAGCAAATATAAAAGGCATTTTTACTTTTTCAAAAAAGAGTAACACATGGAATTGAATTTTTCCTTCTTACAAAAAACGTTCCTCTTGGCATTACACGGAATTCCTACTGCTTTGTTTATTACAATTTCATCTTTGCTTCTTGCTACATTGCCTGCATATTTTTTAGCTCTTGCCCGCCTTTACAAAACAAAATTTTTTTCTAAGTTTGCAACAATATATATTTCATTCATTCGCGGAATACCAATGGTGGTTCAAATACTAATTATTTATAGCCTTCTGCCAAGTCTATTAAATTCTATTTTTAAATTCTTCGGAAATTCTGCTTCTGTTTTTTCCATGAACCCGCTTGTTTATGCGGTGACTGTTTTTACTTTAGTAACAATTGCGTCTTTGTCTGAAGTAATTCGTGCGGCAATAATGACTGTAGACAAAGGACAACTTGACGCGGCTCAAGCTCTTGGTATGAAGCCTTTACAGTCATTTAAATTAATTATTATTCCACAAGCGATTCAAGAAGCTATTCCAAATTTAAGCACATTGACTGTCTCTCTATTCAAAGAAACTTCTCTTTGTTTTCTTATGACGGTAAAAGATATAACTGCTATTGCTAAAATAGAAGCTTCTTATGGATATAACTACATTGAATCATATATTGCTATTTTTATCATTTATCTTATTGTGTGTTCATTAATTCAACTATTTTTTTATATTTGCGAAGTGATAAGTAAAATTTATCGCTAACAATTTTATTCTACACTTGACCTAGAGTTCACTTCATATTATAAATTTAGATAATGAATTATTCTTCTCGCGGATTACATTCCTTCCTCATCGCATCAATTTTTTTATTTTCCATAATAAAACCACTTTCTGCATTACCAACTTTTGAACCTTTTAGAATGAGAATTTTCAGAAAAGCATATCCAGATGTGTCTTTTATTACTAAATATGACACTGAAAAGAAAGATTGGCTTATCACAATAAGCGTTGATGACCGTACAGCAGAATTATATTGGTCAAACGGAAAAATGCTTCCCGCAGACAAACTTGATGAAAAAGACAAATATTGGTCTTTACTTTATGAATATGCGGAAAAAGTCCCTGACCCAGAAGAATTTACTGATTCAGATATAGAACAGATACGTGAATTTTCTTCCACAGAAAACAGGCAAAATGGTGCTGGCACACCACCATTTTTTTATGATGTTGTGTACGACTGCGAAACACAAGCAAGCACAGAAAAGCATATTACTCGCTTTACGTTCTTAGGAAAACGGGTAAATCTTCATGAGCGTTTAAAGAAACCTCTTGAAGAAGTGGAAAAAGAAATCAACAAGGAAGCAGAAACCGATCCAGAAATTGCAGCTTTTGTAAAAAAAATATCACAAGAATATGGTTACTCTTGGCGAAAAATTCGCGACTCAAGCAGCAGGTCTTTTCATAGCATTGGTTTGGCTCTTGATATTTTGCCCACAGGATGGAATCAAAAAAATATTTATTGGGCATGGCGCAGAGATATTGATCCTGACAATTGGATGCTCACCCCGTTGAGTCGTCGCTGGATGCCACCTGAAAAAGTTATCAAAATATTTGAAAATAATGGGTTTATCTGGGGCGGAAAATGGGCAATTTGGGACGATATGCATTTTGAGTATCACCCGGAACTTATTCTAAACCAACAATTAAAACACATATTTACGCAAGACTAACAATTATTAGTTTTGTGTAATTTTAATTAATATATGAAATTATAAAATAATTACCTTTTTTTATTTAGTCTTTTTTTTCTTAAATTTACTTGCCTTTTTTATAAAAAAGAGTATATTGAATTCATACCGAGTGATGCTATCAAAAAGTTCTTTGAACTTGTCATCCGGCAATGTCGTTTATACACGAAAGTGTAAAGGGGGCATGTTATGGCAAAAGGAAACAAAAAAGCTGCAAAACCAGCATCAACCACTACTGAAAAAAAATAACTGTTGAATAAACAGCTTCAATAACCAGTATACTGATTGAAACAAACGGCTGACCAAGTTGGCCGTTTGTTTTATTTTAAATACCTTATTCTTCCAAAGAAATTATTTTATAATCCCAATTATGTTTTGGATATCTGCCTTTCATTTCTTTACAAATTTCAGGCCATGTATTCTTCCAGAAATTTTCCAAATCATCTGTTATTTGTAATGGACGTTTTGCCGGGGAAAGCAATTTAAATAAAACCGGTATACCTAAAATTTTTGGTGTCGTCATACATCCAAAGACTTGCTGAATTATCACTTCCATAACCGGTATTATTTTATCATTCTGCCTTTCATATACAATTTTTTTTGTTTTGCCATTTGATAATTTTATTTCTTGCGGTACTTTTTTATTTATATTTTCACTTTCCAAATACCATTCTAATGCGCTACTTACTAGTTCTTCTGTTATTCCCTTTTCGACAGATGTAATAAATGGCAAAAGCCATTCTTCGCTATTCTTTGACAACGATGTAAATTTATTTTCAATTCTTTTTTTGTCGGCACACTCTTTTTCGTATGCAATATAAAATTGAATCCGCAATAATAAATTCTTGCTTTTGTCAGAAAGCGGAAGCCAATCAATTCCTTTTTCAGCAAGCGTTTGTTTGATTGCAAGGGTATAATCTTCTTTTTCAACAGAAATTTTCTTTGTGCGTACTATTAATTTTCCATACATAAGATTTTCTATTTTTTGTAACTTTCTGTTGCTTTCATTAAATTCTATTTTTAAAGATGTTGATGCATGTGCATTTAACCAATCTTCTGCTTCTTCTGTTGTTAATTTTTCCCATTCATATATTTTTCCAGTTTTTTCACCGGCATCAACTTTTGGAGCCACAATATATTCCGGATGTTCCGTTCCATATAAAGCGGCTACTCTTCCGGAAGGAAATTGATAGTATGATTCGTCTTTAAAAGCATTTTTTGTATTTATACACAGCTGTGCAATTCTATCTGGAAACCCAGAAAGTATCATTCTGGTTTGCGAAACAGGTTTTGCCGTTCTTGCAATTCCTTTTATATTTTTTCCTACACGGCTCATTAAATCTATTTCAGCTGCTTTTTGCTGGGCGGCCGATGCTGCAGCGTAAGATGAATATTTTATCGCAAGTTTAACAGTTTCTTGTAATTGATTAGAATATATACCACTTATTGCAACACACGCAAGTCTTGGATGAAGCCCAACGGAAAGTACGGCTTTGCCTAGCGGTGTGATTTTCCATTTTATCTCAGCAACGTTTTCACTTCTTACACAACCAAGCTGTTCCAACAAAATTCCAGCATCGTTCCAAGAAGATGATGGTGGCTCATCAAGCCATGATAATTTATCAGGACAATCTATTCCCCACTCAGCACATTCCAATACTAAAGAAGTTAAATCTGTTCTTACAATTTCAGGAGGCATTTCAGTTGTTCTTACATCGGTTTCGTTCCACAATCTAATGCATCTTCCTGGTCCGATGCGCCCTGCACGTCCTGCGCGTTGTTCAGCATTAAAAACAGATTCATTCCTTGTAACAAGCGTTTCCATTCCTGCTGAACGATTAAAACTATTTACTCGTGACAAGCCGCTATCTATTACTACTGTTATTCCTGGTACTGTTAAAGATGTTTCTGCAATTGCACTAGAAAGAATTACAACACGCTTTCCTTTGTAATCTTTGTCGTTCAACTGTAGTATCTTTTTTTGTTCTAAAAAACTGATGCTGCTATGAAGAATAAATATCGGGGAATCACACTTTGCTTGCTCAAGCTCATTTTTTGTTTTTCGTATTTCTGCTATTCCTGGTAAAAAAACAAGAATTGCACCTACTTCATTTTTTTTTGCCAGCTCATGCAATATTGCCTGTGATGGAGTCATATTTCCTTCATATGAAATTGCAACAGGATATTGTCGGCCGGGAACATGAAAATATGGCGCTGAAAGGTATTTTGTTATTTTTTCAACGTCAATTGTTGCGGACATTACAATAACATACAAATCTTTTCTCATTTGAATTGCTTCTTTTAAAAAAGCAAGCGCAAGATCAGCGTGTATTGAACGTTCGTGAAATTCATCTATCACAACGACAGAAATTCCTTCAAGAAGAGGATCTGACTGTATTTTTCTCGTAAGTATTGCTTCTGTCAAAACAATAAATCTTGTTTTATCAGATATTTTATTTTCAAGATGAATTTGATATCCTGCCGTTAAACCTACTTCTTCGTCAAGAATTTGCGACACTCTTGAAGCTATGTTTAGTACAGCAAGTCTTCTTGGTTCAAGCATTACAACTTTGCCTGGAAAATGCTTTAATAGCGCAACCGGGGCATGGCTGTAGATTTACCGCGCGGCAGTTTCTGCAGTAAGAACTAAAAACTGGGATTTCGATTTTTAACTTCTGTACAAATTTCATCTAGATATGGTGTAATTGGTAGCGTTGCAATTTTTTCTGGATATTCAGTTATCATAGCACCTACGCTTTGCCATATATTTCACAAAGTCGCTCATCTATTGAAATAATTATCTTTCCTGGTTTAAAAGAAATGCGTTTTTCACCAAGTTTTTCAAATACAAAAAATGTTTCTTTTAAAAAATTACCAGCCCATCCATGTAGCTGCATCTTACTGGTAATTGCACATTGCGAAAGAAATACCATTCCCACAAGAATGCCACTTCTATGCAAGCCAGAAATCAATGCGTCTTTAGTAATTCTCCATGAACCTATAGTAAATAATACTTTTCCATATGGAGAAAGCAAAGCGAAGAAAGTTACTGTAATCACAATTAGTATTGACGGAAGAATCTTTACCTTTCCTTTGCGGCGGATTTCTGTGAAGATAAAAAATATCAATACTGCTAACCACAAAAGGCGAACGTCTTTGATAAATAAAAAACAAAGCATGTTTGCCATCGATAAAACAAACCATATTACATTTGAATATTCAATTTTTCTTTCACTGTTAGAATTTTTTATTACCGGCTGTTCTCTTTCAACTGTGTATAAATTTTTGAACCATTTTGATTTTTCTTCAAAAAGATACGCAAAAATTCCAAGGCACAAGCCAGTAATTGTTCCTGTAATAATAAGTATAGGCGCTATATAGCGGGTATTTTCTCCAAACATTATAAATCGTGCGCATAACAATTGCGCTCCGTTGTTTGCAAGGGCGCCTGCTAATGATAAACCAATATTTGAAATTAATTTCTTACCAGACATTTTCTTTTCAAACAAACATGTTGCTTTATAAACAAGTAACATCATTATTCCGCTTGCTAAACTTCCTGCTGCGCTAAACAAAAAGATATAACTAAATAAAGTTCCACTAAGCAATGCTTGTCCTAAAATTTTAAATACCACAAGAAGCAAGACATTTTTGCCAGGCATTTTTTTTATTGCCAATAAAATTGGTAGATTTGCAAGACCTAACCGTAAGAATGGTAATGGTTTTGGTATGGCATATTCCACTGCTGAAAGAAAAAGACAAAGCGCTGCAAAAAAGGAAATCAAATATGAATCAAGTGATTGTGTTGTTGGACTTTCTGCTAATTTTTCTGAAGCACTTTTTGTAAACATATTAGAAATTGTATCACAGAATGTTTTATTTTTACAGAGAAATCAACAATGCCAAATAGGTGTTCCCCGGAATAGCTCCCGGTATGCCATTTTCGCCATACGCCATATCAGGAGGAAGAACAACTGTACGTTTTTCTCCTAACGTCATATCTTGCACCATTACATCAAATCCAGGAATCATCTGACCAATACCTGTTGTAAATTCAAGCGGACCTCTTCCTTTTGACTGATCAAATACAGATCCATCAACGAAGTATCCTTTGTATTCTGTAGCAACATTTTTACCTTTGCCACATTTATCGCCTTTGCCAGGTTTTGTAATCTTATAAAAGATTCCATTTGTGTCCTTTTCAAAACCAGGAAATGCTTTTTTAATTGCTTCTATTTGGCCGCTGAGTTTCTTTTCTGCGACTTCTTGCGCTTTTTTACTTGCCTCAATTACAAGTTTATCAAAATCTGCCTGTGTCGCAGTGAATTTTTCTGCATCTGCACCCTGGCGATAAATAGTCACCTTTTTAATTACATCACCCTGCTGAATCTTGTTTACAACTTTCTGGCTGTTGTCATCAACTACATGACCAAAAATAGTATGCTTTCCATTAAGCCAAGATGTTTCTACATGGGTAATAAAAAACTGGCTACCGTTTGTATTTGCACCGGCGTTAGCCATTGCAAGAACTCCTGGTCCGGTAAATTTTAGACTGTCATCAAATTCATCTGGAAATTGATATCCCGGACCGCCAGCTCCTGTTCCTTTTGGATCTCCACCCTGAATCATAAAATCTTTAATGACTCGGTGAAATTTCAAACCGTCATAAAAATGCTTTCCCTTTGCAGCATCCAACGTACCTTCAGCAAGTCCAACAAAATTTGTAACAGTAAGAGGAGTTTGTTTATAATACAACTCTAGAACAATTGTTCCCTGCGTAGTGTCAATTGCTGCAAACAGCCCGTCTTTTCCTTCAATAGCTTTTAAGTTATTGTCCATACAACCTCCAAAAGAAAGTAGAACGCATCCTAAAAGAAGCGTCCATATTGCTTTTTTCATTTTTTCCTCCAGGTAATTTTGCTTCTTAGAATTGCAAAATAAACCATTTATAGATTGCGTCTAGTCTAGAACCAAACGAATCATTCATTGTTTTTTCAAACAGAGAAAGCGCTGGCATTTTTGCCTGTACAAGCATATATACCAACATGGTATCGCCACAGTCTGTAATAACAACACCAATTCTCATGTCATCAGTATCTATTCCTTTTACAATTCCCATATAAATTGGAGTGGTATTCATAAAACAGGCACTTGTCTCGTTTTCTGTTTGGTGATATTCAAGCCGATAATTTGTTTTTCCAAAAGAATTATCATTTTGAAGGCAGTACATTATTTTTCCTTCTGCGCTGCCATTTGTATCATCTGCAATACGAGTTCTGTCTTTTGGTCCTTTTATACAATAGCATTCCGTGTAAAGAGTTTCAATTTTTTTATCAGTATGAGAATAATATTTCATGCCTTCCATTTTACTTACTGAACGAATTACTTTAGAAGCAAAATCTATTGTTGTTTTATTTGAATCACCGGAACCTAATGACTTTTTATCAAGAAGATATAATTCTTCTGCAACATAAACAGGTGCACCTTTTTCTCCTGGCCAAATTTTTACATTCTTTTCAGCCAGTGGCGTTTTTGGAGTAAGGGTAAGCTTACTATTTTTTTTGTTAAAATATGTTTTTTCGATTTTTCCTTTTTCTTTTAATTCCGTAAGAATTGATTTATCAACAATATTATCTACAGAAAAAGATTGTGCCAAAACTTGCTGTGAAATTAGTATAAACAGGACAGAGAAAATTCCAACACCTTTCTTGCTGAATCGTTTCATCAACAATATCTCCTTATATAATAAATATAAAGGCTAACGAAGGTTTAAATTCATTTTCAGTTCGTTAGCCTTTATTTGAAGATGTGTTCGTTAGTTTCTTTGTCGATTAACGCACACCCTTGTAAATAACACGTACCTGCTTATATAAACCATCTCCTTCGCTTTTGGTTTCAATATCAGGAATATCATTTAACGTTGTAATGAATAAGGCGGCGTTCAAACGGATTCATTAGGCCTCAAGCAAAATCGATGATACGGGCTTGAGCGTACCTTATCTGGCCGTTGTATAAGTAGCAAGACGGACAAGGCTTTCTTCTCGGCGGAGGGGCGATAATTTTCACTATCAAGAATTACACGCACATTCTTCTTCCAAGATGACCTTGCATGCAACATTCGCAAGAAGCTGCATTGCGTCAAGCATTCCCTTTGCGCCCGATACGAATTGAAGAACTAGCACTTGTCAATTTAATTCCAATCTTCTTTTCTTTCGCGGAACATAACTTCTACAGTTACTTCATTAACCGTTTTGTTGTTAATACCATGTCGTTACAAATTTCAAGCAACTTCTGTTCAAGGTTCATCCCTGCAGGGAAGGGAGAATTTGTCACAAGTTTTTGGATTTGTTGACCCCTGATCTGTTGGCATTTGGTACCATCATCTATCTAAATTTCGCTGTGAGGAAGCGTGATCCTGTCGTATTCGTACATGTTTTAACTCCGGATTTTTACAAATCGTTTCTTGTTCCTCAATTGAGTTTCTGTGTTATCTCAATGACATATCAAGCTTAATATTTGTTCAATATCATAATCATAATTCATACGACTTCTTCGACGGCAAAGGATTTGGCCAAGTTTATGTGGATTGTTAAGGCTCATGAGTTGGTGTACAGTTATGCGAACCAGCAGACAAAGCACCATTAAATATATAATACTTCTTGATCAAAGGCGTGTACTGCCTCCCAGCGGTAATTATCTATGTGCTCATGTACAACATGAGATTTTTAAAAACTCATAATCTATTATTAAAAAAATTGAGTTTTTTCTGATAGGATATAACAAGAATCCTACATAGCATACATTAAACGTGTGGGAACTGGACACAAACAAGCCAGCACTCCTGTTTTCAAGACCAAGTGTCACTGAGCAGCGATTTCTATCATAATGGCCAATCTTTTTCTATTCATATACATTTTAAGACGTATATCGAGTAAGACCAGTCGGTAATGTTCTGACTGGTACCGGACTGTACAACAACAATACGAAAAATACTTGTCTAGGCGTGGTACTTCTTTTATCACGCACTGTTCAAACATATTAAGGACGGTGTGGTTTTATTTACTTCCGTGGGATAGTGGCTAAGTTCATTTTCTGCACAGTTTTTGATCTGCTACTATTGGTACCACTCACCACTAGACTCGCTGTACCATTTGAATAGAGAGAAAATTACGTCTATCTCTGTCAATACAACTAAATTAGAGCACTCTAGCGTACCACGTTTGTGGAACCAGGAAAGAAAGCGACTAATATTGGCATTTCCGTAATCACTCCAATCCATTGCCATCTTGCTCTGGCAGCATTTGTTGCAATTCATGGTCGGCCTGGATAATCACTTGCATATACCACAGCAAATAATTTTCGTTAACTTTACGAATAATAGTCAGCTAGTCGGGACAGCATGTAGTACTATTAATAATCAGGAAAAAGTGCACGGAAGATGTGAATGTGTTTGTCCCTTTTTGCCAAGTAAAGGAAATGATATTGATTAAATACAAATCACTGATACCTGAAGGGGCTATTCTTATTCCAAGACCAAATTACCTGTCTCCCCCACATCGAAATGGATCATCGATCCAAGGCGCAGCGCAGGTAGCCTTTAGTATTGCCTCGCGGATATGCTCTCACCTATACTGGGCAGACGTAACATGACAGGTAATGTATCGTTGGTGAATTAATAATCCGGGTATCACGGACGCTCGAAATGTTATATTAAAATACTATTATCGCGCCTAAGTGATACTCCATTGGGCCAGAATAACGATGCGCATTATGGTTAGGAGAGGGTTATAGGCTGGACATTTCGATATTTTATAACTAGTCAATATGTATCGTTGTCATCTATATAGCAATCCCGCTTCTGTTTGAGAGTGGTCTCTTAGGTCAGCTTTTTCTGCATGGGCCAAGTCAATCTGGGCGACGTGCAGATAGCTGCATTATTTAGGATAGGAACGTGTGGTTGCGAATTGGCGCATTCATATCTTTCGCGTATCGCGGGGGGGAAAGGATAATCTTAAGAATGATTGTAGGAGCAATGTCCCGCGCGCGGGACAATGTTATACCTTACTGCAGTGAGGATAATATATGTCTTTTCTTTGCTAATGTGATCTCTCTCTCNATGCTCAAGCAAGCTTGATAAGCTAATAATATCGTCCACCTTTATTTTTTGACCCAAAATAACTTTTACTTTGTTTGTTTGTAATAGTACAATACTGTTTTTTCCAACTGCCTTCAGGTTTCAGGTTCTGCGGTATAGGCAGCTAGTTTATGAAACTGTTTTTGTTCTGTTTCAGGTTGCTGCTTTGAAGCGCATAATTGTTCTTTGGTTGCCTTCTACTGTTTTTGCCTTCTTTTTTCAAGTTGTTTCTGGTTTTTTTTTGTTTAGCCCAGCTTGCAGGCCTTTCTTGCTTTGGCTGTTCTTTTAGGGAGGAACAAGCGTTCACTTCGCAGGAAAATGATGGGGCATGACATAACTATTTCCGGCGGCAAAACAATGCGCCCAAATAGTACATTTTTTCCATACTAAAATTCCTCCTTTCTATTGCGCTTATCAATCCGGAACAGGCTCATAATTCACGTTTTATGGATAGGGATTTCAATCTTGCAAAAATCGCGTCTCTGAAGATGGCTTAGCGTATAAATGTGCTTTTACAGGACCATTGTTTCTTTTTATTTGGGCCTTCTATCGCCCATATTGCCTGAACACGTTGGAGTATATATACACGCATGTTGGTAAAAGGCGGTTAGATACAAACTTGATAAACACGTATCAAGAGAGTAAAAAATTTTATAAAAAAATTTCTTACTCCGTTAATTAAACCCTGCTTTTTGGCATAATGTCTTAAATTGCTCCACCGCGCTGAACGAGTCATTTCCCGGATATACTAGAAGAAGCATATCATATCCGGTGTTCAGGTGTGTTTTAAAAGCAACGATAAATTTCACGGCTGTAGCGTTTTTGACGTGTTGCGTTGAACAGGCGTTGCCATAACCGCGGGGTAAAGGAAATCCGGATTCTGTTTATATTTCGGCTCATTCAGGTCATAGAAGAGCTTTGCTCCGGCAACACTGACCCTCTGGCCCTGTCTTAAAAAGCTTTTTGGATGTCCGCAGGACGTTTTATATGTTCGTCGCGTGTAAAACGTCCTGTTTTTAACAAGCCTGTTTCCATCCCGTTAAGAAAATTAATACTTGTTTTTCTCGTCACAAACAGAGAGCTTTTTGCGGCCCTTTGCTCTTCTGCGTAGCAAGTTACCAGAGGTCCGCCGCGTGTTGCCATGCGTGCGCGGAAACCAAATTTTCTATTGCGTTTCATTTTGCTTGGTTGATATGTGGCGTAACATAATGAAACGACTCCTATAAAAAAAAGATTTACATGAATGTAGTGTTAGCTACTATTTACCATTATTTTTTAGAATTGGTCAACACACTTTTCTTTAAATCATCAAATAAGGAATTCCAATTCTTGGGGCAAATCCTGTTTTTCAGGAATATATGCGTCTTTTTTCCTTTATTTTTTGGGTAATCATATTTTTCTTCTTTTGTCAGCTCTTGTCTGTATGAACGACCTTATCTTTTTCTACTGAAAATTTCTGTTTTTTCAGTATCATTAAATCTCACCTTTTTTGCCAGTAAGTCTAAAAGGCCATTGTTTTTCTATATGAATTTTATTTGTTTCTTTATTAAGTCCATTAATAATATACTGTTTGTGAAGTTGTAATAATTGTATCCAACCAGGATGGTCTGCCTCAACAAGAAAGAAACACCTTTCTTAAAATCAAACAAATTCTGCTGTGTTCGTAAAAGATTTTGTCCTTCATAAGGATTTTTCTGGCATGTATCCCGTTTGCAACACCTTTTATGCTAAGCAATACTTTTTTCCATATATTGAGAACTTCATCGGCTTTTTCCACGTCCTCACATTTAATATTGCTGAAGGTTTTATTAATAAGCTGACTAAAAGAAACTTACTTGTTCATCCATTTATTTCTTTCCAACCTCCTTCTTTTATTTCATAAATACGTGTTGTATCGTGCTTATATCTCTGATATGGTTCTCCTGGTAAGAAAGTACAAAAAAGCTGATCATATTCTGGAAGCAAAGCAGTCACTTTCTGCCGTTTGTCCGGATCAAGCTCAAGCAAAACATCATCCATAAGCAAAACAGGTTTTCTTCCTGTTACCTGCGTATAATATACAGCTTGAGCAGTTCTAAGAATAAGTGCTATTAAACGACGCTGTCCTGTAGAAGCTGTAGGAACAAAAGAAACGCTGCCTTTGACAAAAATTATTTTATCACGATGAGGACCGCTCATTGTAGTTCCTAAAATTTTATCTACTTCGCGTTTATTTTTTAAATTAAACAAAACTTCGTCAATTGACGGTAAACTTGCATCGGCAAACGGTCCGGATTCAGCAACATCAGCAGTCTGCTTTTTCCATGAAGGTTCATATTTTATTGAAACCCCATCTATTCCCGTCACGTTTTCATATAATTTTCCAAAAATTTGATTAAATTGAAATACAGCATTTTTTCTTTTCTTTTGAATTTCCAATCCATTTTGAACAAGCTGCAAATCGTATACATCTAATAAATCGTACCTTTGTTCTTTTAGCGAAAGATTCCTATTCTTTAAAATTTTTTTATAATTACGAATTATATCTATATACAAAACATCATACATACTTAAAGATTGGTCAATAAAAAATCTTCTTCTTTCAGGTTCCCCTACTGCAAAGTCCAAATCATCATGATTATATAATACACATGGCATAGTATTTATAAGTTCTTTTCTGTCATGAAGAATTTTTCCGTTTTTTTCTATTTTTTTGGTTCCATTTTGCAAAGTAATAATCGTACTATTTGTGGAACTATCATTTTGTTTTTCAACGGTATTTTCTCTAAACAAAGCATGAATACTCATCTCATGTTCACCCTTTTTTATTACTTCTGCATCATTATGTGTACGAAAAGATGAACCATAAGAAGAATAATAAAGAGCTTCTAGCAAATTACTTTTACCTTGTCCGTTAGAGCCAGTAAAATAAACCTCCCGTGAAAGGAGGTCTATTGTATCATTGCTAAGATTGCGAAAATTAACTGTTGATAAAGAAAGAAAAGGCACCTTATTCTTGCTGCATTGGCATAATTATATGGAAATAATCCTCTGCAGGTTCAGGTCTCATTGTCACAGCTTTTTTCTGTTCGGTAAATTCAAATGTTATACGTTCTGTTTCAATACTGTGCAATGGTTCCTCAACATATCTATAATTAAGGGCAACAATGCAGCTTTCTCCCGCATATTCACAAGGAATTTCTTCATCCGCACTTCCCATATCTGATTGTTGAGAAGTAATTTTAAGAGAACCTGCTTCGATATTAAAATAAATTCGACCAGCTTTTTTGTCTACCATCAAAGCAACGCGACGCAATGCATCAACAAGGTCAGACTTTGTTACCTGGAAGCTGTAAAGTTGCTTTTCAGGAATAACACGCTGATAATTAGGGAAAGCACCTTCAAGCAAAACAGAACCAAATTTATAATTTGCAAATTTGAAGAAAATCATTTTATCCACAATAGCAATAGAAATATTTCCTTCATCAGGAGCATGTTTCAAAATGATATTAAGAACTTTTGGATGAACAATTGCTGCAGGAAAATCATTTACTCCACTCAACAAACTTTTTGAAGCAAAACTAAGACGTCTGCCATCTGTTGCAACAAGATTCAAATTATCTGCTTTCTTTTCAAAATAAACACCATTCATAAAATAACGTGTTTCATCTTCACTTACAGCAAAAGCAGTTTGATTAATCATTTCCTTAATATCTTTTGAAGGAACTTCAAAATAAGGAACATTGTCCGCTGAATCAAATTCAGGGAATTTTTCTTGTGACATGCTTTTTATTTGGAATTTAATTTTTTTTGCAACAGGTTTAATTATGACAGTAATTCCTTGATCTTCACCTGTTGTCTGGTTGAATTCAATTTCACCTTCGGGAAGTGATGTAAGAATTCCCATAAATTTATCACAATAAACAGTAGTAGAAACCTTTTTCTTCTACTTGCACCGGAATTTTTGTTTCAAAGTTTACCTTAATATCAGTAGCTTTGATAGAAAGGGTATTATTTTGTGCCGTCAATAACACATTAGAAAGAATGGAACCAACATTCTTTGTGGAAATGATTTCTTGTGCGATGGCAATTTCTTTAATCATTGCATCTTTGTCAAAAGTAAACTTCATATATTTCTCCTAAAAAAATATACTTTTCAATAAAGAAAATACAATGCTGCATTTTCTTATATTTATATAAATATATAAATTTAATAGTAGTAGTAATAAGCCTTGTGAATTTCTGGAAAACCATTTTATTTATAGATAATAAAATAAAATACGTTGTGTATAAAAAGCAATTTCAAAACACTCTTTTTACACTTTTCCACAAATTTAAAACTTATCTACATTTTATGCACAGTATTGTATCATATTCTATTCAAGTTGTCTTGTCCTTTTTATTTTTTATAGTCTTTAATTTCTCTGATAAGCAATTGAATAGTGGAATTAAGAGAAGAATCAGTTTTTAACTGTTCTTCAACTTTTTCATAACTGTGCATGGCTGTTGTATGATCACGTCCTCCAAATTCATTACCCAATTCTGGAAAAGAATATTCGATGAGATGGCGTGAAATATAAATGGCAATTTGTCTTGGTACGACAAATTTCTTATCTCTTTTTTTACTCTTAATATCATTCATAGAAATATTATAATGGTCGGCAACAACTTTTTGAATTGTCTCAATAGTAATAGAACCGTTTGAAGGCTGGCTGAATGTGTCGCGGAGCTGTTGCTGTGCAATTTCTATAGTAAGATTTTTATTTATTAACTCAGAATATCCAATCATCTTGTTTAAACATGATTCAAGATCACGGACATTTGTTTGAACATTCTTTGCTATATAATCAACAACGTCCGCTGGAATTGATTTTCCAAAAATATCGAGTTTTTTCTGTAGAATAGCTTTACGCGTTTCATAATTAGGAGGTTGTAAATCAATTGACATGCCTCTTGAAAAACGTGTTTTAAGTCTATCTTCTATATTCTTTAATTCTGTTATAGGTCTATCACAAGTAAATACCATTTGTTTTTTATTGTTGTATAGTTCTTCAAATGTATAAAAAAGCTCTTCCTGAGTAGCGTCTTTATTCTGCAAAAAATGAATGTCATCAAGTAACAGTACGTCTAGCTTTCTGTATTTTGCTTTGAATGAAGAAACTGTATTGTTTTTTATTGCAGACGTAAATTCATTTGTAAAATTTTCTGCGCTGACATAACAAATTTTTACATTTTCACCTTTTTCATTGTAAATGTAATTTCCTATAGATTGCATGAGATGTGTTTTTCCAAGGCCAACACCACCATATATAAGAATAGGGTTATATGCTTTTCCAGGATTTTTTGCTACAGCAAGAGATGCATTGTATGCAAAGGCGCTGTTATCTCCGGGAACAAAGGTATCAAAAGTATAATCTTCTCTAAGTTGAGGATGTTTTTTCTTGGTTTTTAAAGGAATCTCTGCTGGAGATATATTGTTTTTTTCTGCATTTTCTTTTGCTTCATTGAAATTTTCATTTTTATCATTAAGAGAAGATGATTTTCTTACAATATAGTTGATGTCAATATTTTGTCCGGTAAGTTCATTGAGTTTATTCTTAACATTAGAAGGCGCCAGTTTAAATATTGTTAAAGGAAAACGCAAAGATCTGCAAGTAGGTGCCTTTTATTATCATTAAGGAACCTAATTCCTTTCGTTCGAGTGCATTTTGCCTATCTTTTCGTGCAGCTTCAATATACAGCAAGCACAAAGTATTTTTAAGCTAAATAAGTCGGAAGCGTCGCTTAACAACACGGCAACTGCTCTTCTAAGGGGTTATGTTAGTTGAAAACAGAAACCTTATGGACAAAGTATTGCGACTTTTATAAAAAATGGTAGTTGCAGCAGATGACAACGAAGGTAGGTGCATCTTTCTCGTAACTGCGTTGAATGTGGATGAGGCACGTTTGGCGGCCTTTGAAACATCAAGAAAACAGTTTGAATGGTGGCCGTACTTCAGATCAGTTTTGATCAAGTTCTCGCGAATATACAAGTCATCCTAACGTACGGCTGTCCTTACGGCGCCAGGTAATAGCTGTTGTGCCGTTTATAGTAGAAAAAGATCCCGTTGTCATTACATAGCGTTATCGGACCGGTAACGAAGCAGTTATGACAATAGTTGTTGGAGCATATGTTCCACTACTTCAGGCAGACCAGGGCAACTTGGTTATATGTATGGTCCTGCAAAAGAATGACGGAAGTTCAGGAAAAATTATGAACTTAACATGAGCGACTTATTCACAGTGAGTAAATTTTAATGGGAAGTGAAAACTCATTTTTTATTAGCGGATATTATCTTCTAAAATCCTAAAAATCATATAGGCATAACTTTCTTTTTCATTTCCGCCAAAATATTATCTCGTGATACTAACTTGTTTTTAATGGCACAGAAGACCCTTCTTCGCGAATTTGTTTATGTACTACTTATGGTTTCGTTTCCAAACCTTTTACTAAAATTTGAAACCAAGTTATACCTTATACAACTTCTATGAGAAAGATGTTATTGTCAACGCTAAAGAAGACTTAAGTACACCTTTTGTTACTTACTGGCCCCTATGCAGNTAGAACTTGCCATGCAATATAATGATGGATATGCAGAGAATATTTATTCTTATGTAAACGACATCAATACTCATGAAGGCGGAACTCATCTTGATGGTTTTAAGATTGCACTTACAAACGTCATGAATAAATTCCTTGAGTCAAACCAAAAACTTCAAAAACGTCTCGATAAAGAAGAAAAACTTACCGGAGACGATGTTCGCGCTGGTTTAACTGCAGTTCTTTCAATAAAAGTTCCGGAACCTCAATTTGAAGGCCAGACAAAGACAAAACTTGGTAACAGTGAAGTTCGCGGTTACGTAGACAGTATTGTTCGAGATAAACTGACCCTATATTTTGAACAGAATCCGCAAATAGTTGAACAAATTCTTGAAAAGGGAGTAGGCGAGGCAGCTGCCCGTATTGCCGCCCGAAAAGCAAAAGATGCCACTCGTCGTAAGAGTGGTCTTGATAGCTTCGGTCTTCCTGGAAAACTGAGCGATTGTTCTTCAAAAGATCCAACAGAATGTGAAGTTTACATCGTAGAGGGCGACTCTGCAGGTGGTTCCGCAAAGAAAGGTCGTGATTCTAAAACACAGGCAATTCTTCCGCTTTGGGGAAAAATGCTCAACGTTGAAAAGAGCCGTGTAGATAAAGTAATCAACAATGATAAACTTGAACCAGTTATTGCCTCTTTAGGAACTGGTATTGGTAAAGACTTCGACATCAAAAAATTACGCTATCACAAAATAATCATCATGGCCGATGCCGATGTTGATGGTTCGCACATTAGAACGTTGCTTCTTACCTTCTTCTTCCGCTACATGCCACAGATTATTGAAGACGGTTATGTCTACCTTGCCATGCCGCCACTTTTCAAAGTGAGCTACAACAAGAAAGACTGGTATGTATATGACGATGATGAAAAGCAAAAAGTAATAGAAAGCATTGGTGTTGATACAGCAAAACTTAGTGTTCAGCGCTACAAGGGTCTTGGTGAAATGGATGGAACTCAGCTTTGGGAAACAACCATGGATCCTGCCCGCCGAAAGATGATGCGTGTCACCATTCCGGATGCTATTGCTGCCGACCGCATCTTTAGCACTTGCATGGGTGAGGAAGTTGAACCCCGCCGCAAGTTTATTGAAGAGAACGCTGTCTACGCAAATCTTGATGTTTGATTTTCAATGGAAGCAAGTCTTTGTTGTTTACACAGAAAGATTTAAGTCATGATAAGTTTATTATCAGAAATTTTGGAGTGAATATAAATGGATAACGAGATAAAAACACCGGAAGGTGGAACGCTCATCACTATGCCGATTGATCAGGAAAATCAAACGTGCGTTATATGGAGACTATTTCCATGTCCTGTGTCATTTGTAAAGCGCGTGGTGCTCCTTCCAAGACTGTGCCGTGATGAGGAATGAAACCTGTTCCACCGGCCGTATTTTGTATGCAAATGGATTGAACCCTTGGTCCTTTCGACATTAGGCCAACCGGATCCCCAACTCGTAAGCTGCCGGTAAGTGCTAAAGCAGTATTGGGTCCGGAAGGATGTGGCCTCGTATAGTTATTCAATGGCTTGCCGCACGGAGGATGCGGTCAGTTTACGATGCCCCGGGTTGTGTTGTTCGCCTTTAGGCAGGATTTTTTCTCTCCGTTTTACCCAGTCCATTACTCTCTCAGGGCTACAGGTTTCGGTGCCTACTTACTGTAGGCCAGGTTTTCCTATGTACCCCGTCCATGACCTGCCTCAGAGCAACCGGCACTATAAGCCGGTTACCACTGCAGGGCAAACGTTACATGGGCGCAAAGATGGCCCATCGTCGGCAGAAGAGGAATGGTTCCCCGCTTTGATTATTGCAGAAAAGGATTACGCGGTAGATTTTTTGTTATACCAAACTTTTCTGAAATTTGAAACAATCAACAAGAACGAGAACGACGGTTTCCCTTTCCCTGGCCCAAAGTTTCTTTTGTCCGTTTCCTTGCTTTGCCAAAACGGGATATGCCCAACGGTTAATTGCTGGTAAGGTATTGGTCTGCTATAACAAACATGTCCACGTCACAATATGCGTTACTTCACAATATGCCGTGAGATAGCTGGCTTGCAAGTTACTGCTGCCTTAAAATATTGGACAAATTCCAAACCATTAGAAATTGAAATGAACTTATCAAAATACTACATAAAAGGGTCGGGACTTCCCGACGGGTGGGCATTATTTTTGGTCGCCAGGGGAATTAAGGATGCGTACAAGACGGGCAGAGGTAAAATCCTCATCCGTCGGTGGAAAGTTTTACTATTGAAGTAAGCAAAACTGGCAAAGAGTCAATTGTCTTTACTGAAGTTCCATATCAGGTAAACACCCGTTTACTTTGCGAACGTATAGGTGAACTTGCCCGCGACAAAGTGATTGAAGGAATAAGCGCTATAAATGATGAAACGTCAGACCGCGTTGGTATGCGTATCGTCATTGATTTAAAGCGAGGGGCCATTGCTAAAGTAGTAATCAATCAGTTGTTTGCAAAGACCGCATTACAATCAAGTTTCGGCGTCATAAATCTTGCCCTTGTGAATGGCAGACCAGAGACACTCAACTTGAAGCAACTTATTCAATACTTCGTTGAACATCGCGATAAAGTAGTCACCCGCCGCACTCAATTTGATTTGAAGAAGGCGCTTGAACGTGCTCATATTTTGGAAGCATTGATTATTGCAATCAATAATATTGATGAAGTAATTAAGATTATCCGTGCAAGCCGCAACACTGATGAAGCAAAAGCCGGCCTTATGCAGCGTTTCCAATTTGATGACGTTCAGGCACAGGCAATTGTAGATATGCAGTTAAAACGTCTTACACACTTGGAAATCGACGACCTCAAGAAAGAAATGGCCGAGCTTCAGGCTTTGATTGCTCACTTGCAGGATTTGCTTGCCCATCACGAAAAAATTCTTGCAATTATCAAAACAGAGACAAATGAGATTGCAGAAAAATACGGTGACGATCGCAAAACTGACATTGTTGCCGGCGAAGTCGAAGAAATCAATGTTGAAGATATGATTAAGCAGGAAGATATGGTTATCTTAGTTTCCAAACTTGGTTATATTAAACGCATTGCAGCTTCTGCCTACAAAAGTCAGGGCAGGGGTGGCAAGGGCAGCATGAGCGCTAACCTTGTCGATGAAGATTACATTGTTCAGATGTTCGTTGCAAATACCCATGATTATCTCATGTTCATTACGAATGAAGGAAAGGCATATTGGATTAAGGTACATGAAATTCCTGAAGCCAGCAAATCAAGTCGCGGTTCACATATTAAGAGTTTGCTTACGGTAAATGCAAACGAAGAGATTACCACAATAGTAAGCCTTAAGGAATTTGTAGATGATCAGTACCTCTTTATGGCGACTGCGAACGGTGTTGTAAAGAAGACTCCGACAAGTGAATTCCGTAATGCAAAAGCAAGAGGAATGCAGGCAGCACGACTTGATGATGGTGACAAACTGGTAAGTGCAATTCTTTCAAGTGGCAAAGATGAACTTTTGCTTATCAGCCGCAGGGGACAGGCACTCCGCATTAGTGAAGAAGATGTCCGCCCAATGGGAAGAAGTAGTCGCGGTGTTACTGGTATGAAACTAGCCCAAGGTGATGAAATGGCTGCAGCAATCCACGTGGAAGAAAATGCAAGTATTCTTGTTGTAACAGAAAAGGGTGCTGGCAAGCGCGTGGACTTTAGTGAATTCAATGCCCATGGTAGAGCGACTGGTGGTCAGAAAGTGTTTGGTAATGTTGATGACAAAGGTGAAATAATCGGAGCACTCACTGTTAAAGATTCAGACACCGTCATGTGTATCACAAGTCAAGGTATTTCTCTTCGCGTTGATGCATCTTCAATTTCTAAACAAGGACGCTCTTCAAGTGGTGTAAAAGTTGTAGATATAAGCAGTCCAGATTATGTTGTGGGAATTGATTGTATTGCCAATGATGACGACAAAGCTCAAGAGCCATCATCATCTTCTTCTGTAAAGGAAGAAAATAGTTCAGAAAAAGCAGACACTAGCGACAAATAAATTAATTCTTTGTATTATAAAAAGATACATTACTTTTAGGCTGGCTTATGGAAAATCAAAAGTATTTCTGTAAGCCAGTCTTTTTTTTGTAAAAATTTGTGTTTTTTTTGATATTTTTACGTGACAAACCACTAAATATAGTGTATACTTCGGTCAAGCTAGGGGATATGTGCAGCCTTTTAGCTTGAATGTAGTGAAGTTGCACATGAGGTAAAAAATTTAGATTTGTTTGCAAGAATTGTTCTCCCGGCAATTCTTTCTGAACAAATCAAACCCATCAGACGCCGGACAAACTTTTCCCAGTTTGTCCGGATTTTTTTTGTTTCACGTGAAACAAAAATGTAACGCCACGTTTTGAAAATGAATATTTCTTTTTATGTAATTGTAAGAAGTATTAGAAAATTTTACAAACAATATTCTAATTTTTTAATATCTTAGATATTTATACAGTGTTTTTAATAAAATGAATTAGAGTTTTACACTCTACAGTACATCATTCAAAAATATTCCCCAATTATTTTGAATACTCATCAAACTCAGTATAAGGGAAATTGTCATATGAATAATGAAACCTCACAAAGGTAAAAGATGATGCCATTCTTTTCATTGTAAATAATTTGCATCAAATGTTTTCGCCGGAATTTTAATCCATTCAAAGTATTTACCATGCAGCTCAGTACGTTTCATTTCATCAACTTTATTTTTCTGCTTTTTTACTTCTGTGTTTTATTAGTTGGTATTTTTCTCCATAAAATATTAGAGTTTTATAAAAATAGGAAAATGTGAGTGTTACAATGACAAAGGGAAAGAATTATAGAGAGATGAAACAAAATTGTATAACTTGTGGATAAATTGAAGCCAATCAAAAAAAATTAGTAACATGAATATAAATTAAAAAAAAGAACCTTGATTTATCAAGGTTCTTATAAAAGTAAGTCAATAATAAATAAAAAAGTAAAAGTGCAAAAAATGTGTAAAACTTTGTTTCACGTGAAACAAAAAGAAATGTTAAATATCAAGACGTAAAACTTTTGAACCCCTGGCCGGTGACCAAAGCTCTTTTCGCTTTTGAGGCAAAGTTGAAATATCAGAAAGATAAAAACCCATTTGTTCAAACCAATCTGCAGTTTGTGTAGTTAAAACAAAAACACTTTTCGCTTTTTGTTTTTTTGCCCTGTCAATTAAGAAAGAAATCATTTTTGGTCCAATCCCGATATGTGCGCAAGTTTCATCAACGGCAACGGCTGCAATTTCTCTTTGTCCATCATTATAAGAATGAAGTGCTGAACATGCTCTAATCGCACCATCAAGTTCATAGACAATATAATCAGAAAATTGATCATTAAGCTGTTGCTCTGTTCTTGGAAGAAGAATTTGTTTTTCAACAAAAGGCTGCATCAAAGTAAGTACGGCAGGAATATCTTCTCTGAGCATTTCACGGATGCCACCATAATTATTTGAATATATCATTGTGCCCGAACCTAAGTCACTGAAAATTTCACACGGTAAAGTTCCATCGAGAGAACCGTTGAGAATATGAACTCGTGAAACTCCTGAATTACAAGCAGATTTTGCAAGATGCAATAGTGATAAAATTTTTTCACGTGAAACAATATTTTGAGCTACTTCCGAATGTTGGGTATTATTTAAATAATTTACTGTAGGTTCGTTAATTTTTAGGAATAAATCAAGCTCTTGCATATTCATTGCAGGTACAGTTCCCTCTGGAGAAAGACCAATAGAATTTGGAATTGTAAAATATGAATTAGAAATTTCTGCTGAAGGGAGAAGAAAGAAAAGTTTATCTGCTTGTAAATGACAAGCAATTTGTTCAGCTAATTGGATGGAAGAAATATTATAAGGTTTTCCTGCAGCACTCCATCCAATACAAGGAAATATTGGAATAAACCCATTATTCAAAATGGTATGAATAGACTCATCTTGAAGTTTATCAATTTCTCCACAAGTACCATAATCAATGCCGTTGATTACTCCTTTACCACGAGCACGAACCCAATTACCAATCACAGCAGTTTTCTTTTCTCCGGCAAGAGCAGTCATCACTTGATTTGAAACATCAAATGCAGCCATCTTTATTAAAGGCATTGCTTCGGAATTTGTAATTCTATCATCGCCTTTGTATTCCCATTTTATGTTTGCTGAAGAAAGAACTTCATCAATACGTTTCCTTGCGCCTGGTACAACAATGACTTGCAAACCTGCTTCATGAAGAAGACAAATGTCTCGTATATGATTAGTAAAAAGAGGGGAATCAATTAATTCATCATCGAGATAAATAATAATTGTGGCATTTTTAAAACGGCGAATATATCTTATAACGTCTCGTATTCGTTCCGCTTTTTCATGTATTATATTCTGTGACATAATTTTAGTATTACGTGAGAAAGAAAAAGTGTCAACTATAATAAAAGAGGAATTCTATTTTCTATTTATATGTGAATTATTTTCCTTTGAAAAAATGCAACCACAATAATCTTGTCTATAGAGATTATATTGTTTGCTTAATTGAAGACTGCGAAGAAAGCCATTTTGTTTTTTAAAATCTGCGGGAAGATATTTTAGGTTATGCGATTGTATATAAGCAACGGCGCTATTATCCAAAGTATTCAATGAATTTTTTTTGATTGTAGAAATTTCACTGTCATGATTAAATTCCGTTGCTTCAAAAGAAAAACCTATTTGATTTATCATTTCAGCGTCTTTGTAAGGACTGATTGATAAAGTCGTTGTAAAAAAAGAAAAGGAATTTTCTTTAGCATAGTCCCATGCTTTTTTCATTCTAAGAAAATAACAGCGACGACAACGTTCTCCACGCTCTGGTTCTTTTTGCAAAGCAATATCTTCATTGACTTTTGTGAAAATAAAAAAATCTTCAGGATTATATGAAGGAACTACTAATTGGATTTTATTTGCTACTGCCAGCGGAAATTCAGAAAGAAATTTTTTCAATTCCTCTAAACGGCGGTTGTATTCTGATTCAGGATGAATGTTGGGATTATAGTAATAAATGGTGATATCAAAGAAAGAAGACAAATATTCAATAACATATGAAGAACACGGTGCACAGCAAGCATGTAAAAGAAGTGTTGGTTTTGAATGTTGTTCATTTTTTGAACAATATTGTATTGCATTTAGAATATTCGACAGCTGCTTTTGATAATCTTGTTTGTGCATGTTTTGATTATACTTTTTTGTTGAACATTGGTAAATCTAAAAGGAGTTTAAAAAAGGACGGGCTTCCGATAAAACTTACCGGAAGCCCCTTACAGTGTGGTTTAGAGCCCTTTCTACATGTCTGGTATGGTATAAAAAACTTGTAAATTAGGAGCTAAATTTTTTAGCCACACTGCGTAGTTTAAATATACCACTACTTTGTAAAAACGCAATAAAGAGGATCTATGAATTTTCTTTCATAACTTATAGACCGTATATAAAAATCTAAAAAAAAAGCAACAATTTTTTAGATTATTGCTTTGGAATAAATTTTACATTATTGCTTCAAGATCAAGTTCTCCTGCCACGCAAGGAACTGCAATAACCCAATTCTCAAGGACTTTCGGATGAACTTCACCAAAAATGCCTACTTGTTTATCGTTTACGATTATTGCCGCTTGACGTCCAGTAATGAAACGCGGATCATTCGATTCTTTTACTTCGTACTTGTGGTCAAGATAATACAGGAGCGTGCTTACTTCGCTTGCTGCATCGTTGAAGTTTGCATTGCTTGCTGCAGTGACAAATCCTAAGCTTTGGATTGTCTTGGTACCGGTGTTTTCTTCTGGGCAAATATATGCAACTTTGCCGACTTCGAAAATCTTGTGCGGGTAAACTGCATTTGCGCTCTGACTTTCTGCTTCAAGAAGTGAAGCGATTATTGACGGGCGGATGAATTGGTAATTTTCGCTCATTGGGTTTGCAATTTCAATAACATCTTTGCCGTCTATATTCATGCGGTCAATGTAGTTTTTCTTTGAACCAAGATAGTTGAAAATCATTTCCTGGTAGCCAATGCCTTCCATGATTCCTTTTGCTTTGCGGCTGAAAAGTGTAATTGGAGAAAGACGGCCGATAGTGAAATCCTTTGGTTCTTCTGGTTTGAAGAAATCAAGGCCCTGACCAATCATGACATCTTCAATGACATCAACTTCATGAAGGAAGTCGTTGCGGTATGGAGCCGGACTCAGTATAAACTCAACATCTGTTTTATTTTCCGTACAATATTGTGCTGTTTCTGTTGTTGTAGCAATATCTTTGGATATTACGGTGTCTCCCATACGAATAAGGGCAGCCATAACTTCTTTTGTTGTAAGGTTGCATCCGAGCTTTTTATTAATGGCTGAAAGATGTGCTTTTGTTGTTGGCTGGAAGTAGAATGGTGTAACGATTGTTTTACCAAAGCCTGTTTCATACGGATGTTCAACCTTTACCGGGAGAATATCATAGCCAGCGTCTGCGAAGTCACAGGCAACAATATTTGCGCTCAAAAGAAGGCTTGCCATATCAGTTCCGGTAAGTTCTACCATGAGGTTTGTGTCACCAACTTTTACCTGACCAAGTGTTGCACTGTTGATAATTGGAGCCATGCTCATTACTTCACCTTTGTCATCTGTAAGAAGTGGGAATTTTTTCATATCTTTGAGAATGTAACCAAAGTCTTTTCCTTTTGGGTGATCGGTGAGAATTTGGCGGCAAGTCATTGGTTCGGTACATGCTAACGGAATGAAGCTTGTTTTGTCTGGATCAACAGCCTTATAATGCACAGGCCATTTTATGTCTGCTGAGCGATAAACACCCATAGAAATTGTCTTTCTTTTGCGTCCGAAGTTCCAAGCAAGTTTTTCCTGTGTCTGGATGATGTCGAGAAGCATTGGTTCGTCAATTGCTTTGCCACTGATGACAAATGACACCATGTAAGGACGAACATCTTTAAGTCCTGCATCTACGGTAACAACGCGTTCTGCAGTGTCCATAAGGTGGTCTTTTGTTGAAAGGAATTTAGAATAATCGCTATGTTTGCTGGTATTATATTCGCGAAGGCAGCGAGCTATTCCACCGGTTGACCAAAGATCCGGACGGTTTGTATCGTTAAGTTCAATCTTTATTGAACGCTGGTCTGCAGGTAAAGACATATCCGGCTTTTCATCAAGTTCGGCTTTTCCGCTTGTCAATTTCTTTTCGAGAGTATCGTAATCGTATTTTGTTCCTAACAGGTTAAAAAAAAGTTTTTCATTTACTTCAATCTTTGGCATGATTTCCTCTATAAAAGCATAATTTGAACTATTGTAGCGAAATATTACAGTATTGTCTAGAAAAAGAATATTTCATGGGGAAGGTAAAAAAAAGCCGTCTGAACTTATTGTCCAAACGGCATAATTAGTAAAAAATCTAAATTACTTTCGTTTTAAGTATTTGACACTATCAAGAGCTACGGCTGCTATGAGAATCAAACCTTTGAAGACGAATTGAAGATTAGTATCAATTCCCAGGAACGTTAAACAATAAGTAAGACCGGTAAAAATAATTACACCAATTACAGCTCCGCCTATTTTTCCGATACCGCCGTTGAAAGAAATTCCTCCGACAACACAAGCTGCAATGGCATCAAGTTCATATCCTTGACCAGTACCAGCGCTTGCATTTGCTTTAAATGCTTCAAAGAAAGCACCGAAACCGTAGAAAACACCGGCAAGTATGAATACGCCCATTGTTACCCAGAAAACGCTGATTCCACTTACACTTGCTGCTTCCGCATTACCACCAACGGCATACATGTTTTTACCAAATGTTGTTTTGTTCCAAATAAACCAGGCTACAAAAATAGCTATAATTGCAGGAATGATTAATTTTGGGAAGGTAATTGTTTCGCCGTTGATGGCGCCCATTATCCATCTTCCGCCAATCATGTCTTTAATGTTCGGATCAATTGAGCCTACTGGAGTTCCACTTGTTCCAAAGAAAAGTAAACCGTAGATGATAAGCTGTGTAGCAAGTGTAGAAATGAATGGATGGATTTTTAATTTTGCTGAAAAGAAGCCAGCAAAAGCACTGAAGAGTACGCAGAGTAATACAGAGATAAGCAATGCAGTACCAAGTCTGCCAAAGAGAGGCATAGAGGTGAAATCCCACGGACCAAGGTGGAAAAAGGTGACAATGTTTTTTCCGGGGTGAAGAATAAGGCCAGTGATAACTGCACCCATTGCAACCATACGTCCAACACTTAAATCTGTACCCGCAAGAAGGATAAGACCCGCGACTCCAAGGGCATAGAACATACGGACAGATGATTGTTCAAGAATAGTAAATATGTTAGGAAGAGAAAGCAGATTTCCGTTTCCTGAAAGAGGAGCAATGATTATACAGACGATGAAAAATACAAGAATTGCGAGATACAAACCATTGTCCAGGAAGAATTTAGATGGTCGGAACTGATATTTATAATTTTGCCAGCTAAGCGTCATATTTTCCGACATTCTTGTGGAACCGTTTCGTAAAGTACGATTTTTTTGAACAAGGTCAACATATGCTTGATTTTTTATAGCTTTTGCTTTATTAACAGCTGTGCCAAATTTACTTTTTGCATCAAAAAGAGACGATTGCAATTCATATTTATTAATGCGCAAATCTTCTTTTTTTGCTTCAGCATCGTCTTTGCTTGTTTTTCCAGAATAAGATTTAATTATTTCAGCTCGATGATTCTGTGCTTCTTGTTTTAATGAGCAAATATCTTTCTTGTACTGTTCCTGCAATCTTGCAATTTCTTTGTTTTGTGTTTCGTTAATCTTGCTGATATAATCCTTTGCAAGGTTGTTTGAATATGCAACAGCTTTTTTTGATAGAACAGAAATTTCGCTTTTATTTTTTGCAGCAATGATTTTGGCATTGGCAATTTTTTTCTTGTCTGCAGCAATTTGAACATTTCTTGCTGGAATGTCAAGGAGCTTGTTTCGCTTTGTTGCGGCGATATCTTGTTTCATTTCTGAAATAACAGATACACCGTCACGGCGTAATTCCTGCAGCTTATTACTGTATTCACTGAGCTGTTTATCATTTTCTAGATAGTTAGTTGTTTCGTTTTCCATAAGTCCTCCATTATTACAAATATTTGGCGGAAAGCTTAAGTAGAGCTTCCTGGTCTGTATCTTGTGTGTCTACAATGCCGGCAAGTCGGTGATTTGAAATGACGGCGATTCGGTTTGTTATTCCAAGTATTTCTGGCATTTCGCTAGAAACTACAAGAATAGTTTTTCCAGATTTTGCCATGCTGATAATAAGTTGATAAATTTCATACTTAGCGCCTACATCAATACCGCGTGTAGGTTCATCAAGCAGGAAGATTTGCGGTTGCCGTTCAATCCATTTGCCGATGATAACCTTTTGTTGGTTTCCACCGCTAAGTGAAGTTATCAATTCATCAGGAGAAACACATTTTGTTTTCATTGTTGAGATTTCGCGTGTTGCGGCCTCAAACATTTTTCGTTTGGAAAGGATTCCGTTTGTTTTATAACTTTCGAGATTGGTAATTGTTGTGTTGAATTCTATTGATGCTTTGCCGAACATTCCATTCAATTTGCGTTCCTCAGTAACTAAGGCAAAACAATGCTCCATTGCATCTCGGCTGTTTTTGAAGTGGAGCTTTTTGTTGTTGTATATTAGTTCTCCAGAAGCGATAGTGCGAATTCCAAAAAGAGATTCCAGCAATTCAGAACGACCGGCACCAACAAGTCCGTACAATCCGAAAATTTCACCTTTTCTTACTTTGAAGGAAATGTCTTCAAGAATTGGTTCATATTTCGTTGTCAATCCTTTGACTTCAAAACAAAAATCTCCAGGGGTGTTGTCAACATCTGGAAAGCGTTTTTCAAGAGAACGGCCAACCATTGCTGAAATAAGTTCATTCATTTCGGTATCTTTTGTAGGTTTTGTAAGAATCATCTTACCGTCACGAAGAACTGAAACATCATCACAAATTTGGAAAACTTCATCCATTTTGTGAGAGATATAAACAAAGGAAACACCTTTTGCTTTAAGATTACGAACTATAGAAAAAAGTTTTAAAACTTCATCTTCTGATAGAGAAGAAGTGGGTTCATCAAGGACAATTATTTTTGCATTGTAAGAAACAGCTTTGGCTATTTCTACCATTTGACGTTGTGAAACAGACATTGTACGCATGATTGCATGTGGATCAACGTTCATATTTAGTGATGAGAACAATTTAATGCTTTCCTTTAGCATTCTTGCTTCATCAATGACGCCAAATCGTTTTGGATATCTGCCAAGGTAGAGGTTATCTATAACAGTTCGGTCAAGACACTGATTAAGTTCCTGATGCACCATTGCAACGCCACTTTCCAAGGCTTCTTTTGGGCTTTTAAAATCTACTGGTTTTCCGCAAAGAAGAAATTGTCCTTCATCTTTGGCATAGATTCCAAAAAGACATTTCATCATTGTAGATTTGCCGGCACCGTTCTCACCCATGAGACCTAGAACCGAACCTTGTTTTACCTGAAGGTTAATACCATCAAGGACTTTGTTTTTAGCAAAAGATTTTGAAAGGTTTTTTATTTGAAGGACAAATTCATCCATTGTTATCCAACCTCATGCTTTTTAAAAAAAGGCCATATCCATTTAGAGGACATGGCCTTTTCCAACTAGTTAAAACCGAAAAGGGCTTTCTATTAATACTTCAGCTTGTCAGTATAGTCTGCACCAGAGTTGGTTTTGACCATGTTGATTGCATAAGCATCATAGTTGCCAAGGTTGGTAAACTTATCAATGCAGCTTGATTCGTTCTGTCCATCGCCTTGTACAACTGTCAACTTAATGCCGAGAAGAGGAGCATAATAGTTAAGAGCCGGAAGATATGATGATGAAAGGAAGTTGTCTGCTGAGTTGTAAATTGTAAGCAGAACTTTCTTTGCAGGAGCTGCAGACTGTTTGATTCCTGTGTCGCGGTTTCCTGCTTTGTATGCTTCCCAGTTGTCTTTGTTTACGCCAGTGTTCTGAGCGAGAAGAGCTTTTGTTTCTGGAACATAGACAATTTCAGCAGAGATTTTGTTGCCGTACTGATCTGGTTCGGTGATTCCTTTTGTATAGACATCAGCATCGGTAAGTCCGTCAAGAAGATTGCGGAGAACCTGAAGCGTAGCAGTTGCCTGAGCGTCAACGTTCTGCGAAACTGTTCCTGTAAGTTTACCTGCTCCAATTGCTTCTATAGCGTCAGCATTTGCGTCGTAACCAAAAATCGGAACTCCTGCCGGATAATTTGAAGCCTGCAGACAGCCCATTGCCATACCATCGTTGTTTGATACAACCATATCAATCTGTGTGCCGAACTTTGTGGCCCAGCCGCCCATTGCTTCTGTAGCAGCGTTAGCATTCCATGTTGAACCGTCTGTTCCGGTCATTGCTTTTCCTTCAAGCTCAACAACTTTGAATGTTTTTCCACTAATTACTGCTGAACCGACTTTTGCTTTTCCAGGATCTGTAGAACCGTTCCAAGTGCCAAGAGCTTTGCGGATTCCTTCAGTTCTTGCTTTAGAGTCGTTGTGTCCAACATCTCCGATGCAAAGAACATATCCGATTGTTCCATCACCATTGCGGTCAATAGAAACATTTGCTGTTGCAAGATAATCTGTAATCAGCTTTCCTTGCACTGCTCCACCACCAGCAGCATCGAAGCCAACATAATATGTCTTGTTATTCCAATTCATTGAAGCCATGTCAATCGCACCGCTTGTAGGATCTGACGGTTGGCGGTTGAAGAAAACAAGTGGCTTGTCCTTATTAGGAATACTTACTGTTGCTTTGCTGCAGCCCATTAATAATGCGCTTCCTGCAGCACCGATTACTAGAATTGCTTTTGTAATTCTGTTCATTGTATACCCCCAGGATTCAACATAACTTATTTAGTTTTAAATGGAATCCTTACATACCGAGTATAAATGCTTTTTACAAGATGTCAAATAAAATTATTTTTTTGTAAATAAAGAATATTTAGTGTAGCTAAAGATATAAAAAAATGAAACTAGCGAAATTGCAATTGATTTTGATACTAATCAATTATACACTCATTGAAACAAGAGGTAGAACTATGAACAAATCAAAGGTGTACTGGTGTAATTTTCGTATGACAAATGGCGAAAATCTTATGAAAAAAATGATTCGTCTTGCAAAAGCGGCGGGTTTAGATTCAATAGATTTTGAAGATAAATTTACGGCTATAAAAATGCATTTTGGAGAACCGGGGAATCTTTCCTATATTCGCGCTCAGTATGCAAGAGCGCTTGTTGATTATGTAAAAGCAAAAGGTGGTCGTCCGTTTCTTACAGACTGCAATACAATGTATCCGGGAATGAGAAAAAATGCGCTTGAACATCTTGATGCAGCATATCTTGATGGATTTGATCCGCTTGTTACTGGCTGTCATATAATTATAGGCGATGGATTAAAAGGTACGGACGAAGCCTTAGTTCCATTTTCAGAAGGTGAATATGTAAAAGAAGCAAAAATTGGACGGGCGATAATGGATGCAGATGTTTTCATTTCGCTTACTCATTTTAAACTTCATGAAGCTACCGGTTACGGTGGAGCAATAAAAAATATTGGAATGGGTTGTGGAAGCCGAGCTGGTAAAATGGAACAACATAGTGCAGGAAAGCCACTTGTAAACACAAATGTTTGTGTTGGCTGTGGAAGTTGTGCGCGTGCTTGTGGACAAAATGCAATTACGATAAAAGTTCCAGAAGGAATATCTAATGGGAAAAAGAAAGCAGTGATTGATTATGACAAGTGTGTAGGCTGTGGAAGATGCATAGGTGCTTGCCCAAAGGATGCAACGTATCCGGGTGCAAACAATACAAATGAAATTCTTTGCCGAAAAATGGCGGAATATGCAGCTGCCGTTGTAAAGGGAAGGCCCCAATTTCATATAAGTTTTATTGTCGATGTATCTCCTTTCTGCGATTGCTATAATTTCAACGATGTTCCGGTTATTGGTGACGTAGGTATGTTTGCCTCTACAGACGCCGTTGCTCTTGATGAAGCATGTGCGGAAATGGTTCAAAAACAACCATTGCTTCCAGGTTCTTTACTTGCTGAACAAAAACATATACACCAGGGTTACGAAGGGAGTAACGATTGGTCTAAAGACATTCATCCAACAACAGTGTGGGAAGCTCAGCTTGAGCAGGCCGAAAAAGTAGGGATGGGAACAAGAAAGTATGAATTAATAGAGATAAAATAGAAGATAACAAAAGTTATTCTATAGAATAAAAAGGGCAAGCAGTAGACTAACAAAAGGTTTACTGCTTGTTTTATATGTATTTATTAAAAGAAAAATGATGGTGTAGGAGTAATGATGGGTAATCAATTAGAGCAAATTTCTAACTTGATACATGATGCTGATGCTATTCTTATTGGCGCCGGCTCAGGACTTTCTACAGCTGCAGGTTTTACATACAGTGGAGAACGTTTTGAAAAATATTTTTCTGATTTCATTGAAAAGTATAAATTCACCGACATGTATTCCGGGGGATTTTACCCTTTTGAAACAATGGAAGAATATTGGGCTTATTGGAGTAGATATATTTATGTGAATCGATATGAATGCGGAGCTGGAAAAGTATATACAGATTTACTCACGTTGATTGATGACAAAGAATATTTTGTGCTTACAACAAATGTGGATCATCAATTTCAGAAGGCAGGTTTTGATAAAAAACGAATATTTTATACGCAAGGTGATTATGGATTATTTCAATGCAGCGTTCCTTGCCATAATTCGACATATGATAATGAAACACAAGTACGAGCAATGTATGATGAACAAAAAAATATGAAAATTCCTTCAGCTTTGATTCCTCGCTGTCCAAAATGCGGAAAGCCAATGAGTATGAATCTTAGGGCTGATAATACTTTTGTTGAAGATGCCGGTTGGAATAAAGCCTCACTCAATTTTGATAATTTTGTTACTAAATATTACAAACAAAATGTATTGCTTTTTGAACTTGGCGTAGGATTTAATACTCCGTCAATTATTAAATATCCTTTCTGGAACATGGCAAAGGAATATCCTCATACAATGTATGTCTGCATTAACAAAGAGACTGCGGAAGAAGAAATTCCTGGCGATATAAAAGAAAAATCTATTTGTATAAAAGGTGATTGTTCACTTGTAATTGCTGAGCTTTTGAAATTGTATTGTAAGAAATAATAGAGGGGCGTTGCGGGGTCGTTTCAAAGGGAACTTCCCCGCAGAGAAGGGTGTGTACGCAACGAAGTGCGTACCAGGGGAGGGGCTCCTCCCCTAATAGTTTATTTTTTTGAATAATTACGTTTTACTTTTAGCGTTGTTGTTGTTGCCAGAGGCTGCTTAAGGATAGTAGTCTTTGTAATACGAGCATAAGGTTGAAGAGAACGATTTACTTCATCAACTTCTTTCTGGATAATATCTTTTACTTGCGGAGCGTCAAATGATTCTTCGCGTTTTAATCCAAGTCGTTCATATACATCATCTGACGGGTAAATAAGAGCTTCTATTCCTTCTGAAGAAGGATCATCTTCCATTTTATAACCTTGAACAACAATTTGATGAACATCGTCATAAAGCTGGAAAGAATCCTCAATTTCTTCAGGATAAACATTTTTGCCGCCAGAGGTCACAATGATATTTTTCGCACGGCCGCAAAGAATAAGATAGTGTTCGCTGTCGAGTTTTCCAATATCACCTGTTTTGATGAAGCCGTCCTCTGTAAACATTTTTGCTGTTTCTTCCGGCATGTTGTAGTAGCCTTTCATGAGCATTGGTCCTTTGATTGCAATTTCACCAATGCCTTCGCTGTCAGGATTAAGAATTTTAATTTCTTCATACGGATAAAAATCTTTTCCTACGCTTTCAATTTTAAAATGTTCAATAGGAGTAAGAGTGACAATAGGTGATGTTTCTGTAAGGCCATATCCCTGAATGAAGTTTATACCTGCAGCGTTGTAAGCTTTGAATACACTTGGTGAAAGAGGACCGCCGCCACAAATTGCAACACGCAGAGTATAAATATTTGCCTGTTCAAGAACTTTTTTAAAGAGAACTTTTCCAGGATTTTTGTTGAATACTTTTTTTACAAAATATGAAAAGCCCATGAGGAATTTCATAAGGCCGGCAACAAGAGGACCTTTTGCGCGGATTCCTTTTTTGATTCCAGCAAGAAGTTTGTTATAAAGAAGAGGAACTCCAAGCATGACGGTAATTTTGCCTTCTCGAAGTTCATGCATTAGTTTTGTAACTGCCATGCTCTTTCCAAAAACAATTTCTGCTCCCGTTGAAAGGGGATTTATAAAAGCGGCCTGCATTGTGTATGCATGATGAATAGGAAGCAAAGCATAGAAAACATCCCCGTTGCCGTGGTGGAAGTTTGATTGTGCAATATAACAGTCACTGATAAAATTTTCATGGGTAAGCATGACACCTTTTGGTGTGCCTGTTGTGCCGGAAGTAAAAAGAATTGCCGCAATGTCGTTTGGCTCTGCGGGAGGATTTTCTTTTTTATAAAAGCGGCCTGCATTGTGTATGCATGATGAATAGGAAGCAAAGCATAGAAAACATCCCCGTTGCCGTGGTGGAAGTTTGATTGTGCAATATAACAGTCACTGATAAAATTTTCATGGGTAAGCATGACACCTTTTGGTGTGCCTGTTGTGCCGGAAGTAAAAAGAATTGCCGCAATGTCGTTTGGCTCTGCGGGAGGATTTTCTTTTACTTTCTTATTTGTTTCTAGGTTATATACGTATACTTCTTCGTGCTTTGGGCTGAGAGAATAGACGCCAATTTTTTTGCCAGCATTTTTATTAAAGTAGTCAAATTTATCTTCGTCTACGAAAAGTAATTTTGGTTCTGCTACTTTGATAAGATTTTCCATTTCATTTTCATGAAGATTGTAGTCGATAGGAATGATGATAGCACTTGCAAAAAGTGTGGCAAGATATACTGTGCCCCATTCAGGGGAGTTTTTTCCTGTTACGGCGACTTTGTCACCTTTTTTTACACCTTGCGCTGTCATCCACT
>JGI20225J20221_1000662_pt1 | contig 51749 bp, 46 predicted proteins | sample BioMet4_FD_20221 | JGI IMG/M metagenome (IMG submission 20221) | reverse complement strand
CCGGCTGTCCGCAAGGCAGCCGGTCTTTATTTGCACGTATCCAGCTGGCGCTGGTTGAAACAGCTTCGTTGCCTGACGCCGCCTTGATTTAGTCAAGGCGCCGTTGGCGCGCAGCACCAGCCCCATCCCCCGCGTCAGACAGATAGAACGGCAACCGGGAGCAGTCGCCGTTTTGCCGTTACGCGCCCACGCGTGACATCAATTTTGACATGCGCTATGCTGGCAGACAAATCCGCGTAGGCTAACGTGTCGCCAACTGCGCGTAATCAGAGGGTTTCATGCCGCCTATTGTTGTCATTGCCCCAGAGAGCACCAGCTACCAGATCGTGCAGCGCGTTGCTACCGAGCTGGGCATTCAGGACAAAATTCTTCTGCAGCTTACGGGCCTCAGCCGCTCTCTCAGCGTTGCCCGCAAGGCGGAGGAAGAGGGCGCGTATGTCATTGTGGCGCGCGGCTGGTCTGCCAACCAGATTGTGGAGGCGGGCATACGTACGCCTCTCGTCTTTTTGCCCATCAGCATGCAGGACTTGGTCTACGTGCTTGATCAGGCGCTTACCAAGGCCCAAAAGCCCAACCCCCGCGTTGGTTTTATTGTCTACCCCCAGCTGCAGAAAGAACTGGTTGCCCTCAGCAGTCTGCTGCACGTGGATTTGCGCATCTATCCCAGCGGCAGCAACAGGGAGGACATGCGGCAGGCCATTGCCCAGGCGGTGCGCGACAAGGTGGATGTGTTTATCGGCGGCGAGACCTCCATCGGCATGGCCGAGAGCATGGGCTTGTGCTGCCAGCTGCTGGTCTGCGACGAAATGTCCATCCGGCAGGCCTTGCTTGAGGCCAAGCGCATAGTTTACGCCCGCGAGCTCGAGCAGGCCCAGAGCCTCAAGTTCAAGACCGTCATTGAGCATTCGCACGACGGTATTGTCTCGCTCGACGCCGAGGGACGCGTGCTGCTCATCAACCCTGTGGCGCGGCGCATGCTGCGGCTCAAAAACGACATCACGCACTTCAGTTACCGCGCCATACTCGACCTGCCGCAGATCGACCGCTGCCTGCTGCTCGGCAACAGCATTGAAGACGAAATGGCCGAAGTGGAGGGCAGGAAGCTGCTGTTTTCCGCCATTCCCATCCATGTTGGCGATACCGTGCACGGCGCGGTCATTACCTTTCAGGAGCCACGGGCCATTGCCGCCAAGGAGAGCAAGATCCGGCACGACGCCATGCATGCCGAGATGCTGGCGCAGCACAAGTTTGAAGACATCATCGGCATCTCGCCCTCCATCACGGCAGCCGTTGCGCGCGCCCGCAAGTTTGCTCCTTCCGCGCAGCCTGTGCTTATTCAGGGTGAAACCGGCACGGGCAAAGAGCTTTTTGCCCAGTCCATCCACAATGCCAGCCCGCGCAGCGATCAGCCCTTTGTGGCCATCAATTGCGGCGCGTTGCCGCAGTCGCTGCTCGAATCAGAGCTGTTTGGCTACGAGGAAGGCGCGTTTACCGGCGCAAGCCGCAAGGGCAAGCCAGGCCTGTTTGAGCTGGCCCATAACGGTACGCTGTTTCTGGACGAGGTGGCGGAACTTGATCTGCGTGCGCAACGGCGGCTTTTGCGCGTGCTCGAAACGCAGCGTGTGCTGCGCATCAGCGGCACGCGCAACATCTGCGTGGATGTGCGCATCATCGCGGCCACCAATGCCAACCTGTGGGAGAGAGTCAAACGCAACCAGTTTCGCGCCGACCTGTTCTACCGGCTCTCTGTACTGGTGGTTTCACTGCCGCCCCTGCGCGAGCGCGAGGGCGATGTGGAACTGCTCATGCGCCATTTTCTCGCGCAGGGCGACGACACGGTGCTGCGTGGGCAGGTCATGGACCCCAAGGCGCAGGAAATGCTGAGCCAGTATGCCTGGCCGGGCAATATCCGCGAGTTGCGCTACTTTATCCACCGGTTATGCGTCACCATGCCCGAAACTCTTGACGCCGCCACCATCGAGACTGAACTGCTCATGCCTTTTGCCTGCCGCCAGCCCGACTGCCGCAAGCAGCCCAACGTCTGCGCGGACCCTGGCCAGGACGTGCAGTCCGCCGAAACTGCCCCGCCCGCGGTGGAAGGCGAACGGGAGCGCATTGTGCAGGCTCTGCATGCCAGCCACGGGCATCAGGGCAAGGCCGCACTTATGCTGCATATGAGCCGCAGCACGCTGTTTCGCAAAATGCGCAAGTTCGGCATACGCTAGCGACCCTTTCCCCGCCCCAAAAGGCAGCCTTTTGCCCGCATGACTCAGGCGTATCAGCCGGTTGCCCGCCAGATTTTTTCCTATGCCGCATACGCCTGCCATGGCCGTCCCACTGCCTGTCCATCTGGCAGGTTGTTTTGCGCGCTGCCTGCCGCCTACCGCACCAGCCATTTTGTCTTCGCCTGACGCACGCCGCGCCAGCACTACCGCATTTTGCCAAATGATGGAGAGTTTGTTGATCTGCCTGGTATTAATCAATAATATCAGGCAGATTTGTCAGGTGCATAGGATAGTCTGGCATCAGCAGGGGGGGCTTTGCCGTCAGGCTTGCGCGCTCAAGCCTGTGGGCCAGTGTCCTGATTGACCAGGATGACCGAAAATGAAACAAAATGTGTCAGCTTGTGTGCAAAATGTGTCACCTGTGCAGCATAGCATGCTATTGATACCAGGCGCATCGAGGGCATAGCCTGATTATATTGACAATTTTTTTGCAGCGCCCAGATGGCATAGAGATTGCTTTAGGTGAGTCATGTAGACGAATAAGGTTGTTTTTATATCTTGAATGGACATTAGTGGCATGGGAAAAATTGATGGTTTTGGCATTGCTTTAAGAGTTTGGCTGTTTTTTACGCAGTAAAAAACTTTTTGCTGCGTACTAAAGGTGCAAAAGTTGTTTTTTATCTGTTTTAATAGACTGTTTATGTAAACAGTCTATTGCAATGTTAAACAAAAATGTATGTATTTTACTTTTAATAAAGCGTAATGCAGTTGTTATTTTTGTATAGGCGCGTCCTGATTACGCTGCTTGCACAGACGGTTTCGCTACCGGGCAAGGCAGCGGCAAGCAAGGCAGGGGGCTTTTGGGCAAGCATAATGAAAAACAGGCAAAAAGCATCAGCACACGCTGCAGCTACCAAAAAACAGGGATACAGCTCAGATTGCGCGGCCCGGCCGCGCTACGATAACCAGCCGGCTATCGGCACAAACCCGCATGGGGAATGATGATGGTGAACATCAACCGCCAATGGTGTAAAGGTTGCGGCATCTGCGTAGCCTTTTGTCCCAAAAAGGCGCTGTCCTTGGATGATGAGGGCAAAGCCTGTCACAATCCCGAGCTTTGCGTGGAGTGTGGCATGTGTGAACAGTATTGTCCTGATCTGGCCGTAACGGTTGAAAAGACCGGTAAGGCCAAAACCGGCAAGGGGGCAGCGGCATGAGCCAGCAAAATATCCTCTTTGTGCAGGGTAACGAAGCCTGCGTGCGCGGGGCCCTGTATGCCGGGCTGCGCTTTTTTGCAGGTTATCCCATTACCCCTTCAACTGAAGTGGCCGAGCATCTGGCCGAGCAGCTGCCCCGCGTGGGCGGCAAGTTTATTCAGATGGAAGACGAAATAGCCTCCATGTGCGCGGTTTGCGGCGCATCGCTGGCTGGTTCAAAAGCCATGACCGCCACGAGCGGCCCCGGTTTTTCCCTCAAGCAGGAGGCCATCGGCTACGCCGTGATGGCTGAAATTCCCTGCGTTGTGGTCAACGTGCAGCGCGGCGGCCCCTCCACCGGTCTGGCCACCAAGGTGGCTCAGGGCGATGTGAACCAGGCCCGCTGGGGCACGCACGGCGACCATTCCATCATCGTGCTCACGGCGTCGAGCATTCAGGACGTGTTTCAGATCACGGTCGAGGCCTTCAATATGGCCGAGACCTACCGCACGCCCGTCATCCTGCTGTTTGACGAGGTTATCGGCCATATGCGCGAAAAGCTGGTCGTACCTGCCGCGGGCGAGCTGCCCGTGGTGGAGCGCCTGCATACCGAGGTTCAGGCCGGGGTCAACTACTACCCCTACCTGCCCCGCGAAGACGGCCGGTTGCCCATGTCCGACTTTGGCGGCGTGCACCGCTACAACGTCACGGGCCTGTACCACGACATCTGGGGCTTCCCCACTGAAAATCCCGAACAGGTCAGCAAGCTTGTGTACCACCTGGTGGACAAGATCGAAAACCGCGCTCACCTGCTGGCCCGCTGGAAGGAATATTATCTGGAAGATGCCGAGCACGTCATTATTTCTTACGGCTCGTCGGCCCGCAGCGCCCGGCATCTGGTGGAGACCCGCCGCTCAAAGGGCGACCGCATCGGTCTGCTTGAACTGCAGACGCTCTGGCCCTTCCCGGCGCAGCTTGTGCGTGAAAAAACGGCCCATGCCCGCAATATTTTTGTGGCGGAGATGAACATGGGCCAGATCACCACACAGGTAAAGCAGGTGGTGCAGCGTCCCGACCGCGTGTTCCTGGTGAATCGCATGGACGGTCTGATGCTCAACCCCACCGATATCGGCAAGGTCATGCGTGTTATTGAAGGAAGGGGGTTCTAACATGAGCGTGCAAAACATCCGCGAACGGTTTTTCCCCCATATCTGGTGCCCCGGCTGCGGTCACGGCACCATCCTCAACAACCTGCTGCACGCCGTGCAGGAAATGAACATAGACCCCTCAAACATGTGCATGGTTTCGGGCATCGGCTGCTCGGCGCGCATATCGGGCTATGTGGACTTTCACAGCATGCACACCATGCATGGCCGCGCCCTGGCCTGCGCCACGGGCATCAAGATGACCAAGCCAGAGCTTAACGTGGTGGTTCCCATGGGCGACGGCGACGCCATGGCCATCGGCGGCAACCATTTTATCCACGCCTGCCGCCGCAATATCGATATGGTCGCCATCATCATGAACAACCGCATCTACGGCATGACCGGCGGCCAGTATTCTCCGCTTTCGGGCGAGGGCATTCTGGCGACCACCGCTCCCTACCGCAGCATTGACCACGAGTTTGACACCGTAAAGCTTGCCATGGGCGCGGGAGCCACCTTTGTGGCCCGCACCACGACCTTCCATGTGAAGGAAATTGTCACGTTGCTCAAAAAAGCCTTTGCCCACAAGGGGTTTTCGGTGCTGGAGATACTTACGCAGTGCCCCACCTATTTTGGCCGCAAAAACAAGATGGGCGGCGCTGTGCAGATGCTCGAATGGTATCGCGACAACACCGCCCAGCTTGGCTCCAAAAAACTGGAAGAAAACCCCCATCTGATTCCGCGCGGCGTTTTTGTAGAGGAAGACCGCCCCGAATACTGCGCGGAATACGCCAAAATCATCGCAAAGGCCCACAAGGAGTAACGTCATGGAAAGATATCGCTTTCTCCTGTCCGGATCCGGCGGGCAGGGCATCATTACCATGGCCATTCTGCTGGCAGAAGCCGCCGTGCTGTATGAAGGGCTGGTGGCTGTGCAGTCGCAGTCATACGGGCCCGAAGCTCGCGGCGGCGCGACNCGCTCGGACGTGATTATTTCCGACAGCGAGATATACTTTCCCAAGGTAAACCAGCCCAATGTGCTTGTGGCCCTTACCGACGAGGCCGCAGGCAAGTATCTGCCACTTATCCGCCCCGGCGGCATGTGCCTGTACGACAGCGACCTCGTGCACCCCTCAAAGCGTATCGACGCCGAGCGTGTGGGCCTGCCCATGCTGCGCAGCGTCAAGGAGACCTTTGGCGGTAAAACACAGGCTCTCAACATCTGCGTGCTTGGCGCGCTGGCGGCCATAACCGGCGCCGTGCGGCTTGACTCCATCGAAAAAGTGCTGGAATCGCGCTTTGCCGCCGTGCACCACGAAAACAACAAAAAAGCCCTGCATCTGGGCGCAGGCCTTGCTGGCGAGGTCAGGCGCTGACGGCGTTTTTACGCAGCGACGGGGGCGCACCCTCTCCCTGTCGCTGCCATAAACGCTGCCTGGCGGCTGTGCAGGCGGCTGTCAGGCGCTGATGACCCTCCCGTGGCTGAAACTGATCCGCTGCGGGAGGACCAAAACCTCAGACTTGCGCATGGTCAAGGGGCACAAGCGGCGTTTTACGGTGCGCTGCCCCTTTGCAGCGTGCAGGTTTACGCCCCTCTCAAAACAAACTTCGAGGATATGCATGAACATCCACGAGTATCAGGCAAAAACTCTTCTGGCCCAGTTCGGCGTACCCGTACCCCGTGGGCTGCTGGCTGAAACCCCCGCCGAGGCCCGGCAGGCGGCGCTGCAGATACCCGGCCCCGTATGGGTAGTCAAGGCGCAGATACACGCGGGCGGTCGCGGCAAGGGCGGCGGCGTTGTTGTGTGCAAAAGTCCTGATGAGGTCGAAGCGGCCGCAGCGCGCATCATCGGCATGCAGCTGGTAACGCACCAGACCGGGCCGCAAGGCAAAAAAGTGCACAAGGCCTGGGTAGAACAGGGAACCAACATCGCCCGCGAGCTGTATCTGGCCGTGGTGCTTGACCGTGGCGCGCAGTGCCTCACGGTGATGGCCTCGCCCGACGGCGGTATGGATATTGAAGAAGTCGCCGCCAAAACCCCCGAGCGTATCTTTACCACCCGTCTGGACGGCGGCCACCGCATCTGGCCCTTCCAGGCGCGTGCGCTGCTGTTTGGCTGCGGGCTGACGCCCGCACAGGTCAATGCGGGCACAGCCCTGCTGCTGAATCTGGTGCGGCTGGCGGCGGAAAAAGACGCCGTGCTGGTTGAAATCAACCCGCTTGCCGTCACCGCCGAGGGCGAGCTGATGGCTCTGGACGGCAAGATGGACTTTGACGAAAGCGCCCTCAAACGCCACCCAGACATCGCAGCCCTTGAAGATCCTGAAGAATGCGACCCGCTGGAACGCAAGGCCCGCGAACTTGGCGTAAACTACGTGCGCCTTTCGGGCTATGTGGGCACCATGGTCAATGGCGCGGGCCTTGCCATGGCCACCATGGACGCCATCAAGCAGGCCGGGGCTGAACCGGCCAATTTTCTCGATGCAGGCGGCGGNGCCAACGAGCAGATGGTGGCCGCAGGCTTTGANGTAATGCTGTCCGACCCCAATGTGCGGGGCATCCTCATCAATATTTTTGGCGGCATTCTGCGTTGCGACATCGTGGCCCAGGGCGTTGTGAACGCGGCCCGCAAGGTAGACCTCAAACTGCCGCTGGTGGTGCGCCTTGAAGGCACAAACGTGGAAGAAGGCCGTCGCATCCTGCGCGAAAGCGGGCTGAACTTTGAAACAGCGGCCAGCATGAGCGAGGCGGCTCACAAAATTGCGGCCCTGACCGCCGGAGGTGCGGCATGAGCATACTCGTCAACGCACATACAAGGGTGCTGGTGCAGGGCCTGACAGGCCGCGAAGGCATGTTCCATACCGAGCAGATGCAGGCTTACGGAACCAGGGTTGTGGCGGGCTGCACGCCCGGCAAGGGCGGTCAGAGCGTGCTTGGCGTGCCGGTGTTCAACACCGTTGCCGAGGCCGTGCAGCAGACCGGAGCCGACGCGAGCGTCATCTTTGTGCCCTCAGCCGTTGCGGCGGACGCCATCTGCGAAGCGGCAGACGCAGGCATAGGCCTTGTCATCTGCATCACCGAGCATATCCCCGTGCTGGACATGGTGCGGGTCAAGGCTCGACTCAAGGCCACAGGCACGCAGCTTGTGGGCCCCAACTGCCCCGGCGTCATCAGCCCCGGCAAGTGCAAGATCGGCATCATGCCCGGCTACATCCACAAACAGGGCAACATCGGGCTTATCAGCCGCTCCGGCACACTCACCTACGAGGCAGTGCATCAGCTTACCTCGCAGGGGTTGGGGCAGAGCACCTGCGTGGGTATTGGCGGCGACCCTGTGCCCGGTCTGTACTTCACTGATTTGTTGAAGATGTTTCGCGACGATCCCGCAACCCAGGCTGTCTGCCTCATCGGCGAGATCGGCGGCGATGGCGAGGAGCTTGCCGCCGCCTATATCAAGGAAAGCGCTTATCCCAAGCCCGTCTTTGGCTTCATTGCCGGTCTTACCGCCCCCAAGGGCAAGCGCATGGGGCACGCCGGGGCCATTATCAGTGGCTCAAAAGGTCGCGGCGAAGACAAGATCGCGGCTCTAGAAGACGCTGGAGTTAAAGTAATACATGAACTTGGTCTACTGGGCGAAACCGTGGCCAGGTTTATGCGGGGGTAAGTTTATTTATTTGTAATAAAAAGATAATTTTTATAGATTCGGGCGGGCGCGCCCGCCCGATATAATGTTTAACCTGAAAGCAAGGGTGCGTATGAAAATAAGGCAGCTCTTTTCTTTGCTAGCGGCAGTTGCGGCCATGCTAGGCATTGCTTTTCTGGTTCCTGACCTGCAAGGGTTGGATGCCAAAGGGCGGGCGGCGCTTGGGGTCGGCGTGTTTGCCATTATCGTATGGGTGACGCAGGCACTCGATGACGCCCAGAGCGGCTTTTGCATCGTTACCTTTCTTGTTTTGCTAGGCGCGGCCAAGCTGGGCCCGGCGCTTTCCGGCTACGCCAATACGGGCGTGTGGATTGTGGTGCTGGGTCTGGTCATGGCCGCAGGTATGGAAGTAAGCGGACTGTCGCGGCGCATGGCGCTGAACATGGTAAGTCTTGCGGGGGCCTCGCCGGTAAAGATGTACTGGGCGGTGGCCCTCATTACGTTGGTAATGACGTTTTTTATCCCTTCGCTTGGGGCCAAGACCCTTTTGCTCATGCCCATCATCGCCCAGATGGGGCACGCCTTTGGGGCGGAGAAGGGCAAGAGCAACATGGTCAAGGGCCTCATATTTGTGGTGACCATCACAGGCACCATGTACTGCCTTGGCATCATGACCTCGCATGCGGCCAACCCCATTACTGCCAGCCTGCTTGAAAAAGCCACCGGCCAGCCCGTGACCTGGGCGCAGTGGTTCAAAATCGGCGCGCCGCCGGCCTTTGTGTGCGGTTTGCTGGCCGTGCCCATCCTGCTGTGGATGTGGCCCCCGGAAATCACCGACATCAGCTCCGGGCAGACCTATGTGCGCAAAGAGCTTGATGCCCTTGGCCCCATGAGTCTTGTCGAAAAGTATACCATGGGCGTTTTTTTGGTGACCCTCGCCTTGTGGGCCACGGATACCTTTCACCGCATCAACCCCACGCTGGTCGCCATGATGTCTGTTCTGGCCATGATCGCGCCCGGTCCGCAGCAGATCATGACCTGGAAACAGGCGGAAAAAAAGGTTCCCTGGAACATTTTTATTGTTTACGGCGCTGGTCTTTCCATGGGGGCTGTGCTCGTTTCGTCCGGCGCGGCGGCCTGGATTGCCAGCACTTTTTTCAGCCCGCTGGCCTGTTTTGACATCAAGCTGCAGGTTGTCATTCTCATCTGGATCATGCTTGTTCTGCAGTGTCTGTTTACCGGGGCAGGGCCCAAAACCACCGCTCTTACCCCTGTGGTCATTGCCTATGCCACAACCCAGGGCATTGATCCCACGCCTTTTGTTCTGCTTGTGGGCATGAACATGCTGCACCAGTACCTGCTGCCTGTTTCAAACCTGCCCAACATCATCGGCCTTGCAACGGAAGAAATCACCCCCGCAGAACTCATCAAGACCGGCGCGGTCATGAGTCTGTTTGGCGCAATTTTTATGAGCATCATGGTCTACACCTACTGGACGTGGATCGGCATGTTCGGGTAACGCCGACGCTGACATTTCTGTAGAATAGAAGGCGGCCGTTGCGTACCTGCGGCCAGCCAGACGGGATATTTGCGTGTGCGGCAAGCTAACATCACTGGAGGAAACCATGGCAGGGGAATACCTAACTTCGCTCACCCCTGAGCATAAGAAGTTTCTTGAAGAGTTGTTCAAGGACGGCGTGTCGTTCGACCCCAAGGTGCTGCGCGTATACGCCTCCGACGCCAGCCTGCTTACGGGCACTGTGCTGGCCATGGTGCGCCCCCAAAACGCCGGGCAACTGTGCGAGTTTATGCGCTGGGCCGATGCCGAGCGCGTGGCCGTGCACCCGCGCGGGCGCGGTACCAGCCTCTCTGGCGGCTGCGTGCCTACGGTTCCCGGTATTGTTGTTTCCATGCTGGGCATGGATAAAATAATCGAGATAAGCAAGGAAGACTTTGTGGCAGTGGTGGAACCGGGCGTGAACACGGCCCAGTTTCAGGCCGCGTGCGAAAAGCTGGGCATGTTTTACCCGCCTGACCCGGCCAGCGGCAAGGCGACCAGCGTGGGCGGCAATGTCATAACCTGCGCCGGAGGCCTGCGCGCCGTGAAGTACGGCGTCACGCGCGATTATGTGCTTGGCGTCGAGGCCGTCTTGCCCGGCGGCGAGCTGGTGAAATTTGGCAGACGCACCCACAAGGACGTGATAGGCCTTGACCTTGGGCGGCTGTTTGTGGGCAGCGAGGGCACGCTTGGCATCATCACCAAGCTTATCGTCAAGCTGTTGCCCAAGCCCGAGGCTTCTGCCTCGGTACTGGTGGGTTACCCGTCGCTGGATGCGGCTCTGGCGTCCATGGGCAAGGTTTTTGCCGCAGGCATTTTGCCTTGCGCCGTGGAATTCATGAACGAAACCGTGCTGGAAATCCTTACCAAGACCGGCGAGGTGCCGTGGCCCGACAGCGTAAAATCGTTGCTGCTGTTTCAGGTGGACGGCAGCAAGGACACCGTGCCGCTTGAAAACGCCCGCCTTGCCCGACAGCTGGACGATGCCCTGTGGCGCATGGAAGGCGTGGGCAAGGAAGAGGAAGACAAGCTGTGGGCCTACCGGCGCAGGGTATCGGCCGCATCGTACGTGCTTGGTCCGGACCGCATCGGCGGCGACATGGCCGTGCCGCGCGGCTCCATACTCAAGGCCGTACGCCGATTTGAAGAAATTGCGGCCAGCAACGGCAAGCGTCTTATCGGTTTTGGGCATGCGGGCGACGGCAACATCCACGCCAACCTGCACTACGACGCCTCCGACCCCGACGATGCCCGGCGCACGCAAAAAACCCACCACGAGCTTGACGCGGCGGCCCTGGAGTTTGGCGGCAGCCTTTCCGGCGAGCACGGCGGCGGCTGTCTGAAGGATGTGGGCAGGCAGCTGGGGCAAAAGGAGCACGCCCTCATGCAGCGTCTGCGCCGTGTATTTGACCCCAACGGCATTCTTAATCCCGGCAAGGGGTACTGACATGAAACGCGGATGCACGCAATGCGGCGAATGCCTGAACGTGTGCCCTGTGTACGCGCTCTATAAACGTGAGGAATATTCCCCCAAGGGCAAGCGGCTGCTGCTGGAGGCCATTGACCCAGAATTTGGCGGCAACCCCGATTCTTCCATGCCCTGGGACGACATACGCACGCTGGCGCGTCTGTGCGCCGGGTGCGAACGCTGCCAGCGGGCCTGCGCCCGCAAGCTCTCCACCTGCGATCTGCTGGCCGAGGCCCGGTCGCGCAATCCGCACTGGACGCAGGCTGTTTGGGATTTGTGGATACGCCGTGTTGGCCCCCTGTGGCCCATGGCTGGCAAAATCGCCATGCTTGCCCCTGACGCGGTCATACCCGGCGTGCTGCGCTCGTCGGTCGATACCGCCCGCGCCCTGGTTGACCTGCCGCCCTGCGACCCATGGGTGGCGCTGCGGCCACGGCAAAAGGTCAACGGCGTCAAGGTGGCCCTGTTCAGCGGCTGTACGGCAAAAAACGCCCGTCCCCGCTGGATAGCCAAGGCCCGTCAACTGCTGCAGGGCTGGGGATACGATCTTGTGGACACTGCTGATTTTGCCTGCTGCGGCGGCACGTTGCACCATGCCGGGCAGCTGGGTGCGCTGGCCGAGGTGCGCGAGCGCAATCTTGAACTCTGGCGCAAGGCAGGCAAACCCCTGATGGCGAGCTTTTGCGCCTCGTGCAAGCACAGCCTTGACGGCTATACAGCCGTTATGTCGGCGGAAGAAGGCAAGGAATGGAAGCAGAAATGCGTAGGACTTTCGTCTTTGCTTGTGGAGCCGCAGGCAAAGGCTACGGGCCATGCCCCGGCGGTTGTTGGCTACCATCAGCCCTGTCACTGGGGCCTGGCCGACCCTGACCTGCCGCTGCTCAAGAGCTGGTTGCCCGGCCTGCAAAAGGGAACAGCCCTGTGCTGCGGCATGGGCGGCATACTGAAAATGAGCAATCCGGACCTGTCCGCAGACATGGCCCGTAAATGTATGGAAGGCTTTGCGCCTGATGTCAGGCATATAGTCACCGGCTGCAGCGGCTGCGTGATGCAGCTGGCGTCGGTGGCGGGGCAAAACAGGCAGGTGCGTCACTGGCTTGATGTGGTAACTCTGGAGGAAGATCGGTAGAGCGGGACAGACCCCCATATGGCAAGCACACCCTAATGGATGCAGGGGCCGCCCGCCTGGGTGACGCCCGTGCTGGCGCAAGAGGAGGTTTTCATGGCCAACAGATTTGAGGAGTACGGTAAAAAATACGGCACTGTGGTGGCGGTTGCGGTGGCCCTGTTGGTGTGGCTGCTGCCCACGCCAGAGGGCATGAATATAACGCAGCACAAGCTGCTGAGCATATTTTCCGGCGCGGTGGTGCTGTGGATCACCCTGAGCGTCTCGGTGGCGACGAGCAGCTTTATCATTGTTTCCCTGCTGTATTTCTGGGTGGGCAATGCCGAGGGAACCGTCAAAAATGGCGTACTGGTGCATAATGCCGGGTTTTCGCTGTCGGGCTTTTCCTCTCCCGCCCTGTGGCTGCTCATCACAGGCTTTGTCATTTCCATTGCCATGACCGAAACAGGCATGGCCCGTCGCGTGGCCCTGCACCTTATGCGGCTGTTTGGCAAAAAGCCGGGCGGGGCCATCCTATCGCCCATGATCGCCAACCTGCTTGTTGCGCCGCTCACGCCGTCAAATACCGCCCGCACGGCAGCCATGCTGCCCATTGTGGAGGGCGTCGCCCAGGCCTACCGCGTCGAGCCAGGCAAAAGCAACTTTGGCAAGGCGCTGTTTATTGCCAACACCTTTGCCTCCAACATCACGGCAGGCGGCTTTTTAACGGCGACCATACCCAACCCTGTGGCCATCGGCATGATGATTACGGCCATGGGCGGCGCTGCCGTGGCCACCTCATGGGGCTTCTGGGCGCTGGCGGCCTTGCCCACCACCCTGATTGTGCTTGTGGGCAGCCAGTATGTGGTGCGCTGGATATTTCCGCCCGAGATGAAGGACATCCCCGGCGGCCTCGACTACATAGAAAAAGAACTGGCGGCCATGGGCCCCACCACCTGGCGCGAAAAAAAGGCCATGCTCTACTTTTTGCTGGCCCTTGTGCTGTGGTCGACGGATATGTGGCACCATTTCAACTCCACCATGGTGGCCTTTGTGGTCAGCACGCTCATTCTTGTGCCCGGCATCGGGGTGCTCTCGTGGAAGGACGCGCAAAAGTCCATACCGTGGGAGCTCTTTGTGTACTTTGGCGGGGTCATTACCCTGAGCGACGTACTCATGAAGACCAAGGCCTTTGAATGGGTCATCAAGAGCGGCCTCACCGCCATGGGCCTCACGCACGTCAACATGCTGCCGCTCATGATCGGCCTCATGGGCTTTACCATTTTCAGTCACGTCATCTGGTCCACTACCACGGCCATGGCTGGCGTCATGATACCCATCTACATCGGCCTTGCGCAGACCTTTGGCTTTCCCATTGCGGGCTTTGTGCTGCCGCAGGCCATCCTGATGGGGTATGCGCTGTTTTTGCCTTTTAACACCATGGGCAACATCATCATGTTTGGCGCTGGCTACTACACTGTCAGCGAGCAGCTCAAGGCAGCCTTTGCCGTGGGCATATTTGCCTGGCTGGCCTGGGCTGCTACGGCTCTGGTGTGGTTTCCCGTCATCGGTCTTATTTAAGCAAACAGGAGCAGACAATGACCACAACCCGCAGGCCCCTGCCGCCCATGGCGCGTATTCGCCAGTCTTTTGTCAGACCAAGGGTGGGGGATGCCGCTGCTGAAATGACTGCCCAGATGGAACTGCTCGCCCCGCGCATCAAGGCGGGCAGCACCGTGGGCATCACGGTGGGCAGCCGGGGCATACAGAATATCTGCGTCATGCTTGAGGCGGCCATAGCGGTTGTACGCCGCTGCGGCGCAACCCCGGTTTTGCTTGCGGCCATGGGCAGCCACGGCGGCGGTACCCCCGAAGGGCAAAAAGAGGTGCTGGACAGCCTGAACATTACCGAAGAGCGGCTGGGGGCCAAGGTGGTTACCTGCGCCACCTGCCGCAGCATAGGGCAGACCCCCGACGGTCTGACCGCGCACATGCTTGATTCCGCCTTTTCGGTCGACGCCATTATCCCCATCAACCGCGTCAAGACGCACACGTCCTTCAAGGGCTGCGTGGAGAGCGGCATGTGCAAGATGCTGGTGGTGGGGCTGGGCGGCCCCGGTGGGGCGGGGCAGTTTCACAGCCTTGGGCAGTCGCAGCTGCCGCGCCTGCTGGTGGACGTAAGCCGCATTATCATTGAAAAGATGCCCGTTATCGGCGGCGTGGCCATTGTGGAAAACGCCTATGAAGAAACCGCGCGCATCCAGGCCCTGCTGTCTGAAGAAATGATCGAACGCGAGATCGAGCTGCTGACCTGGTCAAAAACCCTCATGCCCGCACTGCCTGTGGACAGGCTGCACGGCCTGATAGTGGAAGAAATGGGCAAAAACTTCAGCGGCACGGGGGCGGACACCAACATCATCGGCAGGCTGCGCATTCAGGGCGAGGCGGAAATGACCAGCCCGAGCATCCGTTATGTTTCAGTCATGGACCTTTCGGAAGAATCGCACGGCAACGCCACGGGTATTGGGCTTGTGGACTTTGTGACCCAGCGGCTTATCGACAAGGTCGACCGCAAGGCCACCTACCTCAACAACCTCACCACCACCTTTGTGACACGCGCCTTTTTGCCCACATGGTACGATACGGAGCAGGAAGCGCTGGAAACCATGATGTTTTGCCTGCGCAGCATCCCGCAGGACGAGGTGCGGCTGGTGCACATACCCAACACGCTGTACCTGACGGACTGCTTTGTGAGTGAGGCGGTGCTCAGGGAGCTGACCGACACCCAGCGCTTTACCTTGGTGCACGAGCCGCGCCCGGTGCTGTTTGATGCAGCGGGGCAGCTGGCCGACCGCATAGGCAGGCCGCACTGATCAGACGCGGATAAATAGCTGATATGCCCATCGGGGTTCAGGCAAAGGGGTCGCCGGGCGGCCCCTTTTGCGTGTCATTTTATCCGCAGCATGCCGAAAAATAAGCCGAAAGACCTGCACTGCACTGGACGAGCGGTGGGCGGCAGTATAGTATGCCGCAACATGCACTCCTGTATTCGGTGAGCCTATGCTCAAACTTCGGTCCCCCCAATTTATCATTACCGCCGCTCTTGCTGGGTGCATGGCGGCCCTGTTGGCGTATCTGCTGTGCTGGACGCACGGCTGGAATCCCGCCTGGGCAGAGGCCGCTAACCCGCAGGCTCCGGTAATTGGGGGAACAGGCAATGCGGATGCAGGCAATGCCGCAGTACCAGAGTCCCTGGCTGTTTCTTTTGACTCGGCCACGGGCGACGCGCCCCCGAGCAGGGTTGAAAGGGGGAATACGGGGCAAAACGGCGCAGGTGATGAAAATAACGCAGGCGTTGAGCAGCAGCCCCGCCAGCTGTCTGACCCATCGGATGTGTCCGCCGGGCAGCAGCTTGCACAGCCCTCTGATCAGCAGAGGGGCCAACCCGCCGATCATACAGCGGAACAGGCGCCATCATATCTAGCGCAAGACCATGAGCAGAACCTTGCGCCAGACGTAGCCGCAGACGGCGCGCCAAATCAGCCAGCCAATCACGCCAGCGGGCAACCTCATGATGCGGCCAGTGCGCCCGATGCCTCCACCGCCGGGCGACAGGCGGGCCAAAAAACCGCGCAACCCGCAATACCCCAGCCCGGCCAGACAGACGTCAGCAAGGCCGCACCCGCCGCACCCACTGCGTCAACCGCGCAGGCTGCCACAGCGCACGACCCAAAGATACAGCTTTTTGGCACAGTTGAATTCAAACGTCCGCTGTCCACCTTGCCGGGCTGGCTTGATCTGCTCAAACGCAATAGGATGGATCCTGTCTTTGTGCCCGGAAAGGTCTTCAAAAAAGGCGTCACCTGGGACAATTTTAAGTCCAAGGCTCCGTTAAACAACAAGATGGAGTTGCTGCGCTATGTCAATTCATTCTGGAATACCTGGCCGTATGTGGAAGACATCGTCAACTGGCGACAGGAAGACTATTGGGAAATTCCCGCTGAATTTCTGAAAAAATCCGGCGACTGTGAAGATTATTCCATCATCAAATATTTTACTCTCAAGGAATTGGGCATTGCGCCCGAAAACATGCGTATTGTGGTTGTACGCGACACCATCCGCAACCTTGCCCACGCCGTCCTGGTCGTGTACCTGAACGACGACGCTTTTGTGCTTGATAATCTGAGTAATTCTGTGCTGTCGCATACCAAGGTGCGGCAATACAGCCCCCAGTATTCGGTCAATGAATTTGGACGCTGGGCTCATCTGAAGGGCCGTAAAATAGAGTAGAGACGCTGAAACCGTACGACGCGCTTCGCTAGCGCTGCAGGCATGGCCCGCAGCCGCGCTGCGCCAATCGTGCCATGCAACAGGATACGCCTATGAAAATGCAGGAACTTGACGAGCNGACCGTTGCCGGGCGCTATCGCCTCAAAAAGGCGGCTGTNGCGGCTGTGAGCCTGACGCTGCTGGCTGTGGCCGCAACCGTTGCGTATGGTCTGTGCACCTTGCAGCTGAAAAACGTCACACAAGATATTTTGAACAACCAGCGCGAAGTGCAGCAGTCATGGGTGGACAAGTCGCTGGAGTCCATACGCGCATGGCACGCCTCTGTTAGCGAGCAGGCGCGGCTTGTGAGCAGCGCCGAAATGTTCCGCCTGTTCGCGGTGGATGTGCGCAATCTGGGCGCGGAAGGGCTGGCGCGGCTTTCCGCGCCTGACGCCATGGACAACGGCGACGAGTCGCTGCGCAACATGGCGGAGCAGATGGGCTACATGCAGGATCTGCTGCGCGACTTTACCCGTAGTAAAAACTGGATTTCCGCCAGAATAGTTTCGCCTGCCGGCAGCCCCTATGTGGCGCAAAAGGATGATGCGCCCCTGGGCGAAGCTCAGGTTGCCCTTGTGGCGCGGGCCGCCAAGCACAAGACCGTTGTTTTTGGCCCGGTGCGCCTTCTTGGCGACGCCATGGTCATGGATCTGGCCGACCCCATGTACGAAGTGCTGGGGCGCGGCGAAAACGCCCCTGTCGCCGTGCTTTTTGCCACCATTCCTATGGATGGAGTGCTGACGGGATTTCTTGCCCTGCGGCAAGACCAGTATGGCGGGTACATTACNTGCATATTGCAACACGCGGACAACCGCACCGAGGCCGTGCTGCTGCGCGATGGCAAAGCCGTTCTGGAACCCGTGCGGGCGTTACCGCTNGCCGAAGGCCTTGCTTTTAAACGCAGGCGGGCACTGGTCGAGGGCGACGAGGCCTATTCGCTTGGCAGCTATACCAAAAGCCTTGGCTGGCTTGTAACCCTTGAAGCCCCGGCCGATCTGGTTGACGTGGTTGTGGAAGGTCAGGCTTGGCAGATATATGGGCTCGGCATTTTGGGCAGCCTTGGCACGGCGCTGCTGCTGGCCTTTATCTGGGCTTCGCTGGTGAGCCGCTCGCACAGGGCGACGGCGCGACATTTTCAGCATTTATATGCGGTCATCCGCCAGCAAAAGATCATGCTCGACAGCGTGAACGCCTCGCTGCAGGCCGGGCTTATGCTGATGGACAAAAATGGCCGCCTGAAGATGTGCAACCCCGCCTTCAGCCAGATGGCAGGCAGGGATGAAGCCGAGCTCGCGGATGCGCCGGTGGGCGAGGTGTTGCCGCCAGATGCCGCTGCCCGCCTTATGGACGGCATGGCCCAGGTCACCGGCAGCGGCAAGGAGGACAGCATCGAAATTTCCATTCCGCAGGCTGGTGATATGCGCCTCTTCCGCGTGACGCTGTTTCCGTTTGAAGAGGGCGACACCCCCGGCACGGCAGGCCGGGGCGGCTGCGTGGGAATTTTTCAGGATATTACGGAGTTTCGCCGTCGCGCCGAGGCCGCGCGCGAGCGGCAGGCCAACAGCATTGCCGCCCTTGTGCGGGCTATTGAAAGCGTGGATGTGAACCTGATCGGCCACTCCCTGAAGATGGAGCATGTGGCCGACCTGCTTTCCAGCTCCATGAGCCTGCCCGACAGGGACAGGGAAACCCTGCGCCTTGCCGCCCGTCTTTCGCAGGTGGGCAAGATTTTTGTGCCGCGCGAGCTGCTTACCAAAAAAGGCAAACTCACGCCCGATGAGCAGGCCGAAGTCATGCGTGCGCCGGAATACGCCTTCCGCATCCTGCGCGAAATGCAGTTTAACCTTCCCGTGCCGGAAGCCGTGTTTCAGATGGGCGAACGCATGGACGGCACCGGCCTGCCCCAGCATCTGGCTGGCGAAAATATCCATCGCAATGCCCGCATCCTGGCCGTTGTCAACGCTTTTTGCGCCATGGTCAGCCCGCGCTCATATCGTGCGGGCATGCAACCAGCAGAAGCCGTGGCCCTGCTGATGCAGGACAAGGGCTTTGACAACGAGGTTGTGGTTGCGCTGTCGCAAGTTTCCCCTGCCGCGCTGCAGCAGGCCATAGCTATGGCCGNTGCCGCCAGCAAAAAGTCCGCCCAACCCGCAGCAACAGCAGCGGCCGCGCCTGCGGATTCTGCCGCAGCGGGCTAGCCGCCGTGATATCATGCAGAAAAACGTGATGCATACGGCAACGGAGGCGGGCGAGGCCGAAAAGATCGACGTGGCGATGAATATTTTTGCCAAGCCGTATCAGACCGCCCTTTCCCTCCTTTCGTTGCTCAGGCAGAGCGGCAAACATGTGGGCAACATCTGGCTGCAGTTTGAGCCATACGGCTCGCAGTACGATATTGTCAGCCCCTATGCGGTGGCGCAGTACCTGAGCGGTCAGCTTGGCGAGCGTTGCCGGGTGTTTCAGCCTGATTATTGGCTTGATCTCAAGGCTGCGGATCCTGAGCGCTTTCATGAGGCTTCATACCGGTACGGCATCCGCTACCAATATGCTTTTGAGCACAGCGCAAGTCGCAAGCTTTTTTTGATGCACAATGATGTGCTCGTGTTGCAGGATGTACTGGGTTTTTTGCTTGGCCAGATGGGCAACGCCGTGGCGGTGGGGCATCTTGGCCAGTGCTGGAACTGCCCGGCCCATGTGGAGGAGCTGACGCGCGAGGTTATGGGCTGCGGGCCTTGCAGCCCGCAAGCGTATCTGGATTTTCGGCCTGACTACGGGCAGTTGCAGCAGCTTTACGCTCTGGCGCACCAGCGCGGTATTTTTGCAAGGCCGTATCAGGTGGGGTTTGCGGGTATTTTTGACCAGCAGCCATGGCCTCTGCCAGAGTGCCGCATCAACGAGTGGGCCTGCCTGCTTGATCTGGAGGCCTCGCGCCCCCTGTGCGTGCCGCATGGCCCCATTTTACCCCCCGGCGCTTACCGGCAGTGCGGGCCGGTCTGCCTTGATATTGGCGTGGAGTGGTTCAGGGGCATGCACGCCCGATGCATGGTTGCCCGGCACGTCGATCTTTCACGTCATCTCAAGCACTGGGTCGGCACTGGCAAGGTCACTGCCCGCCGCTATGCCCTGGCGGAAGAAAATGCCCTCAAGATTCTGCTGACCAGCTTTCCCGCCTATTGCGACTGGCTGCGCGGCACCATCGGCAACAAACCCCTGGGCGTGAGCGACGTACGCTGAGCAAGCTCTCCAGCGCGCGGCATTGGGCCGCCTTTTTTAACCCGTAGTGTTGGCTGCGGTTTTTTTATGCCCGCAGGACTGCAGCCTTGCCACAAAAAAGGCGTCGCCCACAATGGACGACGCCCGACACGGGAAAGAAAGGTTTGCAGCGCTATCCCCAACGCTGGGAGGGCCTTGCGGCCCTCCGGCCTTCTTTCAACTGTAATATCTATTGGTTACCGCTTCATGCCGATAACTGTTTCAAGCATGCTGTCTACGGTGGTTATGCTTTTGGAGTTGGCCTGAAAGCCGCGCTGCGTGGCGATCATCTGCACAAACTCGCGCGACATGTCCACGTTGGACTGTTCAATGTTGTAGGCCTTGGTTGAGCCAAAGCCGTTGTCGCCAGCAACGCCCTGCCGGGCAACGCCCGATTCCTTGGTTTCGGAATAGAGGTTGTTGCCTTCCCTGTACAGGCCCTGCAGGTTGTCAAAGTCGTACATGGATATCTGGTACAGGGCCATGGTCTGGTTATTGTCGTACTTGCCGTAAATGACGCCGTCTGTATCAATGCTGAAGTTGTTCAGCACCCCTGCGGAATATCCGTCGGCGTTGGAGGTCCGCACCGTGGCATTGCCGCTGGCGACGACGCTGGCGGAACTTTCTCTGCTGGTTGCGGCCATTGTTGCAGGTGCGGTTACGTAGTCGATGGAATGTGCACTCACAGTAAGCGAGGCCAAAGAGTTGCTGCCGTTGTTCCAAGGGGTTGAAGCGGCATCCTTCAATCCAAGGTTCAGCTCAACAATGTTGTTTTCCACGATACTATAGCTAGATGCAGTGCCTTTATGGTTAGCAGTTTCAGATACACTGTTACACAGCGGAGTGCCACTGAAGTTCGCTGAAAATACAGGTAGTCCGTTGCTAGACATCTTGGTGGGCTGCCAACTTGAGAGGGAACTTGGATTAAGGGCGATAGTAGCGTCGTCTCCAGGAGCGGATGTTGCACCGTATGTGTATGCGGTTTGATTAACTAACTGGCCGCTTGTATTAAATATGAGCTGTCCAGTCATGAGCACTCCCGCCTTGGAAGTGGATTTGAAACTTGTGCCAGGCGTTGTGTAATATGGGGTACCTGAAGAATCATAATCAATGGCACCGCCGAATGAACGATTGTCTTCAGACGGAGGAATGGTGACAAGATATTCGTACATGGTATATCCGGAAGGAAGATTATCAATACTGTAGATCTTCGTTCCGCTTGAATCCGTTTTTGAAGTATCAACCTTGTCGTAGTAAACGGTCATTGTATGCTTTGTCCCTGATTCATCATAGATATTAAGGCTTGATTGCGTGGCTGCTGCTGTGTCTGCTATCGGAGGGGTTGAAGTCCCATTCCACTGCATGAACAGCGCGCTCATGGGGTTTGTGTCGCTCGTGGTCTTGTCCGTGCCGCTGTCGTTAGAGAGCTGCATGGTGATCGAAACACTCTGCGTCTGCTTGGGCGGCAGGTTCCAGCTGTCGAGCACGATGTCGCGCGGCGAACCGCTGCCGACATAACTGGATTTTGTTGTTGTGGTGCTGCCCACGCTGGTTGACCCAGAGTTGAACTTGACGGACGAACTGTTGTTGTCCACCTTCCAGCCTTGAAGAACCATGCCCTGAGGATTTTGCATTTCGCGGTTGTTATTAAAATAGAAGTCGCCTGCCCGGGTATAGTACATCTGGTCGCTGTTGGGCTTGCGCACCTTGAAATAGCCGTTGCCGTCAATGGCAAGGTCCGATCCGGTGTTGGTGGATTCAAAAGAACCCTGCGAATAGTCGCCAAGAACAGCGTACGTGCTGACGCCCTGGCCTATCTGCGTTGTGCCGCTGACGCTGCCGCCGTTGGTGTACAGGTAGTCGCTGAAATCCGCGCGCTGGCCCTTATAGGCAAGAGTGCTGACGTTGGCGATGTTGTTGCCGACGATATTCATTTTGTTGCCGTGCGCCATGAGGCCGGAAACGCTTGTCCACATGCTGGATGAAAGACTCATAAGTTCCTCCGTGTCTCGGGATAGGGGGATATTTGGGGGGCTGGCACGGCTGGTGGCCGCCTGCCCGTTATACCAATCAGTATCTCTAGCTTGTTGATGTATTTGTACTGGTGCTTGTGGGTACGGTAACCTGGCGCACCTTCGAGAGTTCCATCAGCTGGCCGCCGTCAAGGCCCAGGTAGACCGTCTTATTGTTGTTGACCACGCCTGTTACCTTGGCGTTCACCACCTGATCGGCAAGTACGGCTTCGCCCTTGGCGCTGAGCAGGGACAGGTTGACCGTGTAGACGCCGTCTGGAGCAACTGTTCCGGCGCTGGTCATGCCGTTCCAGTCAAATTCATAGGTGGTGCCAGCCGCCTTTGAACCAATATCCTGCGAGTAGACGACGTTGTTGTCGGCATCACGCACAGTGAGGGTGCCGCTGGCCACATCATCGTTGGGCGCGTAGCGGAACTTGGTTATGGACATCGTCTTGGCCGTGGTGTCGGTCACCTTGCCTATGCTGTTGCCAGAGACGGTCACCTCCTTGCCAATGTAGGAGGTGGCATTGACCATCTGCTCGTTATTGGTGGCATCAGTAAGCGAGGTCATGCTTGTATTCAGGTTCATGAGCTGCTCAAGGCTGGAGAACTGAGCCATCTGGGAGACAAATTCCTTGTCGTCCATGGGGTTCAGCGGGTCCTGATACTTGAACTGCGTAACCAGAAGCAGCATGAAGGCGTTTTTGTCGAGGTTGGCGCCGCCTGACTGCTTGCCGACAACGGCGTTAAACTCGTTGTTGGCCTGAGTGATTGCGGATGCAACGCTGGTGGACATAGGTCATTCTCCTCACGGCCTTGTTCAGGCAACCACATTGAGGTTGCTTGTGGCATATATTGCCGTGCTCCCAAGAGAATGCACAGGCTGTTCCAATGTTGTCATTGCCGAATTTGATGTGGAATTTCTTACGCCTGCCAGGTTTTTCAGGCGGGCAAGTTCTTCCCGGCGGGCATCTTCTTCCTGCCGCGCATTGTGCTGGGTAAAATCCTGCCAGCTGGCGCTGTTCTGATCCTGGCGGGTGTCCTGGCGCACTTCGACCTTATCCACCTTGATGCCCTGCTGCTCAAGNTTGCTGCGAATGGCGTCGACCTGACGGTTGATCATGTCGGTGGTTTCGGACTTTTCGGAGCGAATGATGGCGCTTACCTCGCCATTGCGCACAGTGAGCGAAACATTGATGGAGCCAAGCTCCTGGGGGTTAAGCTGCAGATCAAGCCGAGTGCCGCCGCCCTTGAGGCTTGAGAGCATGCCCTGTTCGACCTGCTGGGCCACCTGACGGGCAATGGGGGCAACCGCAGCCGCATCCTGCAGGTCAGCAGTGGTCTGCGCGGTTTGCACAGGCTGGGCCGCGTATGCCGCAATGTTGCCGCGCCCTGCGGCCGTGGCGGCCTGGGCGTCTATCTTGCCAAGCAGCTCGCTCCACGACGACTTGTTCTTTTGATCCTTGTCCGTGTCGCCCTGGGCGGGTTTCTTCTGTTCCTTGTCGTCCAGCGCCCTGGCCTGCTGGGTAGCGGACTGCGCAAACGTCTGATTGGCGGCAGTGTTCTTGCCCGTTTGCGCGGCAGTCTGCGTGCCAGAGGCGACTTCAGAAATTTTTTCCGCCAGAGGCGAGCGCTGGTTTGCAGCGGTCTTGCTGTCCGTAGCCGTGTTGCCGCCGTTCTGCTTGGAGCTGGTCATTTCCTTGCCAATCATTTCGCTTTGAGCGGCGATCTTTATGTCGTTGGCGGAGGCTTGCTGACCTGCGTCGAGGGTTTCGCCAAGAATATTGTTGGTCTTCTGCTGTACAGTCTTGTCGATAAGCACCTTGCTGTGCTGGGCAGTGCGGCTGCGCAGGGCATTGGCCTGCTTTTCCTTTTCCGTACGGGTGCGGGCCTTGCTGATGCGGGGCTGCAGCGTGGTCTTGAGCGCTGTATCCAGAGTCTTTTGCGCTGCGGCCTGCGTGGCAAAAAAGTCTGTAACCGGCGCCATCAAAGCGCCAAACTGCTCGTTGAGGCAGGTGAGAGACGCGCTGCCCCCAAAGCTGTTGGCCAGGGTCTGCAGGTTGCTCGAGCCAAGGCCAAGGCCCCGTCCCAGAGAAAGAGCTTCACTCTGGGAGACCTCGATGGAGCCCGCCGGGTCAAGCTTGCTCATAAAGGTAGATATGGCGTTGTATGCCTGCTGCGCGTTGCCCTGCATCATCATGGCCTGCACAGTAGTGTCCAGAATGCCGGAGGGGTCGATCTTTTTGAGCAGCGAGGTGATGTTGGCCTTGTCGTCGTCAGAGAGAACGGGTATGCCCCCGCCGCCTTTGACGCTGGCCTTGACCTGGGCCAGCGTTGCGCCGTCGGGCATATCGGCAAGAGAGGCCAGCTTGGCAAGGCTTTCGGGTGTGGCTCCGGCCTTGATCAGGTCCTTGTACAGGGTTTGCACTTCCTGCTTGGTAAAGCAGACTTCGTCCAGCGTATAGGTTACGCCGTTGCTGCTGCTGCGCGAGTAGGGGCTTTCGACCTGCACCGCGGCTTTTGCGGTAGAGGCGCTGGAGGAAATGGGGGTTTCTTGCGTCGCGGGGGAGTCAGCAGGCGTTGACGCAGATTCTTCAACCTCTCGCAGACTCTTGTTGAGCTCGTCCAGAAAGGAAGACGAGTGCTGGTCGTCTGGGCGGTTGTTGCTGGCGGCGTCCCAAAGGGTCTGGTTGCTGCTTATGCTTGTGGGAAGAATCTGCATTGTTCACTCCTTGCGCCCATAACTATTCAAGGAGTGTTCCAATTTTATTTTTTATGTAAATTCAATGTATTAAAAAATAAGGCGGGTGGATGAGGGGGCAAGACTTGCCGTATCAGGCCGGGGTGGCAAAAAGCGGGGTCAGGGCCGCAAGGCGTTGCAGGGCTGTGCGCCAACCCTGTTCGCCAAACCCCTCGTTTTGCAAAAACATGTGCAGATGCCCCGTAAACAGGCGCATCATGCCGGGTTGCCCGCGCCAGAAATCGTCGCTCAAAACGCCGCTNTGTTTAAGGTGCTCGCCGCACTGGGCAAACAGCCGGGCAAAACGGGCCGCAAGGCTGCTGGCAAGCTGGGGGTGCCCGGCATGAAGCCGCGTCAGGCGCTGTCGCAGCAACGGCTCCAGTGCCGGATCATACATGAACAGAAAGACCGCCTGCCAGACGTCTTCAAGCAGGGGACGGCAGGAGGCATGCCGGGCTTCATCTGCGCGCGCGAGCGTGTGCAGGCCAAGGGTGTCGCGCCCTGTACGGTACAGGGCAAGACCGGCGCAGGCGGCAGGCGCNGCGGCGTGCGCCTTTGTAAGGCCTGAATGAATATCAGTAATGATTCTGGCGACAGGGGCGGGCATGAAGGCCTGTTTGCAATACANGCGTCCTCGGGTGCATTGCCAGCAACCCACGCAGCTCATGGCGGCCCGTAGCACCCATTGGCCAGGGGCGCAGGGGCCGGTCTCACGGGCGTGTACAGGGCCCATGGACAGGTTAAGCACAGGCACGCCCAGATAGTCGGCCAGATGCATGGGGCCAGTGTCGGGGGTTATGCACAGGTCCAGCGTGCGCATCAGTGCCGCCAACTCGCTCAGCGACAGTTTGCCGCAAAGATTGGCCTGACCAAGCCCGCATCTACGGGCAACTTCCGCGCCCAGCTCTTCTTCGCTCTTGCCGCCCAAAAACACGGGCGTCAGGTCAGCACTGGCCAGACGCGCGGCCAGTCTGGCCCAAAATCCCGCATCGGGACGTTTGGCCGCCTCGCTCGCCCCCAGCACCAGCCCGACGCGCCGGGTACCGGCAGGGGCAGGACGCGAATGGCCGACAGCGGCAATATTTGGCCGGGGTGAAAGGTCAAGAAGATGCAGGTCGGCCCAGTGAAAGGCGTTGGCATGGTTGTTCTGCGTCAGGGCGGTCCTGTACAGCTGCCAGTAACCCTTGATGTGCAGGCCTGCGCCGTCGTCCACAGGCCCAAGCTTGACGGGCGACTTGAGCGCGCCCATGGTCTGGGCCGCCAGCGGGCTGCTGCTCAGGTTTATGGCGGCCGCATAACTTTGCTGGGCCAAAGTGCCGCAGTGCGAAGGGGGAAAAAACACCACGCCGGGCGCAAGCGGCATGAGCTGCTGAAAAAAAACCGGCTCGGCCACAACCCACAAAGGGTTGTCGGGCCAGAGCTGGCGCAGGCGCATAAGCAGCGGAAAAGTCAGAATAAGGTCGCCCATGCGGTGCAGTTGCAGCACCAGAACCGGATCAGCCGCCATTGTCAGCCTCTGGCAGCGGTGCTGTCCGCGTTGCGCGCCGCTGGAATTCCGTAGACCTCGCGCATGTGCCGCAGCATGGTCTGCAACCTGTGCTGCCAGGTGTGGCAGGCGAGCACACGCTTGCGCGCCGCCTGCGTTATGCGCTGGCGTTCCTGCGGGTGGGCAAGATAATGGCGCACAAGGTCGGGGGCTTCACCCGGATCGCGGTAGCAGACCATTTCGTCCGGTTCAAAAAGCTGCCCCATCTGCTCGCGCCAGTCGGTGAGCACAAAGCTGCCTGCCGCGGGTACGTCGAAAACCCGCTGGTTGACGGCCCCCTTCATCTGCTTGCTCGTGCAGTTGAAGTTGACGACCGATTGGCTGTAAAACAGCGGCAAATCCGAATAGTAGCTCAGCGCGTCCATATAACGGGGTTGCAGCGGCTCGTGGCGAAATTCTATTTTCCAGCCGGCATCGCCCACAATAAGCGGGCGCAGGGGCAAAAGACGACGCACGCAACCATTGCGGTACAGACGGGTCGCCTGCCAGGTGACGGCTGTTTCAAAGGCCAGTTTTGCCTCGTTGTCGGGCAACGCGAGGTAGTGCGCGTAGGTATCGGGCTGGCAGTTTTTGAGAAAATCAGCCACGGAACGCTGGTCGCTTTCCATAAACTGTTGGGCAACAGTGTGGAACGAAAGCAGCAGCGCGCGGGGGAAACGTCCGTTTTTCAGCCTGCCGCCAACCTTGTACAGCATGGAATTGCCCACAAAGGAGAGATCGGCCTTCCACGACGCGGGTGCGGATGCGCCCTTGGAGGGGTGAAAACGGTCAGGGTCAGTGCCCAGAGGCAAGTAAAACACATGCTCAAAGCCAGCCGCGCGCAGCGAGGAAATATTGTCCGAATCCCAGGTAAACAGCGTTGTCCATGGGCTTACGCAGCGTGAATACAGGTGGATGATGAGGTGCGGGTTGTCCACAAACCACGAGGCCAGCGGCAGCTGCAGGCGCGCAAGCAGATCCATGAGCACGCCTTCCACATCTACGCCCATGTGGTTGAGCGTTATGCAGCAATCCGGCCTGAACGACACCACAGCTTCAAGCAGCTGCTGTACAAAATCCGTACGGGCGACGGCATCGTCCCGAATGACCACAAGCTTGTGCTCAATGCCAAGCTTGCGGCAGGCGCCTTCAATTTCGCCCATAAGAAAGTACTTGCTGGTCAGCAGCAGCACGCGGGGGTTGTCGTTTACAAATCGCGGCCCGGAGGCCTTGCTCCAGAAGTCGAATCTGGCGCTGGCGGCCAGCTCTTTTTGCAGGCTGCCGTAATAGTCGCGGTCAAGGCGCAGGTAAAAGGGCAGGGCAAGGGGCAACAGGCGCATGCCGCCATGGCGCATCTGCCAGTGCGTGAGCTCTGCCAGCGCCTCAGCGGTCTGCGCCGCAGTGACGAGGGTAACGCGCCCGCGCTCCTGCGCTGGCAGGTTTTGCAGCACATGAGTTATGGCTTGCAGGCCGGTTTCTTTTTCCACCACGGCAACAGGGCCAGCGGTGCACTGCAGCAGGCGCGCGAGCGCATGACCAAGACCGCAACCCAGCAGTACGGGCAGGCAGCCGCGCTGCAGTTCCGGCATCTGTCCGGCCACAACAGCTGTCTCCCGCTCCGCGCCGCCAGGGCGCAGCATATAGAATACGCGCTCGCCAATCTGGGCTTCCACGTCGCCTGGAACGGTGTCGGAGGCAGTGTTGGGCACGGCTTCCGCCGTTGCGACCGAAGGTTGGCGGCCGCTGGTCTGGTGGGAAAAAACCGCCGTAAAGCACGGCGCGTGAGGCAGGGTCATCGCTTTTTACTCATGTGCGAGGGCTGCATGGGTTCCGCAATGATTTCATTGTCCACAAGGCGGAACAGCGTGCACTGGTATATATGATCCACAACCGTAAACGCCCGCCCGATGGAAATTTCCACGCCGGGGTAGACGATTCCCTGGCAGAGCAGGCGGCAGTTTTGCATGTAGTTTTCGTCCTGAGCCAGCCTGCCCCACAGTTCATCCCGACGGTTGATCAGCTGCCGACGTTGCAGCCGCAGCGCCTGCAACTTGCGCGAGGCGTCGTTGGTTTCGGGCGGCAGATGCCCGGCTATGGCGTTGAGGTGGGTGATTGTCTGCGAAAGCTGGGCGATAATCTTGTCCATTTTTTCCAGCTGGCGGATGCTCATGGGGTCGTAGCCCAGATACACCTTTGTGGAGAGCGCGGCCTTGTTGCCCAGCTGCCCGCCCACATACACGCTGCCGTAGGCGTTGACGATGCCGCCGTAGAGCTTGTCGCGCACCACAAGGTTGCTGCCGGCGTACACGGTGCTGTACAGGCAGGTTTTTTCAATAACCATGTTGCCGCGCGCACGGGCGTCCACGTTTTCCAAAAAAGGAGTCATGAGTTTGTCGCCAGCGTCAACCTTGCTGTGCTTGCCTGCGCCGCCGCGAACTCCGCCGTCGACGAGCAGATCGCGCCGGGCGCGCACAACGCCGCCCTCAACCATGCCCATGATGCGCACGTTGTTGCCCTGTACGGAAAACCCCGCGCGCACGGATCCGTGCACGGCCATGTCGCCCACAAAAAAGATGTTGCCGGTCTGAAAGCTCACGTCCTGGCGCACGTTGAGCAGGGCTTTGACGGTAATTTTGCCGTTGAGGTAAAAAACATACCCCTTGGCGGCGGCAAGCAGATAGTTGGAATGGCTGGGATCAACGCGGGTGTTGCCGCCCATGGGAAAGACTGGTTTGTCGAGGACAAAGCGGCGGTCATAGCCGGCCTCGGCATTGTCGAGCGGTACAAGTTCCGCAAGCACCTGGCCTGCGATAACATTCTGGACATAGCCCAGACTGTACACGTCAGAAGCGCCGTTATCTCCACCTGGCTTCAGGTTGAGATAATCGAAGTCGGGATTGAAGTAATGCCTCAGATAGTATTGCACCATGCACCATCCGTCGGGCTGAAGGGCATAACCCCGTAATATCGTTACTCGGCAGTAGCGGGAATATAGCCTTTCAATTCTTCTTCGCTCTCGAATGTGGGGAAAAATCCCTCAATCTCAGCCTTGCGCAACAGCTCGGCCACATGGGGAGCAGGCATCAGCAGTACCAGCCTGCGTCCGCGTCCGCGTCCCTTGGTGCTGGCGCTTACAAGCACCCCAAGCCCGGAGGTGTCCACTTTTTCAACACGACTCAGGTCAAGCACCACCTGGCGAATACCCGACGCCAGCAAATGATCTTCAAGCAGTTTGCTGAACTGGGCCACATCGCCCAGCAGCAGATTGCCCGAATAGCGCAGTACCGTGACGCCGGTGTGCGATTCCGCCTTCAGCTCAAACATGGCTGTATTTCCTCCGTATGGCAGCAGTTGCGTTAACGGGAAAACAGGTTGGCAGAGTCCAGAAAAATGGTCACAGGCCCCCAGTTGCACAGGCGCACATCCATGTCCGCTCCGAAGATGCCTGACGATACGCTGACGGCGCAAGTTTCGTCAACCATTTGAACGAAATCCATAAACATGTCCTTGGCCCACGCGGGGTCGCCCGCATCGGTAAATGACGGCCTGCGGCCCTTGCGGCAGTCGGCGTACAAGGTAAACTGCGGCACCAGCAGCAGCTGGCCGCCAAATTCATCCAGTGATGCATGGAACTTATGAGCGTTTTCCCCCGTACCGGGAAAGATGCGCAGGCCCACAAGCTTGCGGGCCATGGCCGTATATGAAGGGGCGTTGCGATAGTCTGGCCCGTCCTCGCGTCCAAAGGCGACAAGGGCCATGATTCCCTCGTCGATGGCCGCCACCAGACGGCCATCGACGGTTACGGAAGCTTCTTTAACCCGTTGCGCGATAATGCGCATCAGGCGTGCCCCACAGGATCGTCGCTGTTTTCGGCTGCCCCTGGAGCACCCGAAGCGGATGCTCCAGGGGCAGGATCAGCCGAGCGCCGTTTTTTGCGGTTGGCCATTTTTTTCTCTTCTTCTTCGCGCAGGGCGCGGCGCAGAACCTTGCCCACAATGGTCTTGGGCAGCTCGTCGCGAAACTCCACCAGACGCGGAACCTTGTAGCCAGCCAGCTTTTGGCGGCACCAGGATATCACGTCGGCCTTGGTGAGCTCTTCGCCCGGGCGGCGCACCACAAAGGCCTTGAGTATCTCGCCGCGTATCTCGTCGGAGATGCCCACGCTGACGGCTTCAAGCACCTTGGGGTGCTCAAGCAGCACTTCGTCCACCTCGCGGGGGTAAACATTGTAGCCGCCCACGATGACCATGTCTTTTTTGCGGTCAACAATATAAAAATAGCCGTCGTCGTCCATGGTCGCCAGGTCGCCGGTGTACAGCCAGCCGTTGCGCAGGGCGCTGGCGCTTTCGTCGGGTTTGCGCCAGTAGCCGTGCATGACCTGCGGGCCCTGCACGATCAGCTCGCCCATTTTGCCGGGCGGCAGGGTAAGCGAGCCGCCTTCCATGTCCACAATGCGGGCGTCGGTGCCCGGTACGGGCATGCCGATGGAGTTGGGGCGCTGGCCCTGCAAGCCCAGCGGGTTGCAGTGCGTGATGGGCGAGGCCTCTGTAAGGCCGTAGCCTTCAAGAATGGCCGCGCCGGTCGTCTCCTGAAATTTACGAAAAATTTCGCGCGGCAACGGGGCCGAGCCGGAAACGCATATCTTGATGCTGCGCAGGTCAAAGTCCGCCAGATTTTTTTGTTGCAGCAACGAAATATAGACCGAGGGCGCACCAGGAAAAACCGTGGGCTTGTACCTGGCGATAAGGCGCAGCACGTCCTGCGGCACGTAGCGCGGCAGCGGCAGTGTGGTGGCCGCAAGGGCAATGGGGATGATCAGGCCCGTGGTGAGCCCGTAGACATGAAAGAACGGCAGCAGCGAAATAAAGGTATGCTTGTCCTCCGCCTTGACGTGGATGATGTCCAGCACCTGACGGCAGTTTGTGCCCACGTTGCTGTGCGTGAGGGTAACGCCCTTGGGCAGCCCTGTTGTGCCGCCGGTGTACTGCAGCATGATGGGGTCGTGCAGGGGGTCGGCAATGGGTGCGGAATACCGCTCGGCGCCCTTGAAAAAGTGCTTCCACTCATGCACGTTTTTGCCGTCGTAGGGTATGGGGTCCTTTATGCTGCGGCGTTTCTTCAGCTTGTAGAGCCAGTTGAGCGGAAAGGAAAGCGCGTCGGCGGCGCCCGTCACAATAAAGTTTTTGAGCGGCAGGCGGTCGCGCAGGGCGGAAACCCTCGGCCAGAGCAGGTCGAGCAGCACCATATGCTCAGCGCCAGAGTCCTGCATNTTGGCCATGATTTCCTTTTCCATATACAGGGGGTTGGTCATGACCACCACGCCGCCAGCCTTGATGATGCCCCAAAAGGCCACCACCGTCTGGGGCATGTTGGGCATCATCAGGGCCACCCTGTGCCCCGTCTTTACGCCGATGCGGCGCAGGGCACCGGCAAAGCGTTCGGCCTGTTCGCGCAGCTGCTTGTAAGTGATGCGCGTATTTTGAAAAATAACGGCCATGCGATTGGGATATTTGTCCGCAGCCTCGTCAAGCAAGGCGTACAGCGGTTTGTTCCACACGTCTGAAGTGCGTGGGACAAAGGAGTCGTAGTGCGCAAACCATGGCCTGCTGAGTTCGGTGTTCATGTCCTTCCTTGTAATGTCGAATCGTAATGGCAGGGGAGGCGGAGCGGATCAGCGCCCCAGCGCGGTCACAACTGCATATGCCTTGATGCCTTCGGAACGGCCTGTGAAGCCCAGATGTTCCTCAGTGGTAGCCTTGAGGTTTACGCTTGATGCGGGCAACCCCATGAGCCGAGCGACATTTTTTTTAATTTCTTCGCGGTAGGGCGCGAGCTTGGGAACCTGCGCCACAATGGTCATGTCGACGTGGCTTGGGGTACAGCCCGCCTCGCGCACCATGTCCAGAACCTGATGCAGCAGAATGGCGGACGATATGCCCTCATATTGCGGATCCCTGTCGGAAAAATGCTGGCCGATGTCGCCAAGGCACGCGCAGCCAAGCAGGGCGTCGGCAAGGGCGTGCAGCAGCACGTCGCCGTCGGAGTGGGCGAGCACCTCAGGCGCGCCGGGGATGCTCACGCCGCCAAGGCGCATGGGACGCCCCTGGCCGTAACGGTGCACGTCGTAGCCCATACCGGTGCGGACGACAGGGGCAGGCGCCGCTTCGCGCAGCAAATCGAGATCTTCAGGACGGGTAATTTTCACGTTGGCGGCCTCGCCTGGCACGACACGCACCTCATGGCCCAGCGCCTCAAGCAGCGAGGCGTCGTCGGTTACGGCAAGCCCGGCTGCAAGGGCGTGCGCGTGGGCGTCAAGCAGGGGCTGTAGCTGAAACCCCTGCGGGGTCTGCACAGCTGCAAGCCCCTCGCGCGGCAACGTGGCGACAACGCGGCCACTGTCCACTGTCTTGATGGTGTCGGTAACTGAAATTGCGGGTATGACGCCTGCAGCGCCCAGCGCCAGCTCATGGCAGACCCTGCGCACAAGCGCGGGGGACAAAAAGGGGCGTGCCGCGTCGTGCACCAGCACGCTTGCGGGGCGCACCGGCAGCGCGGCAAGGCCAAGACGTACGGAATCCTGGCGCAGATCGCCGCCGCAGGCCGTAACCCACGGCAGGCCGAGATCGTCGTTTTTGTGCAGATTGGCCAGAAGCTCAGTGGCTTCGGCAAGCTGGCTGGCAGGAAAAACAAAGACAATACCGGCAACGCAGGCGCTGCGGCTCATGGCGCGGGCGGCATGCCAAAAAAGGGGCGCGCCCCGCCAGGGCAGAAACTGCTTGGCCTTACCGCCAGTGACCTGTGCCATGCGGCTGCCCTGACCAGCGGCCAGTACAAGCGCCCAGGGTTTTGCCGCGTCAGGCGAAATGCCGGAACTTTCTGCCATGTACACACCTTATCAACAAGTGGGAGTCGGACGATAAGCCGGGTTCTGTCATGCGGTTGCCCGCACCAGACCGTCATTCCTCTAGGGGTACGGTTACCCGCACCCTCAAGCAACCTACCCGGAAGGCAATGGTCGGGCCGACCACCTTCCCTATTTGGTCTTGCTCCAAACGGGGTATGCCGAGCATGCCGCGTCGCCGCNGCATCTGGTGGGCTCTTACCCCACCGTTTCACCCTTACCCCGCCGCGAGGCGGGGCGGTTTGCTTTCTGTGGCGCTGTCCGAGGGTCGCCCCTCCTGGGTGTTACCCAGCGTTCTGCCCTGTGGAGCCCGGACTTTCCTCCCCAGGCCTTGCGGCCTGCAGCGACGGTCTGTCCAACTCCCACCTGTTGTATTTTTCCCTGGCGTGGGCGCGTGTGGTCCACGCCGGGGAAAGTCCGTATTAATCGGTAATGGTCACCGGCTTGGGGGCGCACTGGGGAGCGTCTTCAACCGAAAAATGCTCGCACCAGAAGATAAGACGCTGGCAGTTGGGGCAGCTNAAAATCTGNNNGCCNNNNTGCAGNTCNATNAACGACTGNGGCGGNANGGCNATGTGGCAGCCGGAGCAGATGCCCTCTTTGACCGCGACGATCACGGGGTGCTCAAGACGCCTGCGGATAAATTCGTAGCGCATAAAAACGGGCTGGGGAATGTTTTTGCTGGCGGAGGCGCGTTTGCCGTTCAGCACTTCCAGAGCGGCGTTGCCCTTTTGCAGCTTTTCTTCCAGACCGTCGCGCTTGACTTCAAGTTCGGCCTTGATGGCGGTGTAGGTGAGGTCGATCTCGGCCAGAGCGTCGTTCTGGTACTGCAGTTCCTCAAGAAGTGTCATTTTTTCTTCTTCACGGGAACGGTTGACCTTTTCCATGCTGTCCATTTCGCGCATCATTGCGTGATATTCGCGCTGGTTGCCCACCTGCATGAGCTTGTTTTTGCTTTTTTTGATGCGCGCGGAGTCGTCGTCGATTTCGAGCGACAGGCGCTTTTGCTGATCCTGCAGGTGCGAGAGCTTGTCGAGAATGTAGTTGCGCTGGGTTTCTATGGCGGCATAGCGCTGTTCGAGGGCGTCGAGCTCGCTGGGGGCGCGGCTCAGGTCCTGCTTGACGGAGTGGATGGCGTCGTCGACCTTTTGCAGTTCAACCAGCTGTTTGATCTGGTCAAAATATACGGCATTGCTCATAAGAGTCCTCCTATAAAATCATGACAGGGCAACAGGGCGGAACGGAGAGGCGGAAGGCACAAAAAACACTTCCGCTTCAGGCAGCCGCTCTTGCAGCAACCGGCTCATGCGCAGCATCATTTCTTCTTCAAGGCTGTGGTGCCCCACATCCAGAAGGCAGATCTCCGCGGCAAGCGCCGTGTGGTATTTGACATCACCTGTTATAAAAAGCTGCGCACCGGCAGCCTGCGCCGCTCCAAGCAGCGATGAACCCGAACCGGTGCAGTAGGCCACGCGCGCAACGCTGCTCGGCGTTGGGCCGCTCACTGTTGCGGCGGCAAGCGGGGCGCTGCGGGCAATGATGCCTGCAATCCGCTCCACGGTCATGGGTTGCGGCAGGTCGCCCGCAAGGCCAAAGCCCAGCGGCAGCGTATCGTCCGTTGCCGGAGCCACAGGCTCCAGAACAGCAAGGTTGCTCAGGTCAAGCTCGCGAGCCAGCCAGCCAGCGGGGCCGTGAGCGTTGACGTCCAGCGAGGTATGCGCCGCGTACAGGGGCACGTCGGCCTGAAAAAGCATGCGCAGCACCGCGTGATACTCGTCAAGCCTGTTGGGCAGCACGGCCTTGAGCAACAGCGGGTGGTGGCTCAGGATAAACTGCGCGCCTTTTTTCAGCGCCGCTTCCACCGAGGCGGGCGTGGGGTCGAGGCAGACGGCAATCTTGACCGCATCCTGCCTGTGCGCGGCCACCTGCAGGCCCGACACATCCCACGAAGCGGCAGCGGCCAGAGGTGCTATTTTTTCTATCGCCTTAATAATTTCAGTATGTTGCATAGATATCACCCACCATAAAAAAAGGCACTTTCTTGCTGGTGCAGAGAAAGCGCCTCGTGAAATACGGCGTAAAAAAATGTGCAACGTGTTGTGGCAATGTTGTTTCGCACCTTGTCTGACGCGTGCGCGCAGGAAAATCCAAAGGGGTTCGGCCCTCTTTGGAGTCAGATTACTTACCTGACTGCCGGGTCTTTGTCAACATAAACGGCGAAACACAGCGGTAAAACAGGCTGGCTCTGGAGTTTGGGCAGACAAAAAGGGGAGGCCCCGCAGGGCGCTCCCCTCATAACATCCATGCCGGGTGTGCCCCATAGCGGCGGCAGGCCCGGCACAAAGTTTTTATGCCTACGACTGGCCGCGCAGGTAGCGCACGGCGTTGACAAAAATAAGGGTTCCGGGCGCGTCCAGCTCGCCGCGCGTCCAGCCTGGGTGGTTGGTCACGTGGTGGAAGGCTTCGGGGTGGGGCATAAGGCCCAGCACTCGGCCCGTGGGATCGGTGAGGCCCGCAATGGCAAGGGAGGAGCCGTTGGGGTTCAGCGGGTATTCCTGCGTGGGCTTGCCCGTTGCGGGGTCGGCGTACTGCAGGGCGATGAGGTTTTCGGCCTCAAGGCGGCGCAGGCAGTCGGCATCGCGGGCAACCAGCTTGCCTTCGCCATGGCGCACGGGCATGGAGAGCAGGGGAAGATTTTTGGTAAACACGCAGGGGCTTGCCGCGTTGGGCAGCAGATGCACCCAGCGGTCTTCAAACCGGGCGGAATCGTTGTTGCCAAGCGAGACCTGGCGTTCAAAGCGCTGGCCGCCAAGCGCGGGCAGTACGCCCAGCTTGACCAGCAGCTGAAAACCGTTGCAAATGCCCAGAATCAGCTTGCCCTCATCCAAAAACTCGCGCAAGCTCTGGAGCAGGGCCGCGCCCGCGTCGTCCTTGAGGTAGCGCCAGCGCATGGCCGCAGCCTGGGCGGCGCCGAGATCGTCGCCATCAAGAAACCCGCCGGGAAAAACCAAAAAATGATAGTCTGCAAGGCGAACCTTGGCCGCCACCAGATCGGAAAAATGCACCACGTCAGCCTTGTCGGCCCCGGCCAGACGGGCGGTGTGGGCGGTTTCCATATGAGAGTTTGTGCCGTAGCCGGTGATGACCAGTGTATTGACCGTACCCATGCGGGGGAAGCCTCCTTGGCTTGCAACGCGGATATTTCCGGCCAGGCACATGCGCTTAGCCGTACGTGCTGTTGCCTGTAATAACCCGGCTGTCCCGGCATCTGGCATGCAAGTGCCGAGAATTCCGGGTCGCCTGTTGGGCGCGCACGCTGAAAAGGGAATAACACATTACTTAGCTTGTTTTACTTAGTCAATGCTAGCCAAAAAATTCAATTTAGGTTAAAACTGTTTGGTTGAACCACTCAACATACCCAAGTACAGGTGGAAGGCCATGAAAACTAAATACATTTTTGTGACGGGCGGCGTGTTGTCGTCGTTGGGCAAGGGCCTTGCGGCCGCGTCTCTGGGCGCGCTGCTGCAAACGCGCGGGCTTACGGTAACCATCCAGAAGCTTGATCCTTACATCAATGTTGACCCCGGCACCATGAACCCGTTCCAGCACGGCGAGGTATTTGTTACCGACGACGGCGCGGAGACGGATCTGGATCTTGGGCATTACGAGCGCTATCTCAATGTGCCCATGTCGCGGAAGAACAACACCACCTCCGGCGCCATTTACAACCATGTGATCGCCAAGGAACGGCACGGCGATTACCTGGGCGCGACCGTGCAGGTTATTCCGCACATCACTGACGAGATCAAAACCGTGGTGCTCTCCCTCTCTGAAGGCGAAGACGCACCGGATGTCGCCATCATTGAAATCGGCGGCACTGTGGGCGATATTGAAGGCCTGCCCTTTCTTGAGGCCATCCGTCAGCTCAGGTCTGACCTTGGGCGCGACAACTGCCTGAATATTCACCTCACCCTGGTGCCTTACCTGCGCAGCGCCGGCGAGCACAAGACCAAGCCCACCCAGCACAGCGTCAAGGAACTGCTCTCCATCGGCATTCAGCCCGACATCATTTTGTGCCGCTGCGAGCAGAGCATCCCCGAAGAACTGCGCCGCAAGATCGCCCTGTTCTGCAACGTGGACCAGGACGCCGTGTTCTCTTCTGTTGATGTAAACAACATCTATGAAGTGCCGCTCAAGTTTTACGAAGAAGGCTTTGACCAGAAGGTGGCGATCATGCTGCGCCTGCCCGCGCGCAACGCCCACCTTGAAGCCTGGGAAAAGCTCATCAGCGACTGCGCCAACCCCAAGGGCAAGGTTACCATTGCCATTGTGGGCAAGTACGTTGACCTCAAGGAGGCTTACAAAAGCCTGCACGAGGCCCTCATCCACGGCGGCGTGGCCAACCGTGTCGAGGTGGAACTGCGCTACGTCAACTCTGAAAACGTGGACGAGAGCAACGCGGCGGACTCCTTCAAGGGTTGCCACGGCATCCTCGTGCCCGGCGGCTTTGGCTACCGCGGCGTTGAAGGCAAAATTGCCGCCATCCGCTACGCCCGTGAAAACAAGGTTCCCTTCTTTGGCATCTGCCTTGGCATGCAGTGCGCGGTTATCGAATTTACGCGCCACGTGGCCGGGCTTGACGATGCCAACTCTGAAGAATTCAACCCCCTGTCAGACCACAAGGTCATTTACCTTATGACCGAGTGGTTCGACTTCCGCACCAAGAATGTGGAAAAGCGCGACGCGGGCAGCGACAAGGGCGGCACCATGCGCCTTGGCTCATANCCCTGCAAGGTTGCGCCCGACACCAAGGCCTTTACCGCTTACAAAAAAGGCATGGTGGACGAGCGCCATCGGCATCGCTACGAATTTAATAATGCCTTTAAGGATCTGCTGGCCGAAAAGGGCATGGTTTTCAGCGGTACGGCCCCTGACGATTCGCTGGTGGAAATTATCGAGCTCAAGGACCATCCCTGGTTTCTTGGCTGCCAGTTCCACCCCGAATTCAAGTCGCGTCCCATGAACGCGCATCCGCTGTTCCGCGAATTTATCGGAGCGGCGAAAAAGTTCGCCAAAGTATAACCCGCGCAGCACCTGTTGCGGCGCAGGCGTCGGTTTTTTACCAGACTTGGGTATCGCAAAATCGCGCAAAAAAGGGGAGGGCTTTTGCCTTCCCCTTTTTGTATGCGACAGTTTTTTGCAATGTCGCAAAATCCGCGTCAGCGCTTGTTTTTGCGGGGTACCAGAGCCGCGCAAAACTCTTTGCGACGTGAAGTTGAGCTTGCAACTGTTAGCTATTGCATAATTTTTGCACATATGGCACACTACTTGTAAACAGATAATTCTATAGCCCGATGGACGTTGAGGCAAAAGAGCACTCATGGCACTGGAACTACGGCAGCAACTGAAGCTGACACAGCAACTGGTAATGACCCCGCAATTGCAGCAGGCAATCAAGCTGCTGCAGCTCTCGCGCGTGGAGCTTCTGGAAACTGTACAGCAAGAGCTGCTTGAAAATCCCTTTCTCGAAGAATCCACGATCAATGACGACACCTCTGCTGTCGAGCAGCCGGACGATCGCGAGGGCCCCAAGGAAGAAGTCTACGACAAGGAACTGGCCAAGGACGCTGACTGGGAGGATTATCTCGGTGAGTTTGCCAGTACCCCCCGCCTTTCGCAGTCGCGCGAGTTTGAGCTTGCCGAAGAAATTTCGCCTCTCGAGGCCCGCTATGCGGCCAAGCCGACCCTTGACGGGCATTTGCTGTGGCAGCTGCACCTCTCTGACATGACGGAAGAGCAAAAGGGCATCGGCGAGATCATTATCGGCAACCTGTCGTCCGCCGGGTATCTGCAGGCCACCCTTGACGAAGTGGCCGACATGGCCAAGACAACCCCCGACGCCGTTTTGCCTGTGCTGGAAAAGGTGCAGCGGTTCGACCCTGTCGGCGTTGCCGCCCGCGACGCCCGCGAATGCCTGATGGTGCAGATAAAGAGCCTCAACTACGCGCGCGACCCCATCCTTGTGGAACTGGTGGAGTCGCACCTGGAGGACCTGGAGGCCAAGCGCTACAAGCCCTTGCTGCGCAAGTTCAAGCTCGATATGGACGAGCTCAAGGAATACCTGGACATCATCCAGAGTCTTGACCCGTTGCCGGGCGCCAGCTTTGGCGGCGGCGAGCCCACCTATGTGAGTCCCGACGTATTTGTGTACAAGATGGGCGATGAATTTGTCATTTTGCTCAACGACGACGGTCTGCCGCAGCTGCAGCTCTCGGCCATGAGCCAGATGGACATAGGCGGCAACGAGCAGGAAAAAGACTACTGCACGGAAAAAATCCGCTCCGCCTCGTGGCTCATCAAGAGCCTGTACCAGCGCCAGCGCACGCTGTACAAGGTTATGGAAAGTATTGTGCGCCACCAGCAGCCTTTTTTTGAAGACGGCGTCACCAAGCTTGCGCCGCTTATTCTCAAAGACATCGCCGACGACATCAGCATGCACGAATCAACGGTAAGCCGCATAACCACCAACAAGTATGTGGCCACGCCGCACGGCATCTTTGAGTTGAAGTTTTTCTTTAACAGCGGGCTTGAGCTGGACGACGGAAGCCAGGTTGGCTCGGAAAGCGTCAAGGCGCTGATCAAGAAATTCATCTCTGAGGAGGACACGAGGTCTCCCCTCAGCGATGAGCGTATCGGCGAAATGCTCAAGGAGCGTCTCAAGGTCAATATTGCGCGGCGTACGGTGGCCAAATACCGCACGGCGCTTGATATTCCCTCTTCGTCAAGGCGCAAGGATCATTTCTGATTCCCCGCCGAGTGGCACCCTACTTAGGAGGAACATATGAACATCTCATTTGCTTTCAAGAATTTTGAAGCCTCCGAACACCTCAAGAAGTATGCCCGTCGTCGCATGGAAAAGCTGGGACGGTTTTTTGGCAAGGCCTCTGGCCTGGAAGTGGTAGTTGTGCTTACCGTTGACAAGTTTCGCCATCGCTGCGAAGTGACCGTTACCGGCGAAGGGTTGCACATCAACGCCTCGGAGCAGACCTCTGACATGTATGCCGCCATCGACCTTGTGACCGACAAGGTTGAATCGCAGATCAAGCGTCAGGTGGCCCGCGTCAAGGCCCAGAGACGGCACGCCCGCGATACGGATGTGGACGTGTTTACCTATAATCTTGATGCTGATGCGGACACGCAGCAGCCCGTTGACGGTACTGACCGTCTTGCCACCAAGCCTCTGCATCTGGATGAAGCGCTCATGCAGCTTGATTCCATCGGCAGCGAGTTTCTGGTGTTCTTTAATGCAGAAAACAACCGCATCAATGTGGTGTACCGCACCAAGGCCAGCGGCTACGCCCTTATTGACCCAGTGTTGTAACAATCCATAAGGTACAGTGGGGCGGGCCGGTTGTGGTTCGCCCCATTTCAAATGCTCCCCGGCGGTCGCCCTGCAAATATTTCAAACAGATAATGCGGGCGAACCGGATTTGGCAACGTCCATCAGAAGCCTGTGGCGCTCAACCCCTGCTGCAAACGGTGATCTGACCCACAAGAGGCGAATGTCATGAAGGACTCCGCGCAAATGCCCCCCCTTGCTCCCACCCGTGCTGTTACGCCAGACGCCGACGCGCCCGTACCCGGCGCGGACGTGCAGGTGTGTATTGTCACGGGCCTGTCTGGCGCGGGCAAGAGTACTGCGCTCAAGGTTTTTGAAGACATGGGCCACTTTGTGGTTGATGGTCTGCCCGTAAGCCTGGTTATGGAGATGGTGGACATGATGTCGCGCCCCTCCATGAGCCACTTTAAGGGAATCGCTCTTGGCATGGATTTGCGCCAGAGCAATTTTGTGGAAGACATCAACGAGTGTCTCAGCGTGCTTGCGGGCAAAAATATTCGCCCCATGCTGCTTTTTCTTGAGGCCAACAATCAGGAACTCATACGCCGCTACGCCGCAACCCGCCGTCCGCATCCGCTGGAGCGGGGGGGCATGGGCCTCGAGGCCGCCCTGCTGGCCGAGCGCAGCAGCCTGCGCCCCCTGCGCGAAATGGCCGACCTTGTCATCGACACCTCGCGGTTTTCCATCCACGATCTGCGCCGGGCCATACAGAAGCGCTGGAGCGGCAACAAGGGCAAGCTGCGGGCCATACGGGTCAACGTTATTTCGTTTGGCTTCAAGTATGGCGTGCCGCGCGAGGCCGATCTGGTCTTTGACCTGCGNTTTTTGGCCAACCCCTATTTTGTNGACGAGCTGCGCCCCCTCAGCGGCAAGGACAAGGCCGTTGCCGACTATGTTTTTAACTCGCCGCATGCGCGCGAATACCGCGACAAGCTTGTGGATCTGCTGTTTTTTATGCTGCCGCTCATGGAGGCCGAAGGCCGATACCGCATTACGGTTGCCGTGGGCTGTACCGGCGGCCGCCACCGCTCGGTGGCCATGGCCGAAGAAATCTTGCAGGCGCTGAGGCAGGCGGATTATCCGGCTTTTCTGGAGCATCGACATCTTGAACTCGGCTAAAAAAGCTGGCACGTTCTGTTGCGTGAGGTAGCCATGACGGACGAAAACAAGAAGACGCAGGTTGGAATTATTCTGGTTTCGCATGCCGATTACGGCACGGCCATGCTGCGCACCGCAGAGTTCATCCTTGGGCAGCAGAGCGACTGCAGCTCCATCAGCGTTGACGTAGCCCACGAGGTCTCCGAAACCGTTCGCCGTCTTACCGACGCAACCCAGCGGCTCGACAAGGGCGCCGGGGTCATCATTCTCACCGATATGTTTGGCGGCACGCCCACCAATCTCGCGCTTTCGCTGCTGGCAACCCACAAGGTCGAGGTTGTCACGGGCGTTAACCTGCCCATGCTGCTCAAGGTTTTTACCTCGCGCGACAAGGAGCTTGGCGAACTGGCCCGCATTGCTGGCGAGGCAGGCGCAAAGGGTATAGTGGTTGCGGGCAGCATGCTGCGCAACAAAGCTCGTGACAAAGCAGACAGCTGATATGTGGTTTCGCGTGGACAATCGCCTGGTTCACGGCCAGGTAATCGAAGCCTGGCTGCCCTACACGGGGGCAAGACACCTGGTGGTAGCCAACGACGAACTTGCGGGCGACGTCATACGGCAGCAGATTATTGAGCTGGCCGTACCGCACCGCGTCATGACGCATTTTATCAGCCTCAAGGAGCTGGCCCTCACGTTGAATTCGTGCGGCGACGACTGCTTTGTGCTGTTTGCCAACTGTCAGGATGCACGCCGCGCCTGTGATGCGGGTGTGCTCATGCAGGTGCTGAACATGGGCAACCTGCACTACGCACCGGACAAACTACAGGTGCTGCCCCATGTGGCGCTTTCCGCACAGGACAGGGAAGACCTGCATTTTATACAGAACCACCTTGTGCAGCTTGATTTTCGCTGTGTCCCCACTGAGACCGTTCGAGGCCCCAATGATCAACTTTTCTGACATATTCGCTGCCGGGGCTCCCTACGCTTTTTTTTTGTCCTGGCTGGCGCTGCCCGTTCCAGTTGCATCGTCGGCCTCATAGATCGCCCCATCTGCCTGGCCCTGTTTGCCGGTTTTTTTACCGGCGACTGGTCGCTGGCGCTCCCCCTCGGCATTATCATAGAACTGCTGTGGCTTGATGCCCTTGAATTGGGCAGCGTTGTGCCGCCCTACGGCAGCCTGAGCTTTTTGCTGGTGTTTCCCCTCTGCAGGCACTTTGGGCTGGATCAGCCCGGCCCGGCGCTGTTGCCGCTCATATTGTCCATGATGGCGGCCTACACGGCCAGCTGGTGCGAGCTGCGCCAGCGCATCGGGCTTAACCCCATGGTGGATGAAGTGGTCGCCTGGTGCAACGGCAGCGGCGGGATGTCGCCGGGCCGGGTGATCCTGCTGGCAGGGCTATGCCGGGCAGCGTGGCAGGCGGTGCTGTACGCGGTGTGCTTTGGGTTGATATTTGCGCTGCTGACGCGGCTTTCGGAGCACCACGCCGTACCGGCGCTCTCTGCGGTGACGTGGTCGGCCCTGTATGTGGCGGCGCTGCTTGGGGCGGTGCTTTCGCTGCGCACACGGCAGGCCTATGCCGTGCTGGTGGGTACACTGGGCGCACTGGCCCTGCTCATCTGGGGCGGCAACTAAAAGGTGGCGCAACTAGCAAGCGGCGGCAACAGAGTAGTGGGCTGGTGGTAGAGCGGCTGTGGCTCGGCCTTGCCGCGCATTACTCCCAATTTAGACGGAACTCGCTTGTAGCCCTGTGGCCAGAGCGACAGCCTCCTAAGTTGTAGACCCCGCGTTTCAGGGCGCTGGCTTTTCTTCCCACCTTGCTGGTTATGAATTCCACTCCACGCGCGCGCAGGGAGTGCGCCTGTAGCACATCCTGCACCATTGCCCGCGTACCCTATTCGGCTTGCGCGCAGGGAGTGCGCAGCACATGGCTATTTACCATCTACGGCATGCATTTCATTCCGCTCGCGCACGGGAAGTGCCCATTCAGGAGCGCGGATGCTTGTTGCCTGTGAGGCCGTAGACGCCCAGCTTGACATGACCCTGAAGAATTACTACAAAATGCGGATTGCGCTCGTAGCTCAGTTGGATAGAGCGACAACCTCCTAAGTTGTAGGCCACAGGTTCGATTCCTGTCGGGCGCACCAATGAAATCAAGGGTTTATGGGTAGTTGCTCATAAACCCTTATTTTATTCCCCTCGCTATTCCCCTCATACATAGACTAAAAAAGGCTTGTACCTTAAAGCCCTGCGTCGCCCCTCAAAAATGCGGGTTATCCTGCCAGCCACTAGAGCCGCCAAACGCCCCACGCCTTTTCTCTCCATATGCCGCCGACAAATCAGCTTCCCAAGCTGAAGGTTGCTGGTTCAAATCCCGTTTCCCGCTCCAAAAAAAGCGTATATTTTAAGTCTGTTACAGAAATCCACTGTAAAAGCCTTATTTGCGCCCTATTTTTGGTCAACTATTGGTCAACATTTTGCGGCGTTGACCAGAGGTTGCCCACCTTACTGTGCCTTCTGCTATTTATTGTGTGATTAGATCAATTAAGTCCAACGTCTCGCTCATTTCCTATTCACAACCCCTTAAAACTTAGTTATGTATAAACGAATTACTAATTGCACTGCCCCAGAATAGAAGGAGTTTTCTATGTTTTGGAATTCCATACTAGCAGGCTTAAAAGTGCTCACCTACTGGGAAACATATGTTGTTGGGCTTGAATACCTTGCCATTATTATTGTCCCAACAATATTATGGAATATAACAACAGAAAAATTTAAAAATACAGGGCAGATGGGAATGGGCTGCCTTGGCATATTTTTAATGCCCCTTGTTCAAATGGCGGCGACAAGTATATTAGTGCTTACCCTAGCTCCTATCATCTTTGGCGAAGCCGAAAGTGCTGCGTGGAATTTACCATGGCGGCTAATCACTGAGAAGTGGGTTCGGAAAACTGGACCGTGAGCTAAGGTGGACGTAANAAGTCAAAGGAGGCTTTTTATGTCCAAATCGAGAAGGAAGTTCACCGCCGAATTCAAGACCCGCGTCGCCCTTGATGCCCTGTCTGGGGAGCAAANCTTGTCCGAGCTTGCCAGCAAGTATGGCGTGCATCCAAATCAGATTTCTCAGTGGAAACAGCAGGCCAAGGAGCAGATTGCAGCTGGCTTTGCNGGCAAGTCCCAGAAGGCTCAGCAGAATGATGAAGCCCGTATCAAGGAGCTTCATGCCAAGATTGGCCAACTTACTGTGGAGAAGGATTTTTTACAGCAAGCCTTCGCCAAAATTTGAGCTGCGAGCGAAGGCGTAAAATCGTCGACTTGGGGCACCCAGTGCTCAGTGTTCGGCGGCAGTGCGAAATCCTCAAACTGCAACGCTCAACATACTACTACCAACCGATCGGTGAGTCCGCGTACAATTTGGTGCTCATGAAGCGCATAGATGAATTGTTTCTGGAGTTGCCGTTCTTCGGTTCCCGGCAAATGCGCAACGTTCTGCGTGATGAAGGCCATCTAATTGGGCGTAATCGCGTGCGACGGCTTATGCGCAAAATGGGTTTGATGGCGGTTTACCAGAAGCCGAAGACAAGCCAACCGCATCCGCAGCACAAGACGTATCCGCACTTGCTGCGGGGCAAGGCGATCACAAGGCCAAACCAGGTGTGGTGTGCCGACATCACATATATTCCGATGCGGCGCAGTTTCTTGTGTCTTGTGGCAATTATGGACTGGCATAGCCGAGCGGTGCTCTCCTGGCGCGTGTCGAACACCATGGATGCTGATTTCTGTGTGGCCGCCCTGGAAGATGCAATGAATCGCTACGGCGTACCAGAAATCTTCAATACTGATCAGGGTTCTCAGTTTACGAGCTACGAGTTCACGAAGACGCTCAGAGAGGCCGGAGCACGCATCTCAATGGATGGCCGAGGCCGCTGGATGGATAACGTGATGATCGAACGTCTCTGGCGTTCTCTGAAATACGAATGCCTGTATTTGCGGGAGATAGGGACAGGGCGCGAACTCCGTCGGAATCTGGCATGGTGGTTTGTCTTCTACAATAACCGGCGTCCGCATAAGACCTTTGACGGCCGAAAGCCGATGGAGATATATCAGCAGTACAAACCAGAGGGAGTGCCACCTCTGATTAGCCCTAGATGGGCGGCATAACCAATCAAACTGTCCACCTTAGTTTTGCCGTTGACTGGTCCAAAGAAGTGAACCCACTTCTGTCAAATGTTGCGCACAATCTTAATAGAATTTTGAGTAAAATGTGCTATCTTTCATTATTTCAGAGTTGAATTTGGAGATGCCATCACGTTGAAGCAAACTATGATCATCCGAAAAAAGACTTACCCCAAGGCCAAATTTGTCATTTCCCCATTTTCCGCCAGCACAATGCAGAAGAGTGGGGGCTATATCAACTGCAGAAATTTTCTCATGCTGTTTAGCTTTTGAAATTAATGGCAATTTCCCATGAAATAAATTGTATATAGTTCGATCCATATTATTTGATAAAAATTGGGGACTCCCCATAAACAAGTGGTCCCCCAAAAGAATATACACAGTGTTATCATCTTCAACGAATTGTTCAGAGAATTTTCCCAAGTTGGAATCAGCTTCAACTATTGCATCTCGGATATCATAAAATTTTTTATGCAGTTGTGGACAGTATCCATTTGGGGCATGCGTGTCTATTGTCTGAATGAATAAGACAAAAGGTTTTGTTTGTTTTTTTAATCTGGCGTATTCTTCACTTGCTCTAGCTAAAACAAAGCTGTCGTTGAATCCCCAGCTAGTTCCTGCATTTGCTGCCAAATTCCACCCGTCCGCTTCAAAAGCTGATTTGTCCAAGATTTTAAAACCACCATGCATTGAAAATAATTGATCCATACCATAAAATCGTTTGTCAGACCCTATTACCAAGACAGACTCAAATCCATTATGCTGCAACACATCAAAAACGCTTAGGGCATGTGGAAGGAATCCATTCTTACTTATATAGCCATTCCCATTAATTCCATTTGGTGTTTTGAGAGGTAACCCAAAAAACCAACCTGTTATTGCAGCGATTGTCCAATTAGTTCCTGATGTATTATACATATTGAAATTTTTTATTGCATTATTCCGCACTTTATCAATGTTTGCTGTATATGAAATGCCATCCACATTAGAAAATGTATTTTCAAATGATTCTGCCAACACGATAACAAGATTCTTTTTTTCTTTAAAAACTACAGCCTCAATATCTGGAACACTATAATTATTCTCAATATATTCACTAGCAATAGGCAAATTGGGTTCTTTTATGTATGATATAATATCGAATTGACGATCAATTTTCAAAATACAGATACTAAACAACAACAATGACACAACAAATAAAATTTTAACGGAGCTATACTCATAGCAACTTATACATAGGTCAACTTTTTTATTTTTAAGTCGTGAATGAATTAAAAATTTTTTTATCAAGTTACATATAAATTTATATTTAAAAGTTAAAAAAAACCAAAATGAGATTAAAATAAATATAAATAAGGAAAACTTAAGGCACCGAATTTTAAAGTCAGGGTCAACTGTCATTAGAATGGACAAGTCAACGTTTTTTATATGCCATATTGCCTGATTAATATTAATATTGCCAAATGTTTTATAGAGCCAATGCGAGATGCTTAAAAAAATAATTGAAATTATACCTACAAAAAAGACACAAAGCCTCAAAAAAAATACCATCATTCCACCTCAGTTATAATTATCCATATCCACAAGAAAACATTTGCTCCTATAGTCAAAAAGACGGCAGCGGAACTGCAATCCTTAATAATCTTAACTAATTCATCGTGTTCAATGGTTATTAAATCACACACTCTCTCGATTGCAGTATTTAAAAGTTCACAAGCTAGGACAAGGAGCCAACACCCCATAAGAAAAAAAATCTTCCCTCCAGATAAAGAGTATATAGAAGATATTATTGGCAAAGCGAGAAAAATACAAACTTCTTGTTTAAAAGCTGTCCCTGTTTTAAAAGCCCAGAGTAATCCGCACAAGGAGTATACTGTAGCAGCTTTGATATGCACGATAGTTTTGATAACCTTATTAATAAAATCATTATCCATAGCACACAACCCCTCAATTGCGAACGAAGATAAAGCAGAAAAATGTATCCAGACGGTTGTCCAGAACGCTATTCCCTGTCGCAGTGGCAGAGCAAGATCAAGACCTTCTGGTTCTTCGACTGTTCCGCGTATAATTGCTTGGAACAGACCAAAGGTTTAACCACAGAACCAAATAACAAGGGGCTTGAGCTAAGCCATCAATAATTGCCTCCAAAGCAGCTACTATAGCAAAAAAAGATATTCAACTCGTTCAAAAATTTCAGCGGTCATTGACCTTACCCCACTGCGTATACCACTTGTAAGTTAGTGGTTTCCAATGGATTACAGTTTATATTCTTAGCGCGAAATTCTTCCGGTGTCAACCAGCCCAATGAGCTATGCGGTCGCCGTTGGTTGTAATCATGCCGCCATGCTTCAATTGTTCTGCGGGCATCGAGCAGGGGCAGAAACACGTTCTGATTTAAACACTTATCCCGGGATTTTCCGTCAAAGCTTTCAATGTGCCCATTATCCGTAGGCTTCCCCGGACGAGTAAACTCTATTTGTACTCCATGCTCAAAAGCCCATGTATCCAGGGCCTTACCGCTAAATTCCGGCCCATTATCAACCTTGATACGCTGTGGCAGCCGACCTTGAAGGCGTAGTCTTTCAAGAACACGCACAACTCGAACTCCAGACAACGACATGTCCACTTCGAGCGCGGGACTTGAACGATCCCATAGATCGGCAATTGCCAAAATCCGGATGCGCCCTCCCCCCATAAGGGAGTCACTTACAAAATCCATCGCCCATTGCTCATCCTGGCCAGCGGGGCCAGCCTGGACAATACGGGCATGGCTTGGGCGCTTCACTCGCTTGCGGGTGCGCAGTGAAAGGTTTTCTTCCTGGTAAATCCTTTCTGTCCACTTATGATTCTGCACCAGCTCTTCCCGGCAAAATAATTCATGCAAGCTCGGAGAACCGAAACGCCGCCTGCCGTTTGCCAGTTCCAGCATCCGCGTCCGTAAAAATAAGATCACGGTCTTCAGATGGTGACCGCATGGCTGAACTGCGATTAAACTGAATCACTCGGCAAGCCCGCCGCTCTGAGTAGCCTTGCGCAGTCTGAATGTGATGCACGGCTTCTCTGTTGGCTGCGGGCTTCAAAAGTTTTTTGAGATCACGTCCTTCAGAACGACGTTATCAAGCGCCTGTTCACCTACAAGTCTTTTCAGCCGGGCGTTCTCTTCCTCCAACTGGCGCAACCGCTTGGCGTCAGAAGATGTTCATGCCACCGAACTTGCTGCGCCACTTGTAAAAGGTCGCATCCGAGATGCCATGCTGACGGCATAGATCGACAACGCGAACTCCAGCCTCGGCTTGCCGCAAGATCCCAATAATCTGCTCTTCGGTGAATCTGCTACGTTTCATTCTTGTGCTCCTATGTCAGGAACACTAACTTTTCAATGGCATACTTTTCGGGGGAGGGTCACTATATGTGATGATACCTGTCCACATTTTTCCCCTGAGATTGCCGATAACCATGAAGCGTTTTTCACCTGCGTGTGTAATCGCAGGTGCTTCTATCATGTTAGTGTCCTTCCAGAGCACTTTTGCTTCTTCGAAATCAATGCCATGTGCCGCTATGTTTTTGGAACTTTTGTTATCATATTCAAAAGTATGTGTGCAAAAATTGGAATTATCCATAGTTAATGCCTGCCTTTTAATTTTGCCGGAGGATGGAATCTTTTTACAAAACACTAAGGCGTACTTCTCTAATTTTGTCAAGAAAATCAAAATCTTAAAAACATACTGACAGAAGTTCTTACTTTTGAAGCTCAGAGTGTGGCACCGCGCTAACACCAGACGAACGTCGAAAGTTGCTACTGCGCGCATGGGTACAAAAAAGCCGGATTACTCCGGCTTTTTCCATCTTCTCCGCGTGGCTGAAATTTTATTTTGCACTGTGCGAATCGCGCGCAAGGCAGTTGGCTATCCACACCTTGACGAGCGCCTGGCGGCTCACGCCCAGGTGGCGGGCCTCTGTGTCCAGCGCTTCCACCATCCAGGTGGGAAAGTCCACATTTACCCGCTGCGTCTGTTTGTTGGGCCTGCGGGCCGCTGCCCAGTCCACATGCGCGGAAATGTCCTCGCCCGCTTCATAGCGGCGGTCAAATTCCTCGGCAGAAAGCTGCTGTTCATGATTCATAGTGTTCCACCTCTTCTTTGCGGGAGCGGCGCACGGAAATGATGCGTACGGCCCCGCCCCTGTATGTGATAACCCCTGTCCACACTTTGCCCTCGATCATGCCGATAACCAGAAAGCGCGGTTCACCTGTGCGCAGCACGGGCACTTCCAGCAGGTTTTCGTCTTCCCACAGGGCCTTGGCCTGCTCAAAGTCGAGGCCGTGCTTCATTTTATTGATCGCACTCTTGGCGGGGTCGTATTCAAACTTCATGCTTATAAGGTATAAAAAATATACCGTTTGTCAATGGACGACGGGGGCTGCCTGGGGGGCGCTTGTATATAAAGCGGGACAGGGGTTCGCAACAGCGTAATAAGTGTAATCGTCTGTAATTTAGGTGTGATATGGTGTAATATTTTTTAGGGCTATTTGTAATGTATTTATAAATTCAGCTAGTTATCTAATCGAAGAAATTACAGCAAAGAGTAATTTTATTATATGGAAAAGTGTAACCATATTACAAAAAAATTACACTTTAATATGCTGAAATATAATGAGGTTACGCTTATTGCGCCTTTCCGGTGCCCCCGAAAATATTTTGAGTCTATTTTCCCAAGAGGGACTAATTTAGAGGGATTAAGCAAATTTTTCAGCATGTTGTGTTGTTTTGATATTATGTCGGCCTAGGGATTTTTATTTGCCTGATGTCTGCTCATTATTGCAGGCAATCCGGTGTTGATCCAATACTTGCGCAGCCCCCCAAATAACGATCATGCGTGCTTCATATACTACTGAAGACGCTACGCCAGCAGCTTTCCGTGATACGCAAAGTCATCCAACACGCCGAAGTTGAAGCTGATTCTTGCGGTATTGCCTTCCTGCAGAAGGGAGCGTAACAGTATCGCTTGTGGCAATGAGCGTGAATATTGCGGTTTTCAACCGCGCAATAGCCTGAATAACGTTCAAAGAACAGCAGATCCCCACTTTTGAGGCGCTCCGTCAGCCGGAGCGCGCCCGCCAGGAACCATCGTCCACGCCGTGGATTTTGTCCGATACTCCTGAGTGCCAATACGTGGCCTATGTCCTTTTGATTCAGCCCTGCCTTCACCTGCTCTTGGGTTTGCCCCTACTCTAATTTCCCCCTCCTGTCCCGGAGGGGAAAGGTTACCTTGCCGCGTCTGCGGCGCAGAATGAGGATTGTGATGAAAAAATATTCCGATTCCACCCCGCCTTTGCTCGCGCACCGGGAAGTGACCCGGCGCGAAGTTCTCAAGTGGTGTACCGCGCTTGGCGGCGCATCCCTTCTGCCATTGGGCGGTGGTTTGCCCCTTGGCCTGGCCCGTGCAGCCACCCAGCCGCCGTATGGCGCGGGCGAGCAGTGCTTTTATTCTGGCTGTGTGGTGAACTGCGGTTCGCAGTGCACGCTGCGCGCCTTTGTCAAGGATGGCCGCGTTACGCGCGTTGAATCCGACAATTCCGATGACGGCCCCAACAACAGGGCCATCCGTGCCTGTCTGCGCGGGCGCTCCATGCGCAAATACACCTATTCCCCCGACCGTATTAAGTACCCCATGCGGCGCGTACCCGGCGCCAAGCGCGGCGAGGGAAAGTTCGAGCGCATTTCCTGGGACGAAGCCCTGGACACCGTAGCCAAGGAATGGGAGAAGTGGGTTCGAAAAACTGGACCGTGAGCTAAGGTGGACGTAAGAAGTCAAAGGAGGCTTTTTATGTCCAAATCGAGAAGGAAGTTCACCGCCGAATTCAAGACCCGCGTTGCCCTTGATGCCCTGTCTGGGGAGCAAAGCTTGTCCGAGCTTGCCAGCAAGCATGGCGTGCATCCAAATCAGATTTCTCAGTGGAAACAGCAGGCCAAGGA
>JGI20225J20221_1000660_pt1 | contig 51816 bp, 53 predicted proteins | sample BioMet4_FD_20221 | JGI IMG/M metagenome (IMG submission 20221) | reverse complement strand
TAATCGCACGTATATAAATTTCAAATTATATACGTGCGATTTTTAATATACAAACCTCGATAAACGAAGAAAGCCGCCAGTCTCACGAATGAGACTAAACGGCTTAATGAAAGGAGGAAGTGGTACCACCAGGAATCGAACCGGGGACACAAGGATTTTCAGTCCTTTGCTCTACCAACTGAGCTATGGCACCATGCTTTTTGTTTTGCGAGTGCAAAGATAGGCTTTTTATCCCACACTCACAAATTTTTATTCAAAAAAATATTTGCTTTCAGGAAATTTGATTACCTTTGCATTCGCAACGATTTAAATAATCGGGATGTAGCGCAGTTGGTAGCGTACTACGTTCGGGACGTAGGGGTCGGGCGTTCGAATCGCCTCATCCCGACAGTTTTAAGGCTAATAATTTGACTATCAACAATTTAGCCCTTGTCGTGGGTAAAGTGGTCGGCGAAAATTCGGTGACCACTTTTCTATTTATTATTAATCAATAAGGTGTCTGTCCACTCAAAACTTTGGAAGATGCCAAAAAAAATTTGTTTAAACCACCCAAAATCGCAGGAAGTTATAGGCTGGAAACCGCCTGTATTTCATCAAGCCTCTGAAGCTTATGTATCTGTAAGTGCCTTTGACCCAGCTATAGGTAAAATGCATATCAAAAAATTTATGGTTGGAAAAATAAAAGGTAAGCGCAACCAGCGTTTGTATGCAGATAATCTTATGCGGAACATTACTGAGAAACTTATGAATGGTTGGAATCCGTGGATTACGGTAACACTATCTCTTGAGTATAGTGAGTTCTCTGAAGTTGCTCTCAAATATAAGAGTTATCTTTTCAAAATGCTGAAGGAACAAAATATGAGAGAAGAAACCGTCACATCTTATATATCACGTATTAACATTCTGTTGGAATGGATCTCTAAGAATAACATAAATCTATTCTATACCTATCAGTTTGATAAATTTATAGTTGGCAAATTTCTTGATTACGTATTCGTTGACAGAAACAACACGATGCGAACCAGGAATAACTATTTGTCCTGGTTAAAATCATTTGCGAAGTATCTTCTACAACGAGGATATATATCTGCAGATCCTACAGAGACTTATAATTGCGTAGATAGAAGTAAGCAACTTAAAAATAGAGATGTTATCCCTGATGAAGTACTTCAGGACATACATGACTATCTTGAAAAAAACAATAGATACTATCTACTCGCTTGTTACATATTACATTATATTTTTATTCGTCCAAAGGAAATGTCTTACCTTAAGGTTGGAGACTTCTCTATCAAACGGCAAACAGTATATCTTCATGGAGACCAAACTAAAAATCACAATGATGCTGTATTGACTCTTCCAGCGCATGTTCTAAAATTAATGATAGACTTGCATATATTTGACCGTCCCAGTCAATATTATCTATTCAGTACGAACTTCAGACCCGGAGATACTTATCGATCCGAAAAATCTTTCAGAGATTATTGGCATAATCATCTTCGGAAGGACTTAAATTTGTCAACTAAGTATAAGTTTTATTCCTTGAAGGATACAGGCATAACGAATATGCTGCGTGCTAATACTGATATCTTGAGTGTTCGTGATCAAGCTAGACACTCTTCAATCTTGATTACCGATATCTATACGCCCAAGGATCTGAAAGAGGCAAATAAATTATTGATGAATTATCATGGTGTGCTATAATATAAAAAAAGTAGGTATATTAATACCTACTTTTCATTTACTATATCTTCTAGCGTGCGATGCTCTGCCCGTAATGCTTTGCGCTGTTCTTTGTAGTCCCCATATTTCGTCATATCCTCACCGTCAAGTTCTTTTGATGTGAGATAGTCCTTTTTGGCTAATATCTTTTCTATTTCTAACATACGAATACGTGCTTTTTCCTGTTCTGTAGGAGCTTGAATTACAGGATCAGGTTTAGCCATTTTAACGTATCCTGCAGATATAGCATCAGCCTCAGTTATCTTTCCGTACAATGGATCTAAGTTTTCTCTCACAAGAGTTGTTTCTCCATTCCACCACTTATCAATGTTTTTATTATAAAATGCTTCCATAATTAAATATTTATATCTTCAAAAATACAAAAAAAATTAATACATTATATATATAAGCGTGAAAATAGAAAAAATACAGTATCATTTAACATTTAATCGTAGTGGTAAACTTAATAAAGACGGTAAAGGATTAATTCAAATTGAGTGTAGACAATATGGTAAAAGAATGTTCCTTACAACGAATATGTACATAGAACCTAGTGAATGGTCCTCTGGAGTAGTTATAAACTCTCCGTTTTCTCATGCGTATAATGCAATCTTGCGAGAAAAACTTATCGAGATTGAAACGCTAGAAATAGATATATGGAAACAGGGGCAAGAACCTACCTTAGCAAAAATTAAGCAAGCGTGTAAGAATAATGTCCATCCGACCGCTACATTATCGGATTTAGAACATGCATTTGTCGAACAATCCAAGCGACGTAACGCAACAAAAGAAGCATATAGAACAACGATAAAAGATATCGACAGGTTTGATAAGTCTGTCACTATATCCGATATCACATACGATTGGATTGAGCGATATCGGAAGTTTCTCATCGATAAAGGATTAATGCGTAATAGCGTTATAGGAAGGTTAAGAAACTTGCACTTTCTGACTAATGAAGCTCTGAGACGAGAAATTATCACAAAGGATCCTTTTAAAAACATTGTAATTGGTGAAATGACACATCGACAGGAGTCACTTACCGAGACTGAAATTTCAAAACTTGAAAAAATAGAGTTATCAGGAAAGGCTGAACACGTACGTGATTTATTCCTTTTCTCTTGTTATACAGGACTTCGTTTCTCTGATTTAGTTACGCTGAGAACTTCAGACATTAAACAAGTAAATGGTAATACTTGGCTAATAAAAGAAACCCTCAAGACTGGCGGTTTTGCGAAAATACCTCTTTATTCTTTATTTAAGGGAAAAGGACTTGATTTAATTCAAAAATATAGAAACATCGAACAGTTAGCGGATGTTGGAAGTAATAGCGATACTAATAGATACTTAAAAATATTAGGTCAGAAATGCAAAATAAAGACTCCACTCCATTGGCATCTCGCCAGACACAGTTTTATCTCTATACTCGCAAAAAAAGGCGTATCACTGCCCATTCTAATGAATATTGTTAATCACACCAAAAGTGATACAACTAGGAATTATATGGATTTAAAAGCTAATGATGTTGGCAAGGTTATTGATAAGATTTTTACATCTCGCAAAATTTGAATTTACAAAGCAAAAACATGATCGTTTGACTTTATTCTAAAAAGTGTCCTTATCAGTAAGCATATATGATTACTGATAAGGACATATTAAGGTTATAGTTGTTATAGTTGTGTCGGGAGTTAAAAATACAATTGCCACATACCTTTTTTTTGTAAATAATGAACAATAAGCAGATCCTAATATTTGTAAGACTTAATGTCTAGAAATAAGCATATATAGCGTGTAATATGAAGCTTGTTGATAGAACTGCATCACAAGGACTTTTAGAACACAGATATTTGTGAATAGTGCCGAAATAATTATAAAAGTCATAGACCCGGTTTGGAATGCTTTGGAATAAGTTTTTATAATGGATATTAAATTAATGTTTATTGTTAAAATTACTCAGTATTGCTCATGTACAAATACAATGTATTGGGTAACATCTGATATGAGCATTATTCATAATCCCCCAATTTGTTGATTGTTGATGTTTATAATCTATCATTGATATAAAATATTATAATTAAACAAGTATTAGCACATTTTATCAACTAAAATTAGCTTCAGGATGTAGCGTTCGTTAACTGTAAATAAGAGATCTCTACCTGTTATCTCTAAAGATACCATTAGCTGACTGTTTGAAATTTGGCCCTCATTAACAATCTACAAGTACAAGCTCCTATTCCTTCCAGCATAAGTTTGAAGTAATACAATAGCAGAATAATCCATCCCTGGCATAGTTTAATTTAATGTTAATACCAGGTCCAGAAATATAAGGCAAGTATATCTAAATATCAGACGAACTGATATCAATAGGATATATGATATATAATATTCTTTCCCGACACAACTGATGCAAGGTTCTCAATAGTTGCCTTTCCAAGTGTCGTTCCATTATTTACAAGGACATTCGTAAATTTTGACAAAGCATCGGAGTTTCCTAATAGCTTGCCTATCTCATCTCTTATAATCGGCATGAGATCACTCTTCTTTATACTTCCGCTCTGCCCATTAGCTAATGTTATACGTACATTGTCTGTATCTGCTAATGTGGTTACCTTATTAACTTCACTCTCTTTTCTAATTGTACCAGCCATAATATTTAAATTTAATAATTACCGTTAATCATGTTAAACGTTTCAAGTGAGCATCGCCAAAAATAAGTTGTTGACACTCCGCTTTGTATAACTCTATATTCTTTCATTACATCTGCACCTGTAATCATGTGACTACTATTGTTCTCTGTATAGGTATCATAAGCCAGATAACCTGCATGCTTGTCTGTAAAGATCTTACCATTTGCAGCTGCTGCATCTGCTGCAGTTGTAAATCCATTCGCAGAATCACTTACTATCGTATTATTAATCTTACCAGCATGATATATATATAGCTTCGTCAAATTCCATGTCGTGTTCAATCTGAACAAAACTGATGCATTCTCCGAGCTAACCATTCCCTCTGCAGGAACAGCTTGCATCATGCTTAGTACTCGAACATATTGTATCTCCTGCCATTGTGCAGTCTGTAGATTCTTTGTATCCATACCATTTGGTCCTAGATCATATAGATTGACTCCATCGTTGTTAAAATACTTCAACACAGCCATTCCCTGGTCATTCACACCAAATTGTATATTGCGTGCTACTGTTCCATAGATATCTATCATACCCTTCTGTATATTAACATACGCTTCACCAGTATTGTGAAGGGTCTGCAATGTAACAGCACTTACCTGCTGTGCTATCAAACCTCTTGCAACTACTTCTGCTACCTTAATTAATTCTGTATTGATGAATCCGTTATCAATAATTGTCTTGCCAAGTTCCGCAGCCTGTTGCATATCTTCGTAACTTGCGAACCCTAAGCCTGTTGCAAATGTATCACGATATTTTAAGGCTTCATTCGCCGTTTTCTGGGCTTCATTCGCCTTTGTATCATCAGTATAATTACCTGATAACTGCCAATGCGCAATATCAAACGCAGCACCTTTAGCCTTTGCCGTCTTACATACAAGCAAATCATTCGTATATATTGTTCCGTATGTCGCATTCGCCCAAGTATCACCAATATCATAGACGCTGTCAGCTGTTGGCTGGTCTGTGAATGTTCTACGTTTGCTATCTGCAGTGTCCTGTGCCTTAGCTGCGTTCACAAGAGCCTTTTGTGTTGCAGTATCGCCAATAACAGTCCATCCCCATACTCCACCAGTCAGTACCCACTTCCAACTTGCTCCAGAATCTGTATTAGTGTATGTATCGTTTGCATGCCTTTGTTTTAATTCATCCGTGGTCCATTCTGAAGCTGGCGCATTACTGGTAGTAGGATCCACTTGAAAGAACCAAGAATCAACTTCACCATCTATCTGGTTCTGCAGCCCATTGATCTCATTACTAAGATTTGAAAAAACAACTGCTCCAGATATATCAATCTCTTTTCCGAACAGTTTGACTTTATTTCCGTCCAAGCCAAATGAAGATGTCACGGAGTTATATATAACACCATTCTCTTCTACAGATTCTGATATTGATTCCGTAATTTTATTCGGGAACTGAGATATCTCCGACGAATGCTCGCTCACAGTTTTTCCTAAGGCATCGAACGTTGTTGATGCAACTTTGCTATCAATTTTGTCCGACATTATTTTAAACGTGGCAGAGGTATCTGTCTTTAAGTTCTTTATATTATCCTCTACGCCCTCATTACTAGAATACGGCTTCCACGAACTACTATAAGTCACATGCCCATTTTCGTCAGTAGGAACAATAATATTATTATTCTCATCAACAAGATAATCCCCGTTTTCATCTGTCAGTGGTACGATAGGACAATCACTGTTATCGATTAGGGCAACGAACATCTGATTATTGAATGTAACCAGATTATTAGCCTGATAAGAACCAGGAACCCATGTTCCTTTTGAATTAAGTTTGCTCGCTAAATCTTTTTGTATAGATGTCACGCTAGTGGTTATACTGTCAGACAGTACCTTCAGAGCAGCAACTGTCGCCAAAGTCTCTTGCTTACCATCAATTTCAACAATATATGAATCTGCAATTATCTTATTACCCTTGGGACTGATTGTGATGCGTCGATGACTAGTAAGATCATAATCGTTTATACCTATATATTGTATAATTGCTGGTGCTTCCTCACCAACGGTCATAATCGCAATCATGTTCTGTCGTGTAGGATCAGTCTTGTTTCCTTGTTGAACCAGGACATCTCCAACTTGAGGTGCATCGTTGGCTACAGAAGTATCATGGTCTGTCGCTGATATATCTATATAATTGTCACCAACTGCATCTACCTTTCTCCACCAATACCGATTAGATACATTATCATACACACCAGGCTTAATATTAAAAGTCTGGCATTTCGCCATGTCTCCGACAGCCCACATATTCGCTGTTGCTGTAGTTCCGTCGTCTGTATGTATATAACATCTCCAGCCTGTACTTATCTCTTCAACTTTTGTAAGTGTAGCTCCGGATGCTGAAAAAATAAAATTACCTCCTACAAAAGAAAGTTTGCGTAGTTCTAAGCTGGCAAAAATTGCCTTCGCCGTAACAACCAACTTATCAACCTGCAGATAAGATTTATTGTTCTCGTCAAAAAACATTGCAAAGCCACTTCCAAGCAGTCCTTGCATGAAATCTTTCGATTTGATAGAATCAGTGATAATACCTCCAAGCAATTTAACCAGGAACTCTGTTGAATCTTCCTGATCCTTTCTGAGAAATGTCGCACAAGCCTTTAATGCAGAATATATATTCGTATCTGCAGCAGCTGTTGCATCTTTAGATGTTATTATAGCAGCAATAGCCTTGCCTACAATCTTCAGCCCTTGTTTAAAATCGATAACACCATTAACTTCTCCGTCCTTATCATTGCGAAGAAACTTTTTCAGAGTCGCAGAAGCTTCAGCAACATCATCAGCAAACGATGCCTTTATCTTATTACCATCAGACAGCAGATATCCTTCTAATACAGACAGCCCATTCAATAAGTCTATATTAGGGTGAGTATGTCCTATTCGTCCGTTATTGGCGTAGTTAGCCTCTAACTGACTGACGATGAACGTGAATAATGCTGCAGCAGTTGTTACTGCCCAGTTCTCCGAATAAGGATTCTGAACTGGGAAAAGTGCCCCACCACTGAGAGTCTGTCGAGGGAACTCAACCAGCCGTGGGGCGATTGTAAAAGAACCAACATCTGGAACTTTTATATCCATCGCACCTTGTGGAATATCAGTGCGAGGAAGATTAAGGTATGGATTTGTATCAGATAATTTGTAAGTGAAAGAATAACTAGACGGTGTGTCTGATGAGGTATAACTAGCATCAGATTCCGTAACTGTTATTCTGCGCAGTGCCGAACCAGCATACACATATTTGGCTAACGAAGGGAAAAAATCAAGCAGCCACAAACGTTCCTTCTTATTGATAAAGCCAGTGTTTTTTTTATGCTTCCTATTCGTGTCTACTCTGTATTCTTCAGACTCATCCTCTATCTCAGCGATGTTGTGTGTATGTTCTGCAGTCATTTGATTGTCTCCATACGCACGGAAACTATCAACGCCACCCAGAGAATTCTCAAACAAGAACCATTCTTCATCTTCGCTTTTAATGTCTGAAGCAAAATATCTTTGTATATAGGTCAACCTAGAACCCTGTGCGTCCTCTACCCAGATATCGTAATATTCAGGCAGATCTTTAGCCAGTCCAGCTACCACCGAATAAGTAACTGGTATAGTCCAGCACGTTCCTGCAGCTAAATCTGCAAGAGCTATCGTTGCCTCTTGTCCATTAATATAAGTCTTACACTTAACTACTGCAGCAACAACTGCATAATATGTTAAGTATTCTGGACTATAGTATGTAACAGCCTTCATGTTCGGCTGCCACGTGAGGAAATTCTGTGTAAGAAAGTTCTCTGCAGAATCTGCAAAATGATCTACACCAGCCCTGATAACATCAAAACTTACATTCTTTGTCGTCGATGCAACACCTTCTTTTACAACGTCATATACAGTTACATCAAACTTTTTAATAATACTCGTCTGCTGCCATGCAACACTACTGTCACGCATGTCAAATGTTAGCAGAGGCTGGATGATATCCTTAACGTTAACCTCTACACGATTAGTATCAGAAGGATTGTATGTGTGCTGCACGATCACTCTATTGCTGTCGTGGTCTTTTATTATGAACACAACATCCGACTCTGAGTATATTATGAAGTTACTCATAGAGCCTACAAGACTGAGCGCATCGGGCTGAAGTAATATATCCATATTATTATTTTTTTGCAAATTTAATAACAGACAGCATATAGACAAAGGACAAACTTATACCTTTTTGCGACATTCTAGCCATACTGTTGTTAGTGTATAAGTCCATTTACTATGCCTCCAAAACGATGCATGTCTTATTTTCTCGGACGTGTAAGATTTTTGAATTCCATATTTTAGTCCAACCTGACTAGCGGATGGAATAGGTGGATAAATTGTTGTGAATGTTCTATCCTGGTCTAATCCTGAATTATTGTAATCATCTTCACTCACTTGTACACGAGTCTCGCATCCATACCATTCGTATTCACAAGACATCATAGGAAAGAATTCAACCATCTTTTTAGCCATCTTAATCGGAGTAGACAAACCTACCGTCACGAATTCAGACTCAGAAGGTTCTGACTTTCCCCCCAACGTGAATTTTAGCTTATTCATAAAGAATGCGACTCCTCTTATCACTACTTTAGCATGAGCTGGAAGATTCATCTTCTGGCTTTGACTGAGTAATAGTTTTACTTTTAGTTCTTGTAACGAATTACGTAGCAGAAGATCGTAGTCACGGTAGAACTTCTCGTAGATTCCGAACTCTCCAGCATAATATAGTGCATAGTCGAATATTCGAGGAGTACCTTCAGCATAAATATCATAGCATGATATAGTTCCAACTGGTAGATTACCTGAATTATACGCAAAGGCAAGCATTGTCGGCAATACATTCGCATCGTCAGTATTTGTTTCTTCATCTTTGCCAGCAACAACCATGCTCGAATTAAGAGTATTGTATTTTCCTATATACAGATATGTCCCGAAATCATACTTCACTGTTGTGTCATTATCGACTGACACAGAGATAAATAATTGTCTGAATTCGGGAATACATTCTGGAATTTCAACCTGCTGCTCTTCTGTATCTTCGCCTGTATTGTAAGATTGCGAACACTCCCCTATTTTGGTTATTACAAGATAATTACCTGAGTACCCATCCTTATAGAAACAGCCATCAACATTATTAAAGTATGCTGTCGTATTTTTTGCGATCATGTCGGAGAAATCATCAAAACTATCTGTCGCCTCACTATCTACCTGAGTCTTAGATGTTAATACGATTCGCTTATAGTCTTTCTCCGCCTTATAAGACAGTGTAGGTTCCTCGGTCATAGAGTGTGTTAAATCCGTGTAAGCCTTGCCATTTACTACATCACGAAGGAATATTATATTAGCGGTATGCTGTCCTTCATCAGAGACAAACTCACAACAGAATTTCTTGCGAAAAACAGAGAGTAAGTCTGTTACAGTTACATCGGGGAGTAAATCTTCCATCCTGATGTGCCCATTAACCATCACATCGATGACATTATTAATAATGACCATATCCTTGAAGGGTGCGGTCGTCGTGAAAAAATTGTCCTGAAGGGTATATCCGTAATACTTAAAGACTTCCTTTAATAGATATGAAATTTTTATAAATGGAGATATGTAGTATCCTGGTTGTAAGGTTATAGGTATGCTATTAACATATTCTGTGCGCTGAACTGCATTGTAGAAATCAGAATCTGCAGAAGAATCATTAGGGTAGAATGCTGAAAATGAAGGCACGCCAACCTCTTGATACTGTCCATCAATAAACTTCCATACTGTCTTAGTTCCTGAATCTCTCAATTTTCCGTACGCATTCATTATTTTAAAATTCCATCCAGATCCGATTCCAGAATCATCTGTCAGCAGAACTGGGAATATAGCATACTTATCATTATTACCAGAGCGGAGCGAACGACAGAACTGAATACATTCATCAACCGTGTTCAAGTTTTCCACGAACCTATCCTTAAACAAAGACTTTAACTTCACGCTCTGTATTTTAGAATAAAAAGAACCATCGTTAAGATAAAATGAACTTGATATATTACCGTTATATTGTGCTGACAATACTACCTGCCGACACTGAGTAAAAAACTCTCCATCCTGAATTGAAGCATCAACAGCCTTCATCTTCTCGCTCCGTCCAAATGTATCTGGATAGTCAAGTAAACGCCTATTCTTTTCACTTGCAGGCATATCTAAAGGTGTCGTCGTTTCTCCGTATTCGTTCAAAAACGGATTAGTACGTTCAACCTCTATTTTAGCTCCTTCAGGCAACTCGTATGCCTCATTTTTAGCAATGTTATTTATTTTCATTTTTTTGCAAAATTACGTGTTCGCTCTCTTAGTGTCTGTTTTGCGTCGATATTCGATAAAGCGACAAATGCAGGTATACCCTCTTCGTTTATCTTTCTTAGCAACATTAGCGTCTCGTTAATTACAGCCGACTCAGCCGTACTAGCGACATTAATGCCTGCAGAAGGTGCAATTGGAGTATCAATACTACCTCCTGCAGCAAATCCCTTATTGTTCTGAACCAGATATTTGTTCAAATCAAGCATCTGTAGTTTTCCAGCACGTTGGTATTGATCGATAACATTCAAGACAGGTGCCACAGTTGGATTATTAACTGCTGCATTGCTTGCAATCCATTCTTTACTCCGCCCAGCAGGACCTTCGCCAACTATCACGGTAGGATGATCTACATATCCTCGCTTGTTAGGATTATATTGTGCATGAAACAGCTTTCCATCTTGTTCTCTAGCGACATCAATGCTACCACCTTCTTCTCTACCAGATGCGACTCTCATACCTGCAGTTGAAGAAGAAGAACCCGTGTTCTGAAGAGTCATTCGTTTAACTTTCTGTCGTTCCTGGTTCGCAGCATACAACTGAGCAGCTCCCGTCACACCCATTAAAGCTGCAGCAATAGATCCTGCAATAGGACCCATATCAGAATATGCCTTCATGATTGACGTTGCCGTGTTCGCAACAATCTGTGCAGCCTGCATGGCGAAGTTCACGTCAGCATACTTCTTCTGGATCTTCAGCTTTTCGTTCGCCTTCTGTTTTTCCAACTGCTCAACTTTTTCGCTATTGCCCTGTGCAGCTTGTATCTCTGCATCATATTTTGCGTCGACATTCGATTCTTCAGCCTGCATGAGTGCATTGACGGCTCCACCAAATAGCCCCTGGTAATAATCGAATTGAGACTTCCAACTTTCTCTCTTCATATTTGAGACAGCCTTCTCATATTCTTCCTCGGTTATTTCTTTGTTATTAAGGTGTTGCTTAAGTGCAAGGAGTTCCTGGTTATATATCTCTTGATCTGTCGCAAGTCCATACTGCTGACGTAGTTGCTCGTGCTTTTCGTCGTATTTAGCATTTACGTTATCTTTAGCCTTCTGATACTCATCATCCGACATTTTATTTTTATTCTTATCAAGTTCATTCAGGTCTGTTTGCTGCTCCTGCTGTACATTACTGATTCCGTATTGTTGCATCAATTGCTGATGTTCTTGCAGTTTCTGTTGCTGATGCTGATTTGTTATATTTGCCTTCGCAGCCTCGTATGCAGCAGTTATATCAACTTCCTTCTGTCCATTTTCCTTAGCGTATTCTAGCGATGTCTGATAGTATGCGTCGAGGGCAGCGAGCTGTAATTTATAGTCTTTCGCCTTTCTTTGCTCGTCTGTCAGCGATGCTTCATTAAGCTGCTGCATCGCTTCATAAAAGTTCTTCTCTGCAGCAAGTTGCTTTTCATCATAACTTTTCTTTGCGTCGTCCAGATTAGCTTGCTGGGCATTTACTATTCGTTGTTTATCATTACCATCCTTAATTTTAAGATCCTTTGATTTTTCCGAATACTCAGACTCGATATCTAGTCGCTTTTTCGCATGTAGTAGTTCTAAACTCGCTACCTCTGCATCATATTCTTCTTGCGTCTTTTTCTTTTCAACGAGACTTGACGTCAAGGCTGTCAAACTTCGCTGATAAGATGCATCTTCTTCATCAAGTTCCTTCTTCCTATCATTATTATATACCGCCTTCTGCTCCTTGCCGACCTTATCAACAGTGTTTTTCTTTACCTTCGCAGCCTTAGATGAATTAGCGGTTTCTTTCACTGTATTGACAAGATTAAGCCCCTTGTTAGCAGCAAATCTTTCTAACTGATTATTTCTGCTGTTGTTCTGCTTTGTGATTGCATCATTCTGCTGAATTCCTAGCACTCTATAATCATAGATGTCCTGCAACTTTTTCGCACGCTCACCTACATCTTCTAGACCTTGGACAAACTTACCAGTAGACTTATCAACAACCTTATACACATTCTTCAGTACAGTCCTTGCTCCAAGGTCCGGGTCGCTTTCTACAGTTTTTGTCTTGACGGCAACGACTCTCTGTTTATTAAGATTAATACCCAGACCAGCAGCTTGGTTAACGACATAATTTTTATTACCTTGTTTACGAGTTCTATCTAATTGATTGTTAAGCTCTCCTTTAGCAATATCGGTCATCTTAGAAACAATCGCTTGTTCCAGAGCCGTCTTTTTCAGAGCTTTAATATAATTGTTAAGGGCTGACGTATTGTTATTTATCAGCTTTCCTTCAGCCGTTATTTGCGCATGATAACCAGGAACAATTTTTTTTATCTCATCGAGCGCCTCTTTCCTTTTCGCATTAGTCTGATTATTGTCATTTATAACTTTTGTCAATAATTTAATCTTTGTCGTCTGACTAACTACAGTATCATTCGAAGCCTTAGCTATATCTGTCATGTCCTGAGCTAGTTTTTGCCGTGTTTGCCCTGATATGTCTCGCAAAGATTTAAAGGTAGCAGCCATCTGTTTACTCAAATCGAGTGCCTTCTCCGACTTGCTTACGTAATATACGAAAGCTGCAGCTAATGCCAGCACCGCTGTCGCAACGAGTACATATATATTAGCCTTACATGTATCGTTGAATAGTTTCATTGTCTCTGTAGCTTTCTGAGTGTTGCCCGTGATAAATGAAAATGCAGCAGAAAACAGCAATGCGACCCCTCGGAATGTTGTCATCGTTGTCTGCCACGCTGCGGTAACCAACTTCGCTAATTTCGACGAAACAATATACTCTTTAACTTTAAGATTAGTTGCACTCATAGCCAAGTTGAATCCGAGTATTGCTGTTGTCAGTAAAAGCGTTGTTTGCTTGTGGGTAACCATATATGTTATTACCTTCATAATTGAGATAGACATATTTCCGTATGCATCAGACCATAGCTCTTTTGCACCCAACAAAGCCTGTCCCATCCTTAATTGTTGATTTGTCACATCTGTGGTTTTTTGCAATGCCCTATCAGCTGCAGACACGTATGTCTTTCCAGCGTTTTTAATCTGGTTTGACACGATTTCTGCAACCGCTTTCGTGAAATCTCCTGTTTTGGCAACTTTCTCATCGATTTCTGCTGCAGATATTCCAAGGTTATCAAGGATCATCTTACTTTTACGTCCTAAACCAAGCACGATGGAATCTGTCATGTATGCCACGCTCTGTCCAGTCTGCTGTGCTTTTAACTGTGCAAATTGCAGATAAGTACCTAAATCCTTAAGTGGTATACGGAAGTCTTTTGCCTGCACGGCAGCTTTCATAAGATCGAAGTCGTTAACTGTACCTTTCGTTGCTTTCCTTAAATCGTTAAGCAGTCCTGGTTGGTTCATCTTTCCGAATGCATGTGTGACACCATCTGCAGACTCAGCCATCTCTATACCTTCAGATGTAAAATCTTTCATCTTCTCAATAAGGTTACCGACCTCATCTGTAGCTTTCATTATTAATCCTCCTCCAAGAAATCCCATCGTTGTATCAGACGTCATAACATCCTTCATGCTCTTGGCTGTAGAAGTCAGGTCTGACATACGACCTTTAACCGCATTGAGTTGCTTTTCTAGGCTACCGTATTTTTCAGGATTAGCTTCTTTCGATGTATCATCAAGGGATTTGCGAAGATCCTTTGCTTGCTTGCGAAGTTGATTCATCGTCATTGCATTAACATCCATCTCGCCACGCAATCTACTTAATTCTTTCTCATTTTCCCGTATGGACTTAGAGTAGTCCTTGCACTCTGCAGACAACTTAACATAAGCCTCCGAATTCTTTTTCCCTGCAGCTTCAAGTTCTATCATCTTATTTTTTCTCGCTTTCTCTTCAGAGCGCAGTTCTTTCGTTGCCTGTTCTAGGGTGTGCAATTGCTGAACACTCTTGGCTGTACTGATCTCAATTGTCGTCTTGATCGTATCTTCTGATAAATGCTTTCCCATATTATTCCTTATATATTCGTTTAAGATCCTGATTTATTGACTCTCTTACTTCATCTGATTTGACACGATTTCAGCGACCGCTTTTGTAAAATCACCTGTCTTAGCAACTTTCTCATCGATTTCAGCTGCAGATATTCCGAGGTCATCCAAAAACATCTTACTTTTATGACCGAGACCAAACATGATTGATCCTATCATGTATTCAACGCTCTGTCCTGTGTGCTGTGCTTTTAACTGTGCGAATTGCAAATAAGTCTCGAGATCCTTTAAAGGAATACGGAACTCCTTAGCCAGCAAGGCAGCCTTCATCAGATCAAAATCATTAACAGCGCCCCTTGTTGCCTTCCTTAAATTGTCAAGCAGTTCTGGTTGGTTCATATTTCCGAATGCATATATAAGACCAGCATGCGGATCAGCCAATTGAGAACCTTCGCCTATAAAATTCAGAAGTTTATTAATCAGACGACCGCCAGCACTGGTAGCCTTCTTTATAAGTTTTCCACTCTTTGCTGTACTGATCTCAATAGTAGTCTTGATCGTATCTTCTGATAAATGCTTTCCCATATTATTCCTTATATATTCGTTTAAGATCCTGATTGATTGACTCTCTAACTTCGTCTGTTAATCCGTATCGGATTGTGGGGAACGTCTCGTGATAGAGCACCCCCCAGACAACTCGATTATATAAAGCGAGTTTCCTGCGCTTTACTTTCGCTATTTTATCCTTGCGAGTACGATATTGCATATCCAAAAATCGTAAATATGGCAATAATCGAAGATATATGATTGATGATTCACCAGTCTGCTCGGCATCAAAGCTATGCGCTGATAGGCTAGTAAGAAGGCGACCTGTGCGAGAATGAAAATTAGTACGCACTACATTCTCTTGCGTTGCGTATATTTTGTTGATACCATCCTTCAAGGTATCATGCACAAATTTCTTTTTAATTAAACTGTCTGTTATCATAACTTGCTATGTAATTACATAGCAAATTTAATAACAGACAGTAAAGAGACAAAGGACATTAAGTTGTCCTGGTATTATTTTTCTTTCAGCATCCACTTAAATGCCAGCCCCTGCGCACAAGGTCTATTTGCAAAATCGTAACCAGCAGACCGCATGGCGTCAAAGATATGTTCTTTAGATATCTCCGCACCAGGATTAAGTTCACGGATCGCATTTAAGATTTCGTCCGTCGAAAACCAGTGCGTTGTGTCTGCAGGAGTCTTCGCTGGGGTATATATACACGAGAGAGAAGCAACATATATACTGATATCTGTTATCTTTTTCTCATTATCTACTGCTGTTTCATTTTTTTCTTTCATTGGATTCAGATTCTTTTTGTTCGTAATTTAAGATATTGTTTATTGCAGTGCTGAGATCAAGCAACTGCTCACGAGAGAATAGTGTTATTGACTGCATATTGCATATAATCGAATATACGACGTCTAATTTTCCTTTTTGGTTATACGTATAGTGACGCATTACCTCTGGGACTGAGGTGTTAAAGCCCGTCAACAGATCTATATCGGCACCTCCTTGTATCAGTATTTGTTTTGATACCCGGAGATGCTTCATGTCTCGTCCTCCCGAAAGGCTAAGATACAGAGTGTGGCCGAATAAACAAAGTACAAGAATGCAGGAATGGCCCAAAAAGAGATATTGCCTGCAGATACCACAAAAAGGAAAAATGCCAAAAGAGCATTGTTAACCTTTAAGGTTTGAGAATTAGTTACTAGCTCTCCCAATAGAGCAGAATTTAGTTCATTTTTACTTTTCAGCCATTTTTTCATGCTGAAGGTGCGTACTGAACGACGCTGGCGAATGGTTATTGTTTCCATATCACGCTGTTTTGACTTATTGGTAACCTCACAACTTTGGAGCACAAAAAAGCGGTTGCGCATCCCCGTTCGTCAAAACAGCGTGATATCACCCGAGGGCAAAAATCAACAAGGATGGCAACCGCCAATATCTTAAGTCTAATTTGGGCATAAAAAAAGCCCTAACTAATGTTGGGCAAGAACCGCTTGCTCCCTCGGTTTGCGACATAATCGCTGTTTTGACATTGCAAATATAAGAAGAATATTTGAATGCGCAATGGAAATAAGGTAGAAAAATTACATTTTGGGCATTATTTCGTCAATACCAGGGAAAGATTCTATATCCTCTAAGAAAAAATATATAATCTGTTGAGAATAAGAAAGGGGCAAGCCTTCAGTATTATAAGATTTTAAAGCCTTATTGATGCTTTCAGATTGATTAATCGAAAACCTCAAAGAATTTATTAAAATCGTTTCTTTGTAAAGTTCACATTTATCTTCCAGCCTTTTATCTATGTCAAAAGGTGTATCTATCACAAAAAAGGTAGGAATATAGAAAACCTTTCCGTAAGACGTACAAAGGTATCTATCTTTTGATTTTTTGAGAATGAATATTTGCAATTTTTCTGGTAAAGTTTTTTCTTTCGTGCAAGAATCATTAGCATAACAGGGTATCATCATTGCTGGCTTAAACTCGATGAAAGGTTCCCATTTAAGATTATTAAGTCTGTAATTAAGAGAATCAAGTTCTAACTTTGTTGGATGCTGAGCGAAAGAAGATATTACGAACATCATTACCAGGAGTGAAAAAAATAATCTTTTCATAGTTTTTATTTAAAAAGTTACTGCAAAAGTAATAACTTTTTCTTATTATTATATAAATAAGTGTTTAAAAATGAAAATTATAAATTACATTTTTAATAAAAAATAAATATATAAATTATTCAAATGAAAAAGAAAAAAAGAAATGACATTAAAAAGACTATGAAAATTTTAAAAATCAGTTATATAATTATTTATATAATTTACACAATTGTAAAAATAATAAATTCAATTTGGTTCTGACAACAATTGGGGCTGTGTCAAAACAGACACAGCCCCTTATAACACACATTAACTACAAGGCAAAAATATTTATAAAAATAAACAAAACACATTGATTATGATAAATAGAACACTACGCACAAAAAGATATACTGAAGGACTTACTCTATAATTTCCACATAGCGTTGTTCTAGCAGATCGGAAAGAAAAGACTCTGGTGTTGAAATGTTTACCGCCTTTCCGAACAACAGGTGATATCGATCACAAAAAGAAATCATATATTCGTTGTCTGTACCCCTACTTTCAAAGTAACTGCTCTTATGCAATTTACGAACAAATTCTGTTGCGGTAGAGGCGGTAATTATACCGCCGTCCGCTAATCTATATCTCTTTTCTTTCATGCCAATTTTCTTGTGCGCAGTTTAAAATATATTTTTTCACGTCCTGTAAGGAAAGGTATATTCTGAAGTGTTGTTCTTGGTTGAACCTCTCCTTGCTCTGCAAAGGTAATCAATTTTGCGAGAAAATGAATCCAACTGCTCATTTTCACAAAATTAGTTGTGCCACCGTGTTGGCGAAATTCAACCGTTCTGTGTCTTGCGTAGGCTTCAAGATTAACCTTATGATAGCGATCATTTCCAAATGCTCTTCTCAAATCGCAGATGGTAACCGCATTTTTAATATTATGTTCCGTGATGTCTTCAAAACCTTCACAAAATCTATTATTGCGTCTACTGGTTGGCATAAATGCGTCAATAACCTTCTCAAGTCTCTTGTACCCCAAGGCTAGGTTTTTCCAAGTAGTAATGGTAAAATCTGCTGCATCCATGTGGATATGGAGTCCGCAACTTTCATTAACTTTAACGTTGCAAAGTTCTAGCACCCAGCATACTTTTTCCAAATCCTTCAGACCTTCCTCTCCGTGAAGAATAGGGCTGACAAGTTCAAAGCTTTCATTGCCAGTAAGGCTGCCGTCGGTTACCAGTTTCCAATGTTCTGTAGAGTCTGTGTGATTATATCCCTCTACTCTTACGTTAATGCCGACCGCTGTAAGTTCCTGTGCCAACTTCTGCTTACTGCAGTTATAAGCCTCTATCTCAACACCAAAATTACGGCTGAAAGTATAATCTAAGTTCGGTACAACTGTTGCTGCAGTTTGTGCGGTTGACGTAGCAATATTCCTCATCATGCGAGCATATACATTCTGGACGAATCCGTAATTACCGTTAGTTACAAGGTCTGCTACAGCTCTGCGTGTTAAACCTAAAGCCAAAAGCTTCTGAATTTTTTCTGTTTTTGTGCCATTCTCGTTAAGAATGTTTTGAATTTGTTCATTCATAATTTATTACCTTTTTGTTTTATTTTTATAATGCTAAGGTAACACAATTAACGCACATGAAGTAGTACTACAGCCTTTATTATCAGACAGTTAGACTAGTTTAGCTAAAGCTAAAAAACGATAAAAAAAAGCCGATGCAGTGATGCATCGGCCAACCAATAAAACAACTATTAAATGGAACTCATTCCAATCGTATATATTTTGAGAATATGATTTTAGAATGCGGATTAGATGTTACTACATCCATGTCAATAGCTTTGCACCCAAATTTAAAGAACAAAAATTTCTTTGGAATGCGGTGTACTATAGTTGTAAGTGTATCCCTAGAGAGTATCACGCCCGTAAAAATCTTAGATTGAATACAACCAGACATTTTTAACCAGGGGTCTTGGTAATCGATACAACGAAGCGTGTCTACTCTACCAGGAACAACACTATCACGTACTTGAGTCGTTATTGACGTTTGAAGATTTGAAACGGTCTGGCTTGTTTCTAACAGTCTATTCTTTGAAATGCCCAACTTCTTTACAATATCCAGCAGGGAATCTTTTGAATGAGTTAACTCACTGACTTTAAGATTAAGAGCTTCAGTACTTCCTCCATGCAGTCCGTTTTTGCTGATAACAGAGAATGATTTATCTTTATTCATAAGGATTTCCTGATTACCTTTTAAGCGATGATTCTCCTCCTTCTCGATATTAAGATAATACAGAGAAGCGCTGAAGGACGCCAACAGGAGGAGAACTGAAACAACTAAATACAAATTTATTTTTGACATAATGATCTAACTGTTTTGATTAAATTGAGCATTGTGGGAAGATAATTAGGATCTGTCGCATACTTACAGCCGACATTATCACAGATTTTACGTGCAAAAGTCTCTGCATCGTGTCGATATTTCCACGCATCTGCATATCCTGGTTTCTGCAGTAATCTTGCATGTTCGTTCAAGCAATCCTCGAGCGAAGAAAAGTCTTTGAATAAGCGATAAACAGTATAATAATATCGATCAGAATTTTGGCATTTGCACACAGATACTACCTTTTCAGGAGCCACGAACTTAACATTTGGAGAATTGAAATACTCATGTGTGAGTACCAGGATAGTCTTGCCAGTCCACGAAGAGCCTTTTGTGATGCCAAATAGGTTATACTTGCCAACCGCAGACTTTCCCCAGCCTGATTCAAGTATAGCTTGAGCGGTCTCAAATTCAGGTGCAATGTCTACAGCCTGAGCTGCAGCATATACTTTGCGTGCAAATGCACGCTGCGTAATTGTAGCCATATTTATTCTGTTTTATTTTTCTTACTATTAATGTACTCTCCAGCATCGTTGAAGTCCCGAAACCTTTTAAGGAGACCAGATGGAAGTATCTTGATGATAGCATTTATATTTTCCATCACCGAGATCGCTTCACGCACTATCATGAATGTACATAGATAATTACTCATCCAGTGCGTCTCACCGACAACGCTCCCATTCACACGAAAGTTCGTAAGGATATTAGTTAAGATCATCAGTGCGATATATGCACAAATCTTGCGACAGAAACCTGACCAGAAATCATCAGAATTAGTGTCCTTATGTATAAAGTGCTTGATGACGCCCAAAACCGTGTCGAGCAAAACGGCAACTCCTATCCATTTTGCAAATTCCCAATCGCTGTAGATATATTTAAACGAATCTACAATAACAGTAAGGGGAAGAGAAACAAAACATATCATTGGTATCTTTTTCATATTTAATTCGTTTTATGTTACAAAATTACAATATTACCTAGTAGTATCAAAGGACCGACTCAACTCCTTTATTTTAAGAGAATCAGACGCATCACAATCAATCATGAGTGTCCATCCAACAGAATTAAGTTCTGACGCAACGAAAGGCACAATGTCGGAGTTCTTGATGTTCTCACGAGAAGAAAAAAACAGGTCTCCATTTTCTGCATCAGAAATCAAACGAGCATATAGATTGCGAAGCATTTGCAATGTTGATTCTGCAACAAGCATTTTTTCGAGCTGGTCGGATGTGGTGTTCATCTTACAGGCTATTGTTATAGCTATTTTCTCGGACGTACGCATAGAATTACCGCTGTCTGTAGTTGAAAATTCTCCATAATCAACAAATAGCCAACTGCCGTATAAATTCCCAATACGAGACTTCAGCTCTTCTAACGATTGCCCATACACATAATTTTTAAGATCCGGAATCAATCCAGAATCAGGCAAGTTGTTAATCCATGTAATAAGGTCAGCATAACCAGACATACTACTAGAGCCCATTGTAGCCATCGCCTTAACACCTTCCTTATCAGGAAATTTGGCGAAATATTTAAAAATATCAAGAATCATAATATATTATCTATTATATTGATAGGTAAGCCTACCTCTGTACTTATCTTCAATTTATCCATTCCCATTCCACTGAGAGACTTAACAGCGGTGATGGTATTTTTACGCAGTACACGCAGATACGTGATAATATTCATCTGTTCAATTTGTCGAGCGTCTCCAAGTCCATCCTTTGATAATTCATATAAAGCATCAGATGCATCTGTAGTAATAGATTTATCTGCCTGCGGTTTGAATTTTGTGAGCAGGGAAAAGTCTGTTTGTGTAAAAACAAAGTTATTGAAGGCTTGGAAGTTGAATGATATTGCATAGAGAACTTCTGTTGATAATCGAGAGAACCTCTTGGCAAGTCGATGTGCACATCCTGAATCATAAGCCTTGTTACGAGGATAATATAATATCGCAACGAGTAAAGGCAATGTCTCTATATTATCAATATCGATACAACGAGCTTCGATGTATTGCAATGCGGTTAAGCTGCAGGTTAACGTGTTATAGCTAGTATCAATATCGTATCCCCTGTATACTTTTCCTCCGACTTTAAGTTCTGGAATCATCTGCTTTGCAAAGCACAAATCTACAACATATCGATAGTCTTGCTTTTTAAGGATATCCGCATATCTTGTTTTAATGGAAAAAGGATCTACTCGAAGATATTTTTCACGTTCGTCAGATTTTAAAACTGACAAAACTTCTGGATCAGGATATTGAATAGTAAACAAGAATGTTAACTGCTCTGATAGTGCCACAAGACTTGCAATAGAATCTTCTTTTTTGAATTTTTCTAATTTCCAGTTCATCAGAGCACAAAGTAATCTGATGCGAACTTCCCCAGCACTGAGTTGACCAGCGCTCATCAATAACAGATTTTTGACAAGTCCTATATAGACATCAGAATTCAATGCATCCCAGCTGTTAGGTATTACATATTTTTTCCCTTTTGCAAAAAGTTCGATATCCGTCATGGCATCATAAATATTGTATCATCAGGTGTATTGAATGCAGAGCTTGAACAAAAATCATTTGAAGTTTCGGTCGTAGACAACAGTGTATCTACAGACTGAATAAGCGCATCAACTTCATTATCAAGGGTCTGAGAGAGAGTAACAGCAGCATCACGTTCATCTTTGCCTTGCCTGGTACTCTTGTTTTCAGCGAACAAGTTACGTATTGTTGCAGGGAACTCTAATATATCGAATCTCATCAGAGCCTTTGCTACTATTTTTTTTGCAAGGGCGAGCTTTAACATTGCAAGAATATTCTCATTATCATTTGCCTTCTGAAAATATGTAGAGAATCGTTCGTCGATAGATTCCTTCTGCAGCGGAACTGTACGGAAGTAGAATAGATATGATCCATCTATAGGATATATCGTATCAAATTCATCTGCAGATTTAATCTGGCAGCTCGTTATTAGCTTATAATATCGAGTTTCTTTCCATTCCGAATTATCTTGTTCAGACAGTTGCCGAATCAGTGTATCAATACTGTTATAATAGTTCTCAACATACGCACGGCGCATATCTTCGAGCTCATATTTATAAAGATTTACATCATCCATGCGTCTTTTTACAGCCGAGAAAACAAGCTGAATGTTAAGTGTAAGATTAGCGACTGCACCACGCAATGAATCAAGTAGATCTTCATTTTTGGAATCAACAATTGATTTATAAACTCTATCAGTAATGATAGAGCAGATTCTTTTTTGTGCACTTTTGCCAGATGGCTCTAAGTCTGTCAGGCTTAAAGTCGTATCAATGCCTGCAGCATACTTGCCGAAAGTAGCTAGATCTGCGAATATATCTTGTAACATAACTATGATTGTTGTTTGTTTATACGGTTATTTGGCGAAATATCCTCCTGCCGTTCTGGAACCTCTCGATAAAATCCAATGCGATATCCCTGATTGTAATATTGAGGGAAGTTAACCTTCAGCACCTGATTCAAAGGTTCAGCACATATCTCATCTTCCGAGGTAAGACTCATGATATAGATAAGATAATTGTAGTAAGAGTCTGACCCGGACTTACTAATTATACCATCTTTACTAACAGCAGATATCGCTGCATCAAGACCTACTGAAGAGAGTAGCGCTTCTTCTGTACGCTTATCGTAAGATATTAAAGCTTCAATGTATTCCTTATACTTCAGATCAATAGTCTCTATCTTCCATGTCTGTTCATGCCCTTGCCCATCTGTGAAAGAGACGGTAGAATAAGCTTTCCCCTGATTATCTGCGCCACTCAAATAATCACTTATCTTGCGGAGTTCAAGTTTCATGTATTTAATCAGAGTAGATTCTCGATAATCTAATCCAATATCTATACCATTATAAGTAAGAGGATCTAATTTCTTAGCCTTTCGGGATTTATTCTCATCGCATAACTTAGCAATCTGACTGCGCTTAGAAGCCACCCATGCGTTAGGTATTATTACATGGATCTTCGCAGCGATTGAATTCTTTAAGAAGGAATTGATATACTTCGCTGTCTCGTTACTACCTTGTATGTAAGGTCGTGCGCCCTGGTGTGTTTCGTTCACACCGTAAAACTCATCTACACTACGTTCTCTATGATGGGATATTGCAACATTATTATACTTATCAACCTGCGAGAGATTAAACTTCGGATAGATTTTATAGCTTCCAATTCCATATCCCCAACGACCGTAAGCAATATAGTTAAAGTCACTGTAAGTTGTCAACTGACTTGCGACATCAGTACGATCTGTAGCAAGTCTGCAATATCTGTTATCAAGAATTTCAAGACCAGCGACAGGCATCATGCCTAGTCTCTTGCCACGAGAGAACCGCCACTTAACAAATACATCTCTAAAGTAATAGTAGTTCTTAATGCAAGCCTTAGCGAATTCCTGTACAGAACATTCTATACCTCTGTCCTGCCAACTATTAAGCCAGTCTGATATCGCAGGTATCTTCTCATACTCTCTCTTTAATTTACCGTCTACTATATTCTCACGGAATACTGCAGGACCATGACCATATAGCATTTTAATTTCCTTGTCGTATAATCTAGGAAGGAGACGGTTCTGCTTGATGTCACGAGTAACTTCATCGACCAATGCATTATTATGACCACGACAACAAACCTGATATCCTGCAACACCAAGATATGTATGCTCGTGCAATGGCATCATACTACCATTCGTAGGTATCATTAGACCAGGACTGTCAAAGATCTGTTGACCTTCGCCCATTTGAAATGAGATAACGTTTCCATCATTTAGATAGCAACCTGCATTACCTCTAACCTCTATACTATCTTTCATAACCAATTTATCTTATGTAGTTTATATCCATCTTGCGGAAAGCCCATGTATCTGATTAGGATACGATAACACATCTTTGGTTCTCCGTTCTCGTCCTCGAAAAGAAAGTAGTTCTCTGAGTCAACCGAGTAGCGTTCGCGAGGCAACTGTGTTCTGTATTTGCAGTGCACTTTTACCACGAGTTTATCAGATGCTACCTGCTGAGTTCGGTTGTACTGAAAAAAGACGACAGTAAAGTAACCATCAGGCAACTTACTTATCTCTCTTGCCCATTGCATTGCATTAGTGCCATCCATTTCATCAACCGTCTTTTTCATAATGCGAATTTATATATAATGTGAGGGAAGGCAAAGGACCAAAGTGCCCTAACGTCATATTTCCGTCGATCTTTCGATTTGCACCTCATATCCATTATTCAGCGGTGCGTGCTCATTTCCGTGAGGTGCTTTTTTTGTTTTTGCCAGCCAAACAACCTAAAGTGCTAGCTAACAGCCACTTATGTTTTTAACCTATGTAAATAGGGGCAATTATTAGCAATAATCACATACTTTTTAGGTCATTATCTATATTTATATACGTCACATTGATAAGTTTTCAGGTAAGTTGTCAGGAATTGATGATAATTCATTCTTGGCGAGGTCACTATATAAGCCATAAAGTAGATATATCATGGCACTCGGCAACTGCGTTGTTAGTCCTGCTTGTTTTCGCAAAGGTTCTTTGCGCTCCGAACTTTTATCAAGCGCTATGCTTCCATTTTTTTTAACGAGTGGAGATATTAATATCGCTGAACATAAGTTTTTACATTCGTTCTCATCAATTCGTATAATCGGAAGATAACTACGGCTACCATTATTGAACAGAAGTTGACACAATTTAAATTGTTGCCAATAGTAAATTGTTCCTTGCCCCTCATTATGTAGGATAACCAAAAAACCATAAGACTCAAGCGCATGTTGCAGCGCACGACTATCGGTTGTTATCTGCTCTAGTTCTTCACGCTTCTTATTACCTGCACGGTCTGGATAAAGATGTATCATCCGATTAGTAGCGTCACTTCCAAAAAAGTCAAAGAATTGTTTAGCAAGACTATCCTGCTCATCTGGTAAGCAAGCCCAGAACTCTTTAATTATATCGAGCCTTTGTCCAAAATCTTTCTTTTGTGCACAAATAATAGAAGAGAATGCACCAGGGTCATAGCCGATATAAATAGGTTCGCTCTTATCATAGTGCTTTAGATAAAAAGCACTTAAAGTAAATTGGTCTTTCAAATCAAACTTCAATATAGAATCGTATAGATAACTATCTTTGAATGTGTGAATTTCTTTGTCGTATGTAGAAAAAAACTTATTAGTAACTTCCTTACGCCTAATTGAACAAATAGCAGTAAGGAACTCATCAACATCAAGTGTATCTAACTGTGTTTTGAAAAATTTAGGTCCTAAAATATCTTTATTCGCAAAAGATGATGCACGTATATAATATATAGAATTACGACGCATATCCGCTAGTCTTGGCTTCCACAGATCGATAGTATGCTGTAGTTTTGCCATTTCAATTCTGATTTCATCAAGAGCAACAGGGTTCTTGGTTTGCTTAAGCTCTGATTTAAGCTTATATAGCATGTAGATAGACTTATTCAGTGACAAAGATACGGTCGCAATTTCTTCCACAAGCCGTGCGTCCATAGTATTTTCATATTCTTCAAACCAATTGTCTTCACCTAAATCAACACGTGCGGTATCACTAACACCCGTAATACCTTCATAATAAGCAGATTGGCGAATACTAGCACTACCACCACGAAGAGAAGGGAATAATCGTGTTTTCAATTTCTCGCCACGGTTGTGCTTCATCTCTTCGATAAAGGCATGCACCGCATTACGACCAGCAACAGACTCAGGTTGGTCTGAACTAACAAACTGCAAGTGATGTCCGTTCCTGAATACAACAGAGTGCTTTGGATATGATATAGGATATCTAGGTAGGCGAAAATGCGATGGTAGTTTTGTTTCCCCAACCACATAATCAATACCATACTGCAGAAGCGGTCGTTGCTGCCCATTAACCATCACTGGTTGTGCAAACGATGCCTGAATATTTGGAAAGACATTAGTCAGCAAAGCGACATAAGTCTTGTGTACAAGAAAAGAAAGTTCACCAGGCATATCATTGGCTACTCTGATAATACGAGGTGTCATAACGCCCTCAGTCTTACCAGTTGCACGTGCCCATTCCGCTATTAATATGTTAGAATCAACAACATTAGCAAGAATCTGCACAGCATTCATATAGAATCTTTCAAAATCTTCGGAATTATCCATTTTCAATATCGTTTATTATTTGTGCATCTTCGATATCAGCATCACGTAGAAGTCTCTTTTTCTCAGACGATTCTATCGGAAGATTGTTAATAAGTGTTATATAAAAACCTTGATTGTTTTTCGTTGCGATTTCTTTCATCGATTTTTTAGTGAAGCCCAAATCCTCGGGTTGTATCTCAGGAGAGATCAGGAATGTAACTCCAAGGTCTTTGTCAGCTTCGGCAATTTCGCTTGAGCGACGTCGACATTCTAGGGCTGCATCATAACAGGACTTCATGTCCTTGTAATTCCCCTTTATAGCGCATAGTTTAGCAAGGTCTTCATACTTATTGGCGTAGTTGCTTTCCCATATTTTAATAGGAACATTGCAGTCTACGTTGAAATAATTGATAGCTTCATACACCCTAGACATACACGTACGTGTCTCAATTTTTATCTTCTGTTGAGCATTGATACGCATACGTAGTTTAGTAGCTGCTCTAGTGATATTTCTTTCAAATTCAAATATCTCGGCTGCCCACTGCAATTGCTGCAGGAACATCTGTATGTCGGCAGGGATGCCGTCTCCTTTCCCTGTTGCAAAAAAAGCAGAGATAAGATCAGGATGGATTTTACCAATTTTTTCTAAGTTCGTCATAATCTAAATTCCAAATAATTCTTTGCGTATAGTTTTTTCTAGACGCTCTGTTTTTCTAGCTTCCAACATTTCGATAGAATCTAAATCTCCAGCTTCAGCATTTTTGGCAAGTTCGGCATCGATATTGTATTCTCCGAGTGCCACGCCATTATTATACGCTGTATGATACGTATCCCCGGGTTGAGAGATACGGTATTGCAGTGCAAGACTATCTCGACGGTTAAGCTGCAGTAGTTTACATATACGTTCAGGGGTGTAAGCCAGAGCCCCGAACGTACGTACTTTAATTATATATTCCTCACCAAGAGTAAGAGTGTCTAATTCTGTTGACATAATATTATGTTTTTGGTTTCCTCAAGAGTGAGGAGTTTGCCACCTCGTTCAAGCTGTATAGGTTGTGAAGGAAACATCGCCATATATCGCTTAACAGAAGCTGATACATACCGAGGATCTACCTCCATTCCATAGCCTATGCGGTCCGTTTGCTGGCAAGCCATAATTGTTGAGCCTGAACCAGAAAAGAAATCGGCAACGATATCACCATTTTTACTTGAATTTACAATAGGATATGCCATAAGGGCAATAGGCTTCATGGTCGGATGGATTTTACTAGCATGTGGCTTATCGAAGTTCCATACAGTAGTCTGCTTGCGATCTGTATTCCAGTAATGTCCAGAACCAGGCTTCCATCCATACAGACATGGTTCATGCTGCCACTGGTAGTCCTGTCTACCCATAACAAGACTATCTTTTACCCAGACGCAGCACTGTGCGATTTTAAAGCCAGTCTCTCGAAGGGATTTTCGGAAATTTTCTCCTTCTGAATCCGCATGAAAAACATAGAACGATCCACCAGGCTTAACAATAGCGAACATAAGTGAGAATACTTGGTGTAGGAAAAGGCTAAATGTATCATTCTCCATGCTGTCATTCTGTATTTTTAGCTTATTATCATCCCCTCCCTCATAATTAACGTTGTAAGGTGGGTCTGTAAGCAGCATATCAGCATAGTGCCCGTTCATCAGCACGACTATATCATCTTTAGAACGACAATCACCGCACATAAGGCGGTTATTTCCAAGTCTATAAACATCACCAGGCATGGCAAAAACACTTGATTCAGTATCTCCAAGGTCTAAGTCGCCTGAATCCTCGACTATATCCCCCATTTGCGAGTCATTTTCGAACAATTTTGCGCCAACATCCGAAAAGTCAGTGTTTTTCACCTCATATCCCAAATTAAACCTACCGAGAGTATCGGTATCAATCTTATATTTCTGAAATAAGATGGTATCAGGGTTCTTTGTTGCGAATTCTGAATTATATGCAGCGATTTCCTCAACTGCTTCCTGCTTTGTCTCCGCTTGAATAGGCTCGTATGGTATTTCTGGAATAATAAATCCAGACTTGCGCAATGCTAGCAAGGCTTTCCGTCGCTGATGTGCGTCGATAATCCATAGTTTACCGTCTGCATCTCTCCATGCTTTGAATGAGTACTTGAAACCACGTGTCAAGATGAGCATCTGTAGTTTCGATAGTTTGTCAGGATCTGATTTTTTAAAATCTTCCTGCAGCTCTAAGAATGAGTCCAGCGGGGCAGTTGGTAAACTGCCCAAATTATAGACTTCTATTAGCTTTTCCATATTTTCACTTTTTTTGTTCGAGGACTAACCTAAATAATCTTTCACGCTCCTGATGTTGTTCAAGATGCTGCTTATCAGATGCCTTTTTATCCTTTCGACTCGCCCGCTTCATAAAACACTTGTATCGCTTGATGTTATCAAGCACATTCTTGTGTTGTCTAAGAAATTCAGCAGGATCAGTCTCAAACAACTTCTTAAGAGTGGAAAATTCAGACCGACCAAATAGCAAAGGATGTTTATTTAAAAATTTACCATTGTCATTATAAGATTGCAACTCGGCAAATGCTTGTAAATTACGAATTCTACATTCAGCGAGTTCTTGAACATGCTGCGCAGACGGTTTTTTCTCAAGCTTTATGTCGAGTTGCTTCATTTGGTGATAGGTGTTTATTCTATCATTATATATAATAGTGGCAGTCTGAACATCTAGATCTGAAAGGTTTTGCCAGATAATATTAGGATATTCCTCTTCCTTTTGTATTACTTTTTTTTTGAATCGTCTGTCTCAGTAGATTCAGGTTCTTCTGTTCCTGGTTCTTCAGATGCTGAAGGTGATTCTTCTACACTTTCATCGCCAGTACCAGTAGATTTAGGTTCCTCTGTTCCTGGTTCTTCAGGTGCTGAAGGTGATTCTTCTACACTTTCATCGCCAGAACCAGTAGATTCAGGTTTCTCTGTTCCTGGTTCTTCAGGTGCTGAAGGTTTAGTATCCTCTGTACCTTCACCGTCTTTGGTTTCAGTCTTATCAGCGCCAGTGCCTTCACCATCCTTGGTCTCAGTCTTATCAACGCCAGTGCCTTCACCATCCTTGGTCTCAGTCTTATCAACGCCAGTGCCTTCACCGTCTTTGGTTTCAGTCTTATCAACGCCAGTACCTTCACCATCCTTGGTCTCAGTCTTATCAACGCCAGTGCCTTCACCATCTTTGGTCTCAGTCTTATCAGCGCCAGTGCCTTCACCATTCTTTGCTTTCAATTCATCAGCTTCACGTCTAGCCCATTCTCTGCGATTTCTGACAATTATAGATACAGGAAACAACTCAAGAAGAGCGTATAGAATATCATCCGCATATCTACGAGGACTGCGAGTATATTTATCGATATTAGCATCTGTTTTTTTGGAAAGAAGAGCCAAATCATGTTCTGAAGCCTCAGAATTCTGGAGGCGCTGGAAATAATGTAATTTCTCTTTGTTACTATACGACATAATTATAAAGTTTAAGATGGCATGGTTTTATCCATGCCATCAGATTAATTATCCAACTTCAGTACGAGTTAACTCGACAAGAGTATTTGCGTCAACAACTCTAAAAGTTATACTAGAGCCATTTTTAGCAGTAAATGTGGCACCGTCAACAAGTACGAATGTAGTTCCGTCTGCAATAGTAGCAGCCTTATCTGTACCTGTACCGACAACGGTTATATATCTGCCCTTATCAGTATTAGTAAGACCTGACACCGTCTTAACAGCAACAGAAGCGGAAGTACCATTCTGCAACTTATAAGTGTTAGATGCTGATGATATCGCTATATCTGTTGCATCTGCAGCAACTTGTGTAGCAGCAGTTACCTGAGGATTGCCGAGATATAAGAGTGGTAGATTGACAGAAGAGCGCTTAAATGTTAACGTAGAATATCGACCATCCTTATCATCTTTTGTTTCAGTGTTATTTAAGATCATAGGGCGTTCAAGTTCGCCAATAATATGCCACTGAGAGTCCTTAATATGCTTATATACAATGATAAACTTGCCACCGCTAAATTGTTCAATAAAATTGTAGAGAACAACACGGGCACCTCCCATGATGATAACGAAAGAATTATCTCCTGTTGTAGTGATATCGCCCTTTTCTGTGCTTCCCGTAAACGTAGGGATATCGTGAGCTTCGAAGTAGTGCGGTATTTCACCATCCAGCAATGGTAAAGGTGCAACCTCTCGATTAGCATTAGGTTGCGGAAAATTCTTTGTCTTGTCAATCTGATCTGTCGATATCAAATACACAAAATATGAGATATCAGAACCATGTGTATCAGCATCTCCAACGTCTGCAATGTGTCCTATCATAGCCATACTTGCTAGAGACAGACCAGCGCCACCAGCGCAAATAAAAGACGATTCTGCAAACGATTGTAAGATTAACACAAATGCCACGACAGCAAGCATTGTCAAGAATAGATTACATTGCTGCTTAATCGCATAGTTTCTGCCTTTAACAGGAGTATACTTGCGATATCCTTTTTTGATATTTTTATTTGTTTTCATAATTAAGAAATTATGTAGTGAAGGAAAAATCCTTCACTACGTAAGTAAGTTATTTATCTTCCACCAGGAACATTTGGCTGAAGCTTCTGATTAATAGTTCTTGTTCCATCAACACAACGTTCCAGCTCAAGGAAAGTTCCGTCGCTTGCAACAGTAACAAGAATGTAGTCCCCAACCTTTGTTGGCTTCCATTCAGCCGTAATTTTTGCAAATTGAGCAGCCTTAGAAATGGATACATTCTTTGATGCATCAGAAACTTCAATGCAATAGGCTACACCAGCCTTCGCATTTGCAATGTCTATTATATCAGTAATGGTTGTCTTAGAATCTATAATCTGCCAAAAACCATTATTAGCATCTACAGCAGCTACAATTGATGTGACGGGCATATTCATGAAAATCTGTTGGAAAGCATAAGAATTAGCATCCATATCCGCTTTATTTGAGAACTTCCTGCCTGTGTAGGCAGCAGAAGTACCTTCTTTCCATGTTGTCCAACCTCTTACAACTTCCATGCGCTGCTCAAGTTTCATATTGAACATTTCGCCAGGCAAATTTTCGAGAAATTGGATATTACCAGGAACTTGCATAAACATAAAAGGCAAGTTACCTAGATAAGGCAGCCAGATAATCTTAGTCTCAGTGTCAGGAACTATATTCGCATAGCTATCAGGACCTGTAAAATCTATATCTTTACCATATACCTGACGGATACACTTAATCCACCAAGGGCGATGAGTTTTATTGAGATATAGAACATGCTGGTCAAGATCTGTATCTTCCGACACTGAAGTCTGAACATCACTTAGGAACTCTGTGACAGCATCAAGCATTGTAGACTGTGTATAACTACGATAACTACCGTCGTCATGAGGTTTAAGGCTATACTCATGCTTATAGCGTAGAAGAGTGTACACTATACCAGTGGCAGCATTAAGATAACTACCAGGAATACCAGATTCAGGTTCAATGTAAATACCACGAATACGGCGTTTGTTCTGTTCAGCTTGCGCTGTTTTCAACGAATTAAGGAGGCAGAATTCTATCATGGTCCACTTTATTGGATCAGAACCTTCCTTATTTAGATATCCGATATACTTACGTTCTAGGTTCTTCATCGGTCCCCAGTCTAGCTTAATCATCGCATCATCAACATATCCCATCTGATTAGAGATGCTCATTCCGCCTTTAAATACTTCTCCCTGCTGATATGCCTGAGAAACTTCGCTAAAATAAGAATTGAATACAAGGTCACGGTCCTGATATCCGTATGCTACTGGGAAGAACTGTGTTATATCACGAAGAGCTATAACACGAGCTATAAGAGCATCCTGACGCAATACGACAAACTGATTACCGACACCAGCATTGTCTACTCCATCATAATTTGTTGAATAAGTACCAGCAGCGAGTCCCTTAGCATCAAGCATGTGATTTTGCGCAAGGAAAGAATAACGCTGATACAATGACTTGCTATAATCTTTAACTGCAGAATAGAAAGCCTTGCCATCTGCTTCTTCATCAGCTACAGGCATGCTATTGATGCAACGAGGATCATGAGCAATCTTATTCCAGCGAGTACTCATATTGAACAGCTCATTTTCAATGCCGAAAAGATACTGTTTTGAATCTCCAAAACCATTAATGTTAAGCGGAGTTACCGCAGCCTGATTAACAGGAATATCTGCAGCTGGTTGAGCAGCAAGAGACTTAATTTCTGACTTTAGATTTTTAATATCATCAATAACGCTAGAAATAGTTGCAGCCGATTGCTCTCCTTGAGTAGGATTTTCCTCTTCAGTAGATTCACCTTCTTTTAGCACAGAGTGAATTTGGTTCAGCAATTGCTGTGTTTGCTGAGCCTGCTCTTCATGCTGTTTTGCAGAATCTTCTGCAGCAATATCATCCTGCAGAGTACTCTTATACTTCTTCTGATACTCAACAACGAGAGAATTGAATTCTTCGCTTGTGAGTTTGTTTTTTGCAAACTTCTGCGTGAAGCCTAAAGCTTCGAGCACAGATTGAATTTTTTCTTTAACATTCATAAATAACTAATTATTAAATAATTTATATGTGGAATTTTGAAGTTTTGTCGTAGATGTGAATTCCTTACCTATCAGATCTGCTTCTGCAATAACTTCTTGTAAGGTCTTGCATTCGTCGCAAAGTCCTATCTCAATGGCAGGACTAGTAATAAATGTCTCACCTCTTAAGACAGGGGCAGTATCTTCAAGTGAAGATAATTTACTTCTCTTATTTCTAACTTCAGTCAAAAATTGATTATTCAGTGGGTCAAGGAAGTTCTTGATAAAATTTTGTGGTTTGCCGTCACGCAATTCATCGAATACTTTATTTTTAAGATCTGAATTAGTTGACTTCGCTTCTACGAGATTTATTCCCAAAGCTTTATAATAAGGTTCGTAATCGTAAAAGCTGCACATCGTACCAATACATCCTGCATAATCCTGCTGAGTTAAAGCATAGACTTTTTGACCATGACAACCTATATAATATCCTGCTGAACAGCAGTTATTTTCATATAGAGTCAAAATTGGCTTTTTACAGGCATTAAGTGTCTCGCTCAATCGGTCCAAATACCACGCTTCGCCACCAGGGCTATTAATATGCAGCAAGTGACATGATATTGCAGGATTAGCTTCTGCAGCAATAACATCTCGTTCAAGTTGTTTGGAACTGAAATACCAGTAGCTACTTGATGTAATAACTCCGAATATATGATGATAAGCGATAGTATTATCAGGTATTTCGTTTGAGGCGAAATTATCTGTTATTGATATCTGATTATCATCCTCATCGCTATCGCTATCATGAACTAAACAAGAAGCTTGAACAACCTTTTGAAGATAGTCGTGGGAGTTTTGACTATAAGATTTTGGAGCGATTTCAAGAAGTTGAGAGGAGTGCACAACAGCTTTATCCTGAACATGAATGTCTTGATGAAAGGCTGCTACCATTAACTGCAGATATCCGTCTCTAGATATCCATAGCGGTCTTTCCGACAATAAAATTGTTTGTAATTCTTTCATAACTTTAAAATTATATACAAAGATACCTCTATATATAATGTGTATGAAGGACTACAATAAAGGGTGCTTGAGTGCTTTACACGTCATAATTACTTGCGCTTTCGCAAGATTAGGACTAATCATTACCTTCGCTGGTATATCTTTCGTTCCAATAGTAAAAGTCCTACCATGAGACCGTATCGTTATAATAGCAGATCTGTAGATAGAAAAAAATAAAAGCACCGCTGGTGAAGGTAGATCAATAATCCATGTTCTATCACAATTCCAACACGTTCCTGCAGCATCATCAGATGTCGTCGGGGCGTAAGATGCAAAATCGTCTACTAAGAAATCAAAAGTAGCATTTCCTTCCAAGGGGGCTACTGTAATGAGATTTGAAAAATCAATCATAGTTATATGTGTTAAATGCAAAATTTTGAGTGACAAAAACAACGGTTACGTCGTTGTTAAAAAAAATTAAACTGAATTCTTTTTTTTATAATGCCGAGTTTTTTTAGACTTTATTCTATTTCTATATCTATAATAGTTCTTCAGTAATGCATCTTCAGATATAGATTTAAGAGAATATGCATGTCTGAAATCTATAATTAGATCGATATTTTTTGAAGCGTGTCCGAACTCTTCATTTTCAAGCAACATCCGATGCAACTCAAAATTAAACATTAACCGCAAGCACTTTTCTATATCTGTAGCTGCTGCATCGGATAGATAATTGTAGTATACAGGGTTCTTACCAGCATATTCAGAAGAAGATCGCCGAGACGGCAAGTGTATAAGAAGATTGCCATGTTGCTCTCTTTGATTAGCCTTCTTTATTGCCATGTGTTCCCAGACACAATGATATAAATCCGAAGAACAGGGTATAACAATACCTCCATCATGATGCTGCTTGAATTTTGTAGCAGCGTATTCTGCAAGGTATTGCTCTATATTAATATTAGCAGTTGTCGTCACATAAGGTCTTGAAGTCATAAATGTTTATTTTTATCCTGTACAAAAGTACAGAATTATAGGGATTTTGACAAGCAAAAGCAAACAAATGTTTGCAAAAAGCAAACAAATGTTTGCATTTTCGAGAACCATATTTTATTTGTAGCAATTGGGGCATTGTGTCATATATATATAACTATTTGATTATTAAAGAGTTATATTATATATATAATGCCACAACCTTTTAAAAAATGCCCCAAATGCCACAATATCATAACTTTTGCCACTCAATGCCCCAAAATGCCACACTGATGCCCCAACCATTTTACGACATAACTCTTTGATAATCAACAATGCCCGTAATGCCACAGATGCCACACCGTAAAATATAGACCTTGAAAACGGATGTATATATCATATAAAAAGAGCCGTTCAGCGGTATCTCTACCCCCTCACGGCTCATAACGTAATGATTTTATGTAAAATGACTAAAAGTCTATCTTTTCTTCCTCCTTGCTTATTTTTGCTTTTATAGTACCGTCACCTTTTCCTACACTATTATAGTTGTTATTCTCGTAATCTTCATTAATATCAGTATCGCTATCAAGGATAATACCATACTTCTTCGATATCAGATCATAATCAAAACAAAGCGGTCGGTCCTTATGCCAAACTTTTCTTGAATGCAACCCATCTTCTTCCTTAATTACTGTAGTTACTGGAGTTCCATTTAAAAACTGCATAAATCGCTCTGGATTTTTTGTCGTTCCCAAAAATTCAGGAGCTATCTGCAGATAATGCAATAATGAGTCCGCCGGCAATGTGTTCTGGTCCATCGCACGACCTTCTTTTCGATACGTCGCTAACGATATATCTCGGCGAATCATCAATATTCGTTTGCTTGGAGTAAAGTTTATAACATCTTTAGTTTTTGAAGTAGAGATATGATCAACAGTCTTAATCATATAATCCTGTCTTTCGACAAACTTACCAGTCTGTTGTGCTGCCGATATAATACTCCAAAATCCAGCTATCTCATCGGTACTATTACACATACTATTCTGGCGCTTCATACCTTCCACACATATTTTAAATAAATCTTCGTAGGTAAATGGTATATCTACTTCATCCTTAATTGCTAAAAATGTTGCTAATACTATTGTCCAGTTTGTTTGTATACGATCGAGTATATTTTGATCACTTAATTCTAATTGTAGGTCAGAGGTAGCCTTAATCCACGCTTTGCCGAACAATATATTGAATTTATCTCGATGCTTCAGCAGTTCTATCGTGATATGTGTAGTTCCTATCTGACGGTAATGATCCATATCATTGAATCTCTTTTTTTCTTCAGTAGTGTGATCCGAACGATCAAATGTCAGATAAATAAGTCGTGAGAACAATGCTATATCTGCTGTCGGCATCTCCTGACCTGTCAATATAATGCCTGAATCTACTCTTGCCTGAACACGTTTCTTGTCTTTTTCCATGTTCATCTTAGACCTACCTATTCCGTTCCATAAGTCCTTCAGCCACTCTATTTTTTTAATATCAATGCCGTTTTTATATTCATCAATGTGTACCAGGGCGTTGCTTACACTAGCTACATAATCAGATAGAGCTGGCATAGATGCATTCGTTATAGACAGAGGCTCATATTTAAGCTCGTATGTGTAAAAGAAATCCATCAAAGTCTGAGCAAAGTCTGTCTTACCGCAGCCCTTCGGACCAAACACATTTAGTATTGGAAAAGACCTACTTTTCGGCAGAACAATATCATGGAATAGAGTTGCAATGTAGAACATAAGACCTACCTTGGCATTATCCCCAAATACAGTGCATATCTTTTTGAAATAGTCTGCTATACCTATATTGTTATTAGAATATTTGACATGTCTGAATTTTTTTTCGTTGGCATACAATTCAGTCTGATCACTGTATAACTTAGAGAGCGCAGGCAAATAAAACTGTCCTGCTTTAATTTTCAGAATACCCCATTCATCAGTTGAAGTCCATATTCCATCCTCAATAGCTCCATTGCAGAAGCAATAAAAGTTTTCCTTTCGCTGATAACCAAGTTGCTTTATTGGATCAGCCGTTTCTGTAACTTTACCTAGATATCTTAACAGTTTTATCATCTGTTCATCTTTGCCCATCCATATATAGTTACCCATACCGAACAATCTCTTACGTAGTATAGTTGAGGATGTTATCTCGTCCATATTAAGTTCTATCATTAGTTCTGGGGTATCATTATTTTTAATCCAATACAATCGTGTCGGATTAAAAGGATCCCTTATGTGGAACATCGGTCTTAAAGTGAAATTACTCCATTGAACTGGTACTCCATCTTTAGTCATCCCCCAATATCCTCCATGCTGTTCCGAAAAACCGAAATCATTCAGCAGGTCATAATTAGCTGACTTATTAAGTTTAGCCTTCTCTTCTATCTGCTGTTTTTTCGCACGCTTGATTCCCTTTTGCCATTCGTTCTTGTGCTGATATACTTCAATAATCGTATTCAGATAACTATCACGAACATCTTCATCTTTAATTAATACAAGCAGCTTGCATGTCTCAGATATAGACTCAATACGATTTTCTGTCGTATCATCAGACATTGCTTCAGCATCATTATAATAATTTTTGCGAAGATACCATAACAAAAACTCTTCATCCTTTAGGACAGTAAATAGAGTCTTACTTTTAAAATATGAGTCTGTATCTTGTTTTTTAACAACCTTGCCGTTAGTACCGTTCGGTATCTCTCGTACTGCTACGGTGAATCCTTTCTTCAAAGCCTTTATTCCTGCCTTACATACATAAGCATCGCCTGGAGATAATTTACCATTTTTTACTGGTTCCGAATCTGGTATAAATACTATATTGTGTGTATAGGAGTATATTATATCAAGTTGATGTTCGGTCCATTCTCCCCCTAATGTCGCTACGGTATTATTAATACCTAATAACTGTAGACGCATAGCATCAGGTGCGCCTTCTACGCAATACATTTTATTTTTAATGCGTGCTTCACGAATAGCATTATCTATTCCGAATATAGACTGTTCCTTCTTGTATATCAGGGATGTTGATGAATTCTTATACTTTGCTACATCGTCACGATCTGACATCGTTCTGCATGTAAATCCGATTATGTGTGAAAATTTATCTCGGATAGGTATAGTAATACGTTCTTGATAGGCAGCATAAGTGAATTTTTTTTCTTCGTTGTAACCTAGCAATCCCATCTCTTTCATTTTTTCTATATCCAGCCCAGAGTGTTCTGCCCAATCTACAAATCCAGTCTTAGGTGCATAACCAATTGAAAGATCCTTGAATTTCTCTTCATCTTGCCCCCAGCGCTTCTTAGCATACTTTAAAGCGGCTTTAGATTCTTTATTGTCACGTTCTGTTAATTCTTTAACAAAGAATTCATTAACTTTATCGTTAATAATTCTCATCTGCTCGATCTCCAACTGACGATCTCTTTCCTCATCAGTTATTAGATAATCTTTATCCTCAATATCTATATTGAGTTTTTCGTGCAGCAGCTTCTTTACTGCTATCGGGAATGGAATATTCTCCTTCCTCATTATGAAGCTGATTACATTACCACCTGTCTGACATGCCCCAAAACAATGCCATTTGTTCGTTGCTATGTCTATACAAAAGGAAGGAGTTTTTTCGGGATGAAACGGACAGCACGCCCATTTCCGATGTCCTTGTGTTTTTTTAAATACAACGCCAGCATCGCAGCATACCTCTTCAATTGAGACCTGTGTTATTACGTCATCTATATATTTGTTGTCTATCATATCATTACGTTATTTGTTCACATCATATCTTATCATGTAACATTATAAACATTCTCATATATTTTATTGTCTTTTCAGAATTTTCTCCAGAGATTTATTTATTATATTTTTTGTCTGAAGATAAATATTTATTTTATAATCCGAAGCGTAAGCCCATCCAAAGAAAAATCTTTCAGGAATTGATAGACTAATCATATCCCCTAGGTTTTTCTTTATATAAAAATGTACTCTTCCATCTTCATCTTCATCTTTTTCACCATCAGTGTATCCACCACATACACTACCATCCATGCCGAAGAATAAAGCTTCTCTACTTTTCTCTACACATTCTAATTCACACATGCCTCTCAGCTTATATTCCTTGCCATTATCCAAAGTAACAATCGCTTTTACATTTTGGCTGTTATTACTATTCTTAACACATTCTTTCATTATATCCATTACGTTCATTTTATTATTTTTTAGTTAATATATTTGTGGGACTGCAGGGAATCGAACCCTGCTCTCTTAAATTAGCATATGTTTAACTTGTTTGTGTTCCTCACAAGTAGCCCCGACCATTTTTATAGTATTTCTAAATTTTGTATGTCATATACTTCTTCTTCTCCTTTTTCAAATTTTATTCTGACGCATTTATCATAACCACCACACCAAAAAGGCTCATCGCTGATAATTTCACAGACTTCATCCCATATACCTGTATGCGCAATAACTTTCGTGCCTTTGCATAGTTTATCATAAGTTTCCTTAAACTTCTTCGATAACGCTATTTTTAGATTTTTTCCACAACTTTCAACACAAACAGGTACTGCTTCCATGGTTTTCGCTATTTTATCAACTCGCTCCTGGATCTGTGCTTTGCTCTCGACAAATTCTAAGGTAATGTCCATGAATGTTACATCTACGAACTGTTTTCTTAACTCTTTCTTATCCATATTTTATAGTTATTAAATTAATCTTTAATTAAGTCATAAGTGTTACAACTATATATAGGTCTACTCCATTTATTAGGATTTCTTACAGTAATTCTTAAATGTCGTGCATCAAGTGTAACTTCATAACGAGACAATGCTCCGCCAAATGCAAAATATATCTGGCTAATCTTATTTTCAGTGCAAACAAGATTATATAACTTACAACTATCCAGAGAACATACTGCATCTTCAGGAATATGCTTTCGTACAATATTCTTTACTTCATTAAAAAGATTCTCTACTGTGTAAGAAGAAAAGAACTCATATACTTTTGTAAATCTTTCTTTTAATACTTTAGCACTCACTATTTTTTTATCTTTGCTTTCCATCTTTAATTAACTTAATCTTTTGTTAAGTCGCATGTGCAACAACTATATACTAATTTTCCATAATGATAAGGACTTCTTGACTGTATTGTTAAAGAACATGCATTAAGTGTAATTTCATAACCATTTAGTATACCTCCAAAATTAAAGTAAATCTCACGAAGTTTTTTTTCGTTAATGACTAAACGATAAAAGGTGCAACTATCTAGGGAAGGGATCCCATCCTTAGAAATATGTTTCCTTACGATTTTTTTTATTTTCTCAAATAGATCTTCTGCTGTGAAAGAATCTAAGAACTCCTGTCCTTTAGCTAATTTTTCTTTAAATACATTAGCGCTCTCATTGTTTTCTTTTTTATTCATAATTGATTGTATTTATTGATTATATAAATTTTATATTATTTATTTCCATAATTATTATTTCATAAATGGTTTTATATCGAGGGATTTATCTCTCTTCAGCTTATGTGTATAAGCACTTGCTAGTTCGTTTTTTTCTTCATCGAAGTATAATGTAAGCTCTTTATCTCCAACTTTGCCTATTTGAGCCTCTCCATTACAAGTCCAAAGTACTATATCAAAATCACGGGTATCTTCAGTATTCTTACCTATGTAACCATAAGCAATATGTTCTGTTACCTCTCTCAGCTTAAATTCTGAGGATAGTACCCCTTGCTCTTTCAACTTCTCTATATTAGTTTCAATCTGAGCAAAATCTATTTTTTTATCTTTGATTTCCATATTTAATTAATTATCTATAATATCTTTAATTTTGAAATTAATATTTATACCTTCATCCCATAACTCGTGCTGAAGCTCGTGAAGGTACTTTATTCTTTTTTTAGTATTCTTGCTTTGAAAATCAAATTCATCCTCAAAACAACAAACACATGCTTTCTTAAATTTAAAACTAAGTCCTAATCCAAAGTGATCAATACTTCCTATTCTGTTTAGCAAACCTTCACTTAGAGGAATAGGTTCAATACTCCTCGTCGGTATTCTCAATGTATCAACCGACCTATCTGTTATGTTAGAAACTCTTATAACTGTAGAATTCCTTACTGCTATAACATAATATACGTTCCCCGTCTCAGACGCTTTAATGAGATCACCTACTTTTAGATCTTTATTTTCCATATTGCTCACAATTAATAGTTATATACTCAACATACATCTTTAACTTCCTGCACCAGCAGCCATTCACGCAATTTACTTTATTGTCGCAATTTTGACATTTCTTCATTATAAATAGCAGTTGATGTGACTTTAACCTTGCATTGTTTTATTATGTTCTCACATTCCACCAGATTTCTTTTATCTACAATGACATACCCTTTTTTCTCTGCATTAAAACTATGCATGCGCAAGTCATAAAAAAAAGGCTTGTCTTGGAATGTTAGTAACAACTGAGTTAAGGTGTGCCCTTCCTCAGCTTCGAATTGAATTTTCATTTTTGTTTCCATGTCGTTTATTTTTAGAATGTGTCCATTCCTGGTTTATTTCTTCTAGCATTGTATCTCCTATATCAACGCCGAATTTGCGTTCAATAAAAGTCAACACAATAACTGTTAACATTGTTGTCATAGCTGTTAAGCTCTCTATAGTCATGTTCTGTCGCATATTCTTTGCTATATACGTACCAACATTTATTCCCAGTTTTCTTCCGACTTTTACATCCTTATTCATTTTTATATATACCCTCTTCTTATTTCATAAAACATAGCCATTTGGTAGCTCCACTTCTTCCTGAGGTATGACCGAAAAGAGGTTTTGTTTGGATGACTTCAAGGACTTCACTTAGGCTTATTTGATTTTCATTCCATTTGAATATAAGAATCCCTTCAGTTTTTAAGACTCTCATACATTCATCAAATCCTTTTTTTATTTGTTCCTGCCAATTATCATCTAATCTTCCATATTTCTTTTTCATCCAAGACTTATCACCAATACGCTTTAAATGTGGTGGATCAAATAATACTAAACGAAAAACATTACTTGGCCATGGCAACTTCTTAAAATCATAATGAGTGTCTGGATGTATATGAAGTTCTCTACCGTCGCATAATACATCATCTTCATCTCTTATATCATTAAATAAGACATTAGGATTTGTCTTATCAAACCAAGCCATCTTAGATCCACAGCATACATCTAATACTTTTCTTATCATAGTATAAATATCATTTTTTAAAAGTTCTTATAATAATATGCACAGAGTTGGGCTATAGTCCTTACATTAAGTTTCGCCTTAATATTTTCACGGTGCCTGTTGACTGTAGTAGGAGATATATTAAGATCTTCAGCAATAGAATTTGAATCTAGTCCATTAACAATATGTCGTAATACTTCCTGCTCCCTATTAGTTAACTTTGTTTCTATTTCTGGCTTGCATATACAACCTTCGTGCATACACTCGCCTCGAAGAGGACAATTAACTTCTTCAAATCTGAAAAAGCCATCTGAATCAATATCTGTCGTGTTCATGTCGTATTCCCCAAAATTGCAACGAATGAACCTTGATACAATACTATATTCGTACAAGCTACGATTAAGTTCAGACTTAGTATACAATTTACAGAGAGCTTCAAATGCTTTCGGATATCGATTCCGAATCATGTCGAGTAGCTCTTGCACAACAGCCCTATCTTCCATTTTCAAAACCTTAACCTCCTCATTCATCTGCTTATACATCACAGCTCCATCGGGTGTAGTGTAAAATTCTGTATTTACCATGTCTTAAAATGTTAATTCGTTTTCCTTCACACCCAAAGTCTCTGCTATGATTTTTTTCTTCAGAGCATCTGGTTGTGTCTTACCTGCTATCCACCTCCATACTGTCAGATCTGTGACCATACAGTTTTTTGCAATAGCCTTTATTGTTTCAGCCTTCACATTTGGCAAAGAATTTATGTACTCATTAAATACCATTTTTCTATTTTTTTATTAGTTAATACTATACTTTTCAAATTGTTTTTATTAACTTCGCAATGAAGTAAATCGTTTCACACTGCAAAGATGCAACAAAAGTTTGGAATATGCAAACAAATGTTTGCTTTTTGCAAACATTTGTTTGCATTTTAAGAAAAAAGATAAATATACAACCCAATAAAACAAGAGAATATGAAGAAGAAGAAAACAACTTTTGCCGAACGAGTTCAAATCGTTATTGAAAAAGAGAATCTTAACCCGTCCACGCTGGCGAAAAAACTTAATGTGCCTCCACAATCAATGCGCAATATCATTGCAGGCAGAAATAATCCAAGTTACGACACAATCGTCAGCCTACTGAACTTATTTAACTGGTTAACAGCAGATTGGCTCGTTTTAGGCATTGAACCCGAGGAACCTAAATCCAATCCTGAAAAGCTATACGCAATAATAGAAAAGCAACACAACACCATCGATAGGCAGCAAAATACTATTGATATGTTAACACGACGTCTCGTCAACGACACGCCCATGAACAACCCAACCTCACAAAAAATCGGTTAAAATGCGTTGTCATTCCTCTGAATTATTCCTCTGATCTCTGACCAAAAATAACACCGATGCAAACAAATGTTTGCTTTTTGCAAACAAATATTTGTTTTTTGCAAACATTTATTTGCATCGTTTTTACCCCATAAAAACTCGGTGAAAACTCGGTGATTATCATTCAATAATAAAAAAAGCACCTATTGATTATCAGGCTCTTACAAATCAGAAAAACTGTTTCTGTATTCGCCTCATCCCGACAAATTTAAGGCTAAGAATTTAATCATCAATGATTTAGCCGTTGTCGTGAATAAAGTGGTCAGCGAATTTTCGGCGACCACTTTATTATTTTAAGTTTCATCCTATATTTTGATTTATATTTTTGTTATGAACAAAATATCAACTATAATTATACATACATATTTTAAATTATTTAATGNAATAAAACTNCANNCATGTATGTAATTNACTAATTCTTTCACTCTNTATNANAAAGGTTCTTCNTCTATTNATGNGGATATTGATACATTATNGCTATTAGACACAAATAAACATATTAATATTCTATATATTCGTCAACACTAGTGTCTACTTAAAATAGCGAGCATTAAGTGTAACACACTGCTAATCAATTATTTATATCCCAGATTACTTCGTAAAGATTTGATTTATCGAACATTCAGGATGCTATCCCTACGTTTTTTATGTTTTTAGCTACGAAGCTACGGTATTTCTCGCAAAGCCTATAAACAGAGGGATTGAAGATACGTAGCTTGCTGGATTTAGCTACGTTAAGCTACGTTCTAGCTACGTTATCAATCTTTGCTTATATAATGTACGTGCAAGCACGCGCGCACTTAGGGTTTTTAAAAATATAAGTGTCAAAGTGTCAACTTAATGAATATCAGTATTTTATCGACAAATCAGACGTCATAAAGTGACGGTGAACTGACGGTCAAATATCGAGTTTTGCATGCGTTTCTATGTAGAAATGCAACTGTTTTCATATAGAAACGGAAACGTTTCTACGATGTTTTACCTCCTAAAGCATCGTAAAATGCAATGTATTTCTTCGTAAAACGGATTGCAAAACATCGTAAAACGCATCGTAATTCTTCGTAAAACGCAATGCGAAATGAGGAAAAATATCTCCCATATTTTACCGACGAATAACCGACACTTAATGCCACTTGAAAAGTGTTATAACTATTTGATGCTCAACGAATAGACACTTCGACACTTATTTTTACGAAAAACCCAGAGTGNGGGCATGCGCATGCACGTGTATTACGATGTGTTGTATCCTCTAGTAATTAAAACTTTGGCTAACAGGCTAACCTAAATCTGATTGCATGGACAAAAATTTTGCAGTATCTTTGCCCAGAATTCAGCGGAATTCGACAGAATAGTTAAACAAGCTTGAAAATTCTGATTCTGTTTACTGTATCTATTTAAATATCCTCTGTCCCTCAGATGTGGCAAACAGTTCTTTGACAAATTTACTTATAGAATAACATATCATCCTAAAACAACATAAGTTTACGTAGCTAGAACGTAGCTTGACGTAGCTAAATCCAGCNANNTACGTATCTTCNANCCCTCTGTTTATANGCNTTNCNAGAAATACCGTAGCTTCGTAGCTAAAAAANACANCAAAAATACAGTNAGANCTGCTCANATGTACTAAATTAAGATCGTCACGAAGTAATCANAACTCCACATAAGGACGCAATCTCTCGATTTCTTCTGGTGGAAAGTCTTTAAGTAGCCTAAGCTCATCAAGGCTTTTTAGTGGTCCACGCAAACGACGATAATCAACAATATCACGAGCCTGATAGAAAGATATATAAGGATGGCGCTTAAGCTGATTCAGAGACAACTTGTTTACATTCAGTTTGGCTACACCTGTGGAACTTGCCGTAAAATATTTAAGTGCTGATTCCGGAAAGCCATCTATTTCCTTTAATTGTTCTACACTAGAGAAACCACCTAAACGACGACGATAGTTCTCTATTTCATGAGCATAATACGAACCAATTCCAGGAATACGTTGCANCATTGCTGTATCNGCAGAATTAAGNNGNACATGTTCACCANCCTTTATNTTTANTGAANATTTAGCAACAATACTGTCATGATGAGCTTGCCTAGTGATGAGCTTGCCTAGCTGCCACTTCAGGCAAAAGCGAAGCAGGTTTATAATCAGAGCCTATGCGTATGTAAGGCTGCATTTCATGAAATTGCTTTTGNGTGAGTCCATACANTCTNGCNAAATCNGTAGAAGTACGATANATACCNCCATGTGAGCGATATTTATATATATTCCGGACCTGCCAAGGACGTAAACCTAAACGTAATAATTCGGTACTGTCAGCAGTATTAGGGTCAAACGGGAACAACTCTGCCTTTTGACCTGCCACATAATAATACTTATGTGGATAATGCCTGTAAGAGTAATTATTGTCATATTTATGACCATTGGATTTATAACCATACCCAGCGTTTGACATTTCATCACCACCTAAAAAGAAGAATGCCACCAACGCCGATACAGCAATCGTAGCCGATACAGCAATCGTAAGCAAAAATAATATTACACGNCGATCAGATTTATTAAAATAAAGAAACTCCTTTAAAAACATATTATATTATTCCTAGTTGATGTAAAAATACAGAGCCTATGCATATAGGACATATAAAACGTACTACAAAAAGCCATATTCCATAGAGGCGTGATGATATAGTGCCCCANTTAGTTATTTGNTCCTTAACGATATTCTTGGGAACATACCAACCTACAAACACACAAGTGAAGAACGCCCCCAAAGGTAATAATATATCAGATGTAATGAAATCACAGAAATNAAGAAACGACTTACCAAATACTGTTATGTCTACAGCCCCACAAGACAGTGAGCANAAAATACCTATAACAATGCAGACAATCGTCTCTATCCAAGCACCTTTAGAACGGCTGAGATGCAGTTCCTCATAAAATAAAGCAGTACCAATTTCATGCATTGATATTGTAGACGTGAGAGCNGCCAATACAAGAAGNCCATANAAGAANACTCCTATNANATATCCNANNANAGGCATTCCTGCAAANGCTTGCTGGAAAACCGCAGGAAGGGTAATAAATATCAAAGATGGTCCACTATCAGGACGAACTCCAACTGAAAATGCAGCAGGAAATATCATTAAACCTGCAAGAATGGCGACAAGAGTGTCTATTCCTGCAATCTGCACAGCAGATTTTACTAGATTTGTCTGTCGGTTGAAATAACTTGCATAGGTACAAAGGCATGCTGTTCCCAAAGATAAAGAGAAAAAAGCCTGTCCTAGAGCATCAAGAAAAACACTTCTGGTGACCTTAGAGAAATCTGGTTTGAAAAGAAATTCNAATCCACTCTTNGTTCCCGGTAACATACAAGACGCAACAACAATAATAAACAACAAGATAAAAAGAGTTGGCATAAGTATATTAGANGCTCGCTCTATNCCCTTTCTAACNCCCTTNACTACTACAAGATGAGTNATNATNATAAACGCNACNGTCCANAANANAGGNNTTAACGGATCNGAAGAAAATGTCTTGAAATAATGCTGAACATAAGTTACATCACCATTTAGCTGTCCCATTGTAGAAGCAAACAANTATTGCAANCACCAGCCTGCTACAACAGAATAGAAACCNAATATTATCATTGACGTGATAGCTCCACCATATCCAAGCAACGACCATTTACGCCCACCAATATTATAATAAGCACGTGCGGCATTAGCTCCAGAGTGGCGACCTACAACAAACTCGGCTACCATTCCAGGAATACCTAAAATAAGAACACATACTAGATATATTATAATAAAGGCTGCNCCACCNTCNTGACCTGTCATATATGGAAAGCGCCATATATTTCCTAAACCTACGGCAGACCCAGCTGTCGCTAATATCACTCCTATCTTAGTTCCAAAATTACCTCTTTCTGACATATAAATAAATTAAATCACTCCAAACTGATGAAGCATTATAGCTAAAATACACAAAGGACAAACAAAACGCATGGTAAAAATAAACAACTTATAGAAACCAAACTTCANTGTNCCCCAATTTGACAACTCGTCAATAACAATCTGCTTAGGAATATACCAACCAACAAAAAGACACATGAACAATCCTACAGTTGGAAGCATCAACTGGCCAGTGACAAAATCAAACAAATCAAGAAGATCTAGCCCAAACAACGAAAGTCCACTCTTATGGCCTACAGATATAGAACATAGAGCACCTATAATACAACAGCAAACGGTAACAATCCATGCTCCTGCTTTTCTGGAAATATGAAGTTCTTCATAAAAGAACGCAGTGTTTACCTCGTGAAGGGAAATCAATGATGTGAGGGCTGCGAGGAAAAGTAAAGCATAGAACATCAATGACACAGCCCATCCCAATAAAGGAACGCCAGAAAAAGCCTGATTAAAGACATTTGGTAAAGTNATGAATATGAGCGAAGGTCCACTATCAGGGTTTATCCCTACAGAAAAAGCAGCAGGAAATATCATCAAACCTGCCAACAANGCAACCATAAGATCAATAAGTCCAATCTGTATAGCCGATGTAGTGATGTTAGTGTGACGGCTGAAATAACTTGCGTATGTGCAAAGGCAGCCCATACCGATGCTCAAAGAATAAAAACATTGTCCCAAAGCCCCAAGNAANACATCGCTATTAACTTTTGAGAAATCAGGTTTCAATAAGAAATCAATACCCTTTGATGCCCCTGGAAGCATCCAGGCTGCNACNACAATAACTAATAGGAGNACAAANAAAGTAGGCATCATCAGTTTTGAAGCCTTCTCAATACCATTTCTTACGCCATGAATGATGATAAAATGTGTAATCGCAAATACTACTATTGTCCAAAAAACTGGNCGTATNGGATNNTNTGAAAACTCTACAAAGTAATTTTTCACAAAAGCGGGATCACCATTCAGTTCACCCATCACTGACGCATATACATAATTAAGACACCAACCTGAAATAACAGCATAATAACCAGTTATTAAAAATCCCGTCAGCACCTCNANATATCCAACNANCTTCCAAGCTGTNCCATTTGAAAGACGAGTATATGCGCGCGCTGTATTTGAGGCTCCGTGCCTACCAATTATAAACTCACTTATCATACATGGTATTCCCAATACGATAACACATGCNATATAGATTAGTATAAANGCTGCNCCACCGTTTTCACCAGTCATATAAGGAAAACGCCATATATTACCCANTCCGACNGCAGAACCGGCTGTAGCCATAATTATGCCTAACTTACTTCCAAAACTTGCTCTTTCTTCAGACATTATTAATATATTTATCTAAAACGATTGCAAAATTATAAAAAAATATCTAATTTTGCAGNAAAATAGAAAGTAAATATGAATAATTTATTCCATTCAGTAACNAAATATCCATTTTCAAGTATTTGTTTACTAATTATATGGACATTGTGTTTCATNCCTATACCAGAAACACCACTTGACAAAATATCCATGATTGACAAATGGACACATATAGTAATGTATGGCGGAACATGCGGAGTTATATGGCTAGAATATCTTGCAAAGCACAAGAAGGTTAAGTGGAATAAGATTATTATATGGGCATTGCTTGCACCGATATTAATGGGTGGTTTGATTGAAATTCTTCAGAAATATTGTACTGGAGGTATGAGAAGCGGAGAATGGCTAGATTTCACAGCCGACACGATTGGTGTCGGTTTGGCATTCATTATCGGTAGTCTTCTGGCAATGTGCTTTTCCAAAGTTTAAATGGGGATTTCAACATGTGAGAGTTATAAAAACGCTTATCACCTGTAACTTCCATCCCAATAAAATCAGGCTTTTCATAGGATTCTGACTCATCTGACAATTCCACTTCTGCCATAACAAGTCCCTCGTTGTCACCATAAAATTCATCAACCTCAAACGTATGATTACCACTTTTTACGAGATATCTACGCTTGTCGATCACTCCACCTTGGCAAAGCGCCATAAGATGTTCTGCTTCGTCTGTTGATATTTCCTTTTCAAATTCATAGCGCGTCATTCCCCCATTTACGGATCTAGCCTTAATTGTGAGATAGCTTTTATCATCACGAATACGAATTCGCACCGTTGCACCATCTGCAGGAATATATCCCTGTTTGATGTGGCTACTTGAAAAGGCGGCGTTCTTATATGCGTCGCCTTTCTTTACCAAAAACTTACGTTCTATTTCCAGTCCACTCATTATACCATAATAGCTGTATATATCATAAAGATTATAGCAAGGCACTTCAAATTTCTGCCCTGGACAATAACGTTTTTGAGTTCCTTCTTTATCTGTTTTACAAGCTCCATTAATTATATACTCAATGTCGTCTAGTCAACTTTCTACATGACCTCGCGGTGACTCGGAGGTCCTCTATATGACTTCATATTCCCCTGGGTCTTTTTTTAATCTTAAACTTCTCCTCGTGACGTTGAGTCCCGTGGACCTGAAAACCTTCTAAGGTTTCCAAGTCTCTGCGTCTAAACTTTGAACAGTTTCGTCATCTTTTACCTAATTTCCGATGTCACTTACATTGCTGTAAAACGTCTTACTTAAACGTCAACCGGAAGCTAAAGAATATTCCGTACTATACCAGTGTCTCCTTCTCGCAACTACTTCTGAACGTTTGTTCGTTAATTAAGATACTTCTGGAACTTGATTCTTTACAAGCGGTCCTTTCTCCTAAGAGAATTACGACATAATTTCTATTGGAGCCCACGACCAACCATGTCTCTCAGTCCTACCCGACGATACGAATAACGCGTTCACCATTATTGTCGCAACCCACCCGACTCCGAGTTACCATCATCAAAACAATTCCTAAAATATGTCAATACCTAAGGGGCGGGGGGGGGCTGCACTCTGGACGTCCGACCTTATTTTTTCGCATTGGGAATGGTAACTCCCATAAATTACTCAAGCCACACTGAATACCCATAAAACTTTAACGCTCCTTACCACACACCCGTAGCAAATCACCCTCAATAGTGGTATATTACGGAGTTCCTTCCGCATTACCCTGTTCTAAACGGGTACAAAAGCGCAATGAGGTGGAACAGACTACTATGATATCCTTTAAATACAATCTCTAGGGACCCGCCTCTTCAATACAACCCCAATGTAAGGCGAGTTCGCCAACGACCACGCAGTCTCTACCACCTTATTCCAATCTCCCAAGTCCCACAGCATATGCAAATAAGTCATACTTCTAGGCCTAATGACCGCTTGTGCTCCTTATGAATAACTTGTTATGACTTTGTGAGCACTATGTCGGGTGTCTTGGCACCGATTTCCGATACGGAAGGACACTTCAGAGTAAACATACTAGCACGTAATTTCTTTTTGTTTCGACTTGTCTCGGTTTCGCAACCCCGACCCATTCTTATTCTAGCCTCCACCCCCTTCAGTCTATGCTTCAATACATATAACTACTAGGCAGCACATTTTCATAGTGGCATGTCCCGAAGGTTTGGGAGACTAAAACTCCACATTACCTGTACCGTTTGACCCTACCAAAGAATTCGGTATAGAATTACCTTAAACGGCGTTCACTCCCGACTTCAACCCTATTTGTATTGTTAAGTAATTAATTTTAATTATTTTGATACTCATCGTCATTTGCGTAATTCCTTTCCGGTTTTTGTACCCACGGAATAGGTCTTTTTTGTTCCTTGTTTCTCCATCTCTTTAATAGCAAACCTAAAAAGCCGCCTGAAAGTAAAAAG
>JGI20225J20221_1000580_pt2 | contig 51842 bp, 46 predicted proteins | sample BioMet4_FD_20221 | JGI IMG/M metagenome (IMG submission 20221) | reverse complement strand
TCGTATCGAAAACAACTTACGATTCGTCACCCCATTTCCACGTGGCGGAGTTCGTCTTCTTTTTAGGATGGGAAACCCGTTTTCGCGGATGATGCAGTTGGAACAGATCGCTAGGCTTGCTCCCGGGGTCGGGAAATAGATTCTCCAGTAACCCTAAGGCGTTTAAGCCTTTTAAATAGAGGAGAAAAGAGGCAAGGCGAAGCCCTTCGCCCCGTTCCATTTTAGAGATTGCCAAGCGGGACAAGCCTGTCTTAGAGGCCAGTTCTTGTTGGGTTATTTCTTGATTAATTCTTTCTTGCTTTAGCCGAGCCAAAAGTTCTTTCTGAACCAGAGAAACGGATTGATTGTTTTCGATTTTCATACCATCCTGATCATAAAACTAAAGCATATAAAAATATACATAAAATCAATAAATGGCGGCTTTTGAATCCAAAAATATACAAAGAGTCTCCGATGGCGTTACTGGCTGAAAGTCAAAGGAGTTCCTTATTTTTCGGGTGGCAGTTTCTTCAGTTCGTCTTCGCTAACGGGAGTGGGGACGATGACCTCCCCTTGTTTTTTCTTTTTCCGGTTCGCCCGTTTTTCTTTGAGGCTCGTCACGATGGAGGAGAAATGGGTCTTGATCGCGGTCTTTTCTTGGCCGCGCCGCTCGGCCTTTTTCGCTTTCCTTTCCGCCTTTTTCCGCGCTTGGAAGTCNGCGGTTAATCCTTCAATATTCTCGTCGGTTTCGTCTTTTTCTTCTTGGGGGTTTCCTTGAAGTTTCTTCGCTAAGGAGGCCAAGGGAATATCAACGGCATGAAGCAAACTCGTTTGCGGATCGCTTAAGCGGGAAAATTTCTCAAGGTCTTCCTCGAGAGCCCGCGAAAGAAGGACGCTATATTTTTCGTAGAAGATCCTCACGAATTCGAAGGCGATTTGCAAGGCGAAAGAAACGATGGATAGTCCTGAGAGGACGATATCGAGATCGGAAACCGGGGTTATCACGAATTCGACCAGGATTACGATGATCATTGCCCCGTTGGCGGCGTATTTGCCAAGGCGGAGGCTCCGCTTTGTGGCCATGACGACGGCGAAGTTCTTTTGGTTGTGGCTCCATAAGTAGAAGACGAAACTCAATAGCGAAAGGCCCGCTAAGACAGAATAAAGGATTAAGAAGATCGCTTTGTCCCGACTGGCGTAAATTTTGAACCCGTATAAGCCTAAAAAAATCACCTGAACGAGGATCGCCAAATCAAAAGACAGCCGGGAGAGATCGTCTAACGTTTTATCGATGACCGCGCTGGTGCGTTTGAAGAAAACCATATTGGAATATTCCCTGATGCAGTAAGCGTAACACGCCTCCGCGAGATTTGCTTTTAAAACCAGCATCGGAAAGAAAAAAATCCGCGAAAGACGAAAAAATCTTGATTCTATCGAGTCAATTTTTGGACGACTCGGTTAAACAAAAAAGGGTTTTAATCCGCGAAAAAAGCACGAAAAACCCTTTCTCGTGAAAGGGCCTTTTTGTTTTTTGAAGATTAGAGCGTTCCTTCAAGTTCTTTGTAGCAATCGTGGGCGATTACGACTTCCTCGTCGGCCCGGATGATCGCAACCTTAATGGCGCTTTTGAGGAGAGAGTCTCAGATTTTTGACAAGGCTTTTAAGAGAGACTAGCCTTAGAACTGAGATGGAATAGGGCGGGTCTTTCATCAAAAAAAGTTACGCTAAGTCATTAAAAAAGTGAGTTAGCGTAACAAAAATGATAAAAAATCCCGTTTGAAAAACCGTTACAAATATAAAATAAAAATAGGATTATTGAATAATTTTAAAAGATAGAAACAAAAAGACATCCTCACCATGGGGATGCCTTTGTCGTTTTTTGAGAAATCAGAGCGTTCCTTCGAGTTCTTTGTAGCAATCGCGGGCGATCATGACTTCCTCGTCGGTCGGGATGATCGCAACCTTGATGGCGCTCTTGGGGGTGGAGATCAAGGTCTCTTTGCCCGAAGAGGTTTCATCGAGGACGTAATCGATATCGAGCTTGAGGGCGGCTTCGACTTCGTGGAGGATCTTCGCGCGGAAGAAGGCGCTGTTCTCGCCGATGCCGGCCGAGAAGATGATGAGATCCGCTCCGCCGAGCCGGACGAAATACTGGCCGATGAAATCCGCGACTCTCCGGGCGAACAAATCGCCGGCGATGATCGCTTGCTTATTGCCCGCTTTGATGGCGGCTTCAACGTCGCGGGTATCATTCGAAACGCCCGAAACGCCTAATAAGCCGGACTTTTTATTGAAAATGTCGTACATCTCGTCGACCGACTTGTGTTCGCAATTGCAGAGGTAATCCATGACCGAGGGATCCAAATCGCCGCTCCGGGTGCCCATCATGACGCCACCTAAGGGCGTGAGGCCCATCGAGGTCGCGACGCATTTGCCATTATGAATGGCGCATAAAGAAGCGCCCGAGCCGATGTGGCACGAGATGATCTTGGTGTCTTTTTGACCCTTGAGGAAATCCTCGTAGCCTTTGACGGCGAGGTAGTTATGAGAAGTGCCATGGGCGCCATAGCGGCGGCAATCGTACTTTTCACTCATTTCGTAAGGAATCGGATAAAGGTAGTCTTCCGGGGCCATCGTCTGGTGGAAGGCCGTATCAAAGACTGCGATTGCCTTGGCTTTCGGAAGCGCCTTTTGGAAGGCATGGAAGCCGACCAAGTGGGCCGGGGCGTGGAGGGGATCAAGCGGGATCAGCTTGGTGATCTTCGCTTCGGTATCCGGGGTGAATTCAACGGATTTCGAGAAGTATTTTCCGCCTTGGACGATCCGGTGTCCGACGCAGGCGATTTCCGAGAGATTCTTGACGATTTGATACTTCTTGATCGCCGCGAGGATCAATTCGACGCCTTGGGCGTGGTCCTTGATCGGCAGGATGTCTTGATGGCTTTCGCCATTGAACTTGATTTTGAAAATGCCATCGTCGTGTCCAATCCGGTCGACGATGCCCGAACAAATGACTTTCTCCTCGGGCATCTCATACATCTTATATTTTAAGGNTGAAGACCCCGCGTTGACTGCCATGACTTTTGCCATATGATGTTTACCTCAATTTTTCCGTTTACGATTTTACGCCCCTAAACGGGTAAGGGCAAAGCCTTTCCGCTCCTTGATTTCTTTGCGAGGAAAAAGTGGGGGTGTCCTTGGTGGAAACCTAAGGTGAAAAANAGGGTGATTTTTTAAGGCTCTCTGGAGCGACTTCCGCACCAAAAAATGGTCTTTTAATGCCGAACCCCCTTGAAGATTTTTGAAAATCTTGGCACAATGTTTTCGTGGGTAGAAAATATATTCCCGACTTGGAAGAGCGTTTGATCGCTGAGACGATTTCCGTTGGCGGTAAGAATGAAGCTAACGTTGATTTTTCGACCAAGGATATCGCCAAGGCCTGCGGGGTGAGTGAGTTCACCTTATTTCAACGCTTCGAAAGCAAAGAGAAACTCATCAGCGCTTGCAACCTTAAAATCTGCGATGATGGTTTGCTTTTATTCCGTCAATGGTCCCATGAAGAGAAGGCGCCGCTCAACGTCTTCGTGGCCCGGGTTCTCGATTATTACCTTTCTCATCCTTGCGAGACGATGTTCTTGGTCAATTATTCGGCGGCGACNTCCCATATCATGAAGGATCAAGCTGCCTTTGAACGTTATCATGCCTATATCCTGGCGCACCGCGATGTGCTCGAGCCATATTTCGGTTCGCGCGACGAGGACGAGACTTTCCTTTTGTGGTCGAGTTTTTTCCGCCGCTTACTCATGGATGCCCAATTCGTTTTATCCGATCTGTATAGCGATGTGGCCACCTACCGTGAAAAAAGCGTTAAGGTCGCGTTGGAAGGCCTCAAGGGTTTCTGCGTGAAACAGGAGACGTGGTGATGGAAGAAATCGATAACAAAATCCTCGACATGACGATCCAGGTGGCGGGCGAAAGCGAAGCCAATCGTTTTTCAACCCGGGAAATCGCGGCGAAACTCGGGATCAGCGAATACATGATCTTCGACCATTTCCACGATAAGGATAATCTCTTGAATCTCGCCGATGAGAGAGTGGCCGATTACTATTACGCTTCGATTTTGAAGTGGGGGCCTCAAAGCGCCAATTTCTTCGAGTTCTTCTCCCATATCATGGATGATCTTTTATCCGTGTCGAGCCATGGGGCCTTCGCGATCAACTATTGCCGGGTTTTCCCTCGTTACGAAAAAGCCTCGGATTTTTCGTTTTTCAAGGAGCAATGTCAAAAAGCGATCGATACCGCCACCGGTTTCTTCCCCCTTCATAACCCAGAGGACGATGCCTTCTCCCTGTGGTGCTATTTCACTCGGGAATTTGTCTGCGATGCTCAGCTCTTTATTGACCGCCATCTTCCGGATACTCCGAAGAATCGCTATTTGATGGCTAAACTCATTTATGAGGGTTTTTCCAGTCAGCTGAAAGCCGTTTGATCTCAACGAAAAAACCCGTTACGAAAGCCTGAGGATCTCTGGAGTAAAGAGGTTCTTTTCTTTTTCTTAGAAAAAGGGGGTGGCGTTTGCTCTTTATCTCTTTCACGAAAACTACTATACTAATATTTAGTTGTCACATAGTGAGGAACCACAAATGGCATTTGGGATCTTATACGACTATTTGATGGGGCAAACCACCCACGCTTTCGAGTATTTCGGAGCGCACTTTGGGGAATGCACCCTGCCTGTCACGAAAAAAGGCGAGAAACCAGCCACGCTCCATGGCGTTTGGTTTCGGCTTTACGCGCCGCTAGCGGAAGATGTTTCGGTCATCGGCGATTGGAATGGCTGGGATGTCCGCGCCAACAAATTGAATAAAGTCGATAACGCGGGAGTTTGGGAAACTTTCGTCCCGGACCTTCACGACTATCAATCTTATAAATTCCACTTCAAAAACGGCCACGGGCAATACGTGGACAAGGCTGACCCTTTCGCTTTCTATAGCGAGATGCGCCCGCAATCGTGCTCAAGAATTTTCGATATCGAGAATTTCATCTGGCACGATTCGCCGTATTTAAAGATTCGCAACCGGAATTTCGATCAGCCGATGTCGATCTACGAATGCCATTTGGGCTCGTGGAAAGGCAAGATCGGCGATCGTTATCCTTCCTATGAAGAAGTGGCGGACTATCTCATTCCTTACGTCAAAGATTTAGGCTATACCCATATCGAGATCATGCCGATCACCCAGTATCCTTTCGATGGCTCCTGGGGTTATCAGGCGACGGGCTTCTATAGCGTCGATAGCCGTTATGGCAATCCGAAGCAACTCATGTCTTTCGTTGACCGCTGCCACGAAGCCGGCATCGGGGTCATCCTCGATTTCGCCCCGGTCCATTTCGCAACCGACTATTACGCGCTCCGCGAGTTCGATGGTTCGTGCCTCTATGAATATAGCGACCCGGCCCACACCTTCTCGCCCTGGGGCAGTTGCCAGTTCGACCTGGGCAAAGACCCGGTCCGCAGTTTCCTCATGTCGGCGATGAACTATTTCCTTTGCTACTTCCATTTCGATGGCATCCGCGTCGATGCGGTCTCGAACATCGTTTATTGGGATGGCAATAAGGCCAATGGCGAGAATTCGGGTTCGACCGAATTCATCCGCCGGCTCAATGGCAAGATTCATTACGAGCACCCCGACGTCATGATGATCGCCGAGGATTCGACCGATTTCCAAGGCGTGACCAAGCCGATTGAATTCGGTGGATTGGGCTTCGACTATAAGTGGGATCTCGGCTGGATGAACGATACCCTCAAGTATTACGCGAAAGACCCGATTTACAAGAAGTGGGAACACAATAAACTCACGTTCTCGATGGCTTATTTCTATAGCGAGAATTTCTTGCTGCCGTTAAGCCATGACGAAGTCGTCCATGGCAAAGGCACCCTGATCAATAAGATGTATGGGGACTACGACACCAAGTTCGCCCTTCTCCGCAACCTTTATGCCTATCAATTCGGCCATCCGGGCAAGAAGCTCAATTTCATGGGCAACGAGCTCGCCAGCTTCGATGAATGGAACGAAAACCGTTCGTTGCCGTGGAACTTGCTTAGCTTCCCGAAGCACGATTCGGTGCGGAGAGAATGCCGCGACCTCAATCTCATCTACGAGAGCGAGGATGCGATGAGAGTGGAGGAGCATAACCCCGCCCACTTCCAGTGGATGATGGTCGATAATTCCGATCAGTCGGTCTTCGCTTTCGAACGTCAGGTGGGGGAGAGCGATTTGCTCTTCGTCTACAACATGACTCCGAATTATTACGAAAACTATGATGTCGGCTGCGCCAATAAAGGCCTCTACGAAGAGATCTTCAATAGTGATAAAGACATCTATGGCGGCTGGAACCAATATAACGGGCTCCCCGCGGAGAGCTACGAGGGCGGACCGGAGAATCGGCCTTACCACGTCACGATCAAACTCGGCAGCTATGCGGCGTGCATTTTGAAGCGCAAAGTGGCCCATTTGGAGCGGGAAGTCACTCCGGTTGTCGAAGCCCCGAAAGCGGAAGAAAAGCCCGCCCCAGCGAAGAAAACCGTCAAAGCCAAAAAGAGTCCGAAGAAAAAGAAGTAATCAACAACAGGAGAGTCAAAAATGTTTCAAAACAAGTTGGATTTTAAGCAGGATTTTGAGCGTCGTCTTAGCGAAAAGTACGGCCGGAGCGTCCCCGATTCCCATGTGACGGAACGTTACGACATTTTAGGCGAGATGGTCCGCGACTACGCCGGATATTATTGGCGCAACTGCCGCGAGGATATCGTCCATAACGGGAGAAAGCAGTGCATCTATTTCTCGATGGAGTTCCTCATTGGCCGTCTTATGGTCAGCAATATGCAAAACCTTGGCATCTACAAAGTCGCCAAGGATGGCTTAGCTGATCTCGGCATCGACATCAACGAACTCGAAGAAGAAGAACCGGATGCGGGACTGGGCAATGGGGGCTTAGGCCGCTTAGCCGCTTGTTTCCTCGATTCGGCGGCCTCGTTAGGCTTACCGCTCCATGGCAACACCATTCGTTACGAATATGGTTTCTTCCGGCAGAAGTTCGTCGATGGGAAGCAAATTGAGCTTCCTGATCAGTGGCTTTCGAATGGCTTCGTTTTCGAAGTCCGCAAGCCTAAACATGCGGTCGATGTCAAATTCTATGGCAACGCCGAAACCTACCTTCGTCCCGATGGTTCCTATGCGATTCGGACCGTCAATGCTCGAAGCGTCCGCGCCGTTCCTTACGATGTGAGCGTCGTGGGCTACCGCAATGGGGTCTGCAATTCCTTGCGGCTTTGGTCGGCCGAACCTTCGGAAGAGAATTTGCCGACCGATTGCACATTCGATGAATATCTCCGCACCCTCAAGGAACTCTCGTTCGGCCTCTATCCGGATGACTCGACCGAACATGGTCGGATGCTTCGTCTCCGCCAGCAATATTTCCTGGTTTCGGCCGGATTGCAAAGCTGCATGCGCGGCGAAAAACGCCGTTATGGCGATCTGAGCCATTTCAAAGATTCCTATGTCTTCCAACTCAACGACACCCATCCGATTTTGGCGATTCCCGAAATGATGCGCCTATTGATGGACGAATATAACTATGGCTGGGATGAGGCCTGGGATGTGGTGACTCACACCATTGCCTACACCAACCACACCGTCATGCCCGAAGCGCTCGAACGCTGGCCGGTTCAATATGTCCAGCAACTTCTTCCCCGCATCTACATGATCATCGAAGAAATCAATCGCCGCTTTAACGTCTATCTCAACGAGAAGGGGATTGATGGCGATAAACGCTACGCGATGCAAATCATCAAAGATGGCCAAATTCATATGACGAACATGGCGATTTACGCCGGTTTCTCCGTCAATGGCGTCGCCAAACTTCATACCCAGATCCTGGAGAATTACACCTTTAAGAATTTCTACGAGCTTTTCCCGGAGAAATTCAATAACAAGACCAATGGCGTCACCCACCGGAGATGGCTACTTTATTCCAATGAAGGATTGGCCAACCTCATCACCTCGAGGATCGGCGAAGCCTGGATCACGAATCCGGAGAGCGAACTCAAGAAATTCGCCGCCTTTGCCGATGATAAGTCGACGCAGGCGTCTCTCATGAAGGTCAAAAAAGACAACAAGATCGCCTTCGCGAAGTTCGTGAAGGAAAGCTATGGAATCGAGATCGACCCGAATTCGATTTACGACGCCCAAATCAAGCGGCTTCACGCTTATAAGCGTCAGCTTCTGAATTTGTTCCACATCATGTCCCTTTATCAGGAGCTCAAAGCCAATCCGAAGGCTTTCAAGATGGTGCCGCATACCTATATCTTCGGCGCCAAAGCGGCTCCGAGCTACGAGTACGCCAAACGGATCATTGAATTGATTTTGGCGGTGGCGGACGTCATCAACAATGACGAAGAGGCTTCGAAGTTCATGAAGATCGTCTTCGTCGAAAACTATGGCGTGACTTTGGCCGAACGCATCATTCCGGCGAGCGATGTCTCCGAACAGATCTCGACCGCGGGCAAAGAAGCGAGCGGCACGTCGAATATGAAGTTGATGATGAATGGCGCGATCACCCTCGGCACCTTGGATGGCGCCAACGTCGAAATCGCCGATTTGGCCGGCCGCGAGAACGAAGTGATCTTCGGTCTCACCGAACCCCAAGTTCAGAAGAAAGTTGAGGAAGGATCGTATAATCCTTGGGATCTCTACAATAGCGACACCCGGATTAAGAACGTTCTTGATTCCCTCATCAACGGCCCTTGGGCCCTCAAGAGCGATGGACGTTTCCGCATGATTTTCGACGAGATCATGAACCGCGGCGATCAGTATTTCATCTTGGCGGACTTCCAGAGTTATTGCGAAGCTTGCGAAAGGGTTGAGAAACTTTATCTCGATAAGGCGGCGTGGGCTCATGCTTGCATCATGAATATCGCTTATAGCGGCTATTTCTCGAGCGACCGTACGATCGCCGAATACAACCGCGACATCTGGCATCTCAGCCAGTTCAAGGTTTCCGAAGATGAATGATATCGTTTTAGATGAGTTATTTCCGCTTCAAGCTGGCCTCGATGAGGACATCCATTCCCGGCATCATCTCGACTATGAGATGACCCACCAAAAGCGGATCCTCGCGCTTCTCGTCGAGCTGGGCGAGTTTGCCAACGAAACCCGCTGCTTTAAGTTTTGGAGCGAAAAAGCCCCGAGCGAAAAAGCGGTGATTCTTGACGAATTCGCTGATGGGATGCACTTTTTCCTGTCGCTTGGCATTCCGCTTAACGTTGAAAGCTACACCCATAAGTTTGTGAAAGACCAAGCCGATTTGACGAGCCAGATTCTTCAGACGTATGTTCTCGTGAGCGATCTCTTAAGCCACTACGATGAGCGTCATTACGCCCGGGCATTTGGAAGTTTCCTCAACGTTTTGCCGCTTTTGGGTTATAGTGGTGATGATGCCATCTTAGCCTATAAGGCCAAGTTGGCCGTCAATTACAAGCGGCAGCAGGAGCACTATTAATGAAGAAGAGCCTCTTCGAACTTATGGTCAGCCTTTATCTTTTGCTTTTCGTGTTGCTTCTTTTGCTTTTACCGATTTATTACGCCGATGCGGCGAACTTCTCGTTCTTCGTTTATGCTTCCCGCGTCGGAGCGACCGTCCTTTCTTATGGCGGGGGCATTCTCTTGTTCCTTTTAATGGCGCTTGCGGTCGTCAAAGCCGTGTTGGCCTTCCTCTTCGAAAAGCAAGTCGAACGCGGCGAACAAGTGGGCTTTGCCCTCTATAGCGTCTGGATCGTCCTCGGTCTGGGTTTCGCCATGGTCTGTTTCTCCGCGAGCTGCATGATCGCCTTTGGCCTCGGCTTAGGCTTAGCCTTATCGGGACTCATCGCTTTCTTCTTGGATTACAAGCTCTACGGTCAGGATTAGACAACGTCAAAAAAAGAAAAGAATCAATCGACAATGATTGATTCTTTTTTATCGTTAGAGTAATTTAAACTCGCCGAAGACCACTAAAGCCCCGCGATTCTCGCCCCAGTAGCGGAGGGCGACTTGAACCTTCTTGCCCTGAATGCCTTTCACCGGGACGAGGGCAGTGATTTTGTCTTTCTTGAGTTTAAGGAAGGCTTTCTTGAGAGTCTCTTTGTCTTCAACGCTTAAAAAAGGCTGTTCCAACAATCCGACTTGGCTGGATAAGGGGAAGGCGTCATAAAGTTCGCCCGAATAGCTTTCCGAAAGCCGGATCACCCGGATGAGGGCGCTATCCATCTCAAAGACCGCGGCGGGAATTCCCAAGGAGTTCAAAAGAAGCGAGCCTAAGGAGGAATATTGGCTCCGGTGGATTGCATATTTCAACCGGGTCAATAGCGTCATCGGCTGGTAGGGTTTCGAGACGAAATCCCAAGCGCCGAGATCGAGGATTTTCTGTTCCGCTTCGATATCGTTTTCGCCGGTGACCGCGATGGTCGGAATCGTGCGGTAGGGGGAGGAAGCGATCTTGCCTAAGAAGGTATAGCCATCCATAACCGGCATGAGCAAATCAAGCAAAATCGCCGTGATTCCCGGTTCCTTCGCTAATAAATCCCAAGCTTCCTGACCATTGGTGGCTTCAATCACTTCGTAGTCGTGGTGCAGAATGCCTTTAAGGATTTCCCGATTGATTTTTTGATCCTCGACGATGAGGACGAGGCTCTTTTTCTCCTCCATAAGGCTATCCTTGGACCAAGGCTTTGAATTCGCCCCATTCTTTTTGTAAAAGCGCGTAATTCTCTTTGACGTCCGTCCATTTGCCTGCCCGTAAAGGTTCGACGATGAGGACGACGCGGTTAAATAAGGGGGTCAAGGACATGTTGGCGACCACGCCTTTAAGTTCATGGGCTTTTTCAAAGGCCGCCTTGACGTCGCCTGAGGCGATGGCTTGGCCAAGCAAGGGGAAAGCTGGCTCATCGACCACCTGCTTCACAAACATCACGTACATGGATTTATCATCAAGAAAACGAGGTAAAGCCGAGGCCACATCGCAACCCCAGCCAATCAATTTTCCTAAAAGGACTTCGGTTTCATCAGTTTCACTCATAAAGCAGTTCCTCAATTTGTCTTTCGTTCGACTTCGTTAGGAATATTCTAGACGATTTTGGAATCAAGTGGCAACTTTTTCTCTAGGAACCCCCGTCTTTCTCCTTTCGGCGAAATTCCGCCAGGGCTGTTTCGGGCCTTGATTTCGCTTCTGCCTGGCTCTCTTTTGGCTTTATGAAATCTTTGCAAAGTTCCAAAAAACTTGTTTTTATTAAGGGATTGCATCGTTTGGCTTTCGCTTTCCTCGCCTTTATCTCCCTATGGTTTTTATAGGGCCTTTTCACTATAATGATAGGCAAGGAAAAGAAGACTTTATGCCCGATTTGCGGAGCGCTTTAATCCAAATGACGATCAAAGAAGGCGCGGCGAACCCTTCCAACAAACGTTTTTCGACAAAGACGATCGCCGAAAACTGCGGGGTGAGCGAGTTCACGGTTTTTACGCTATTTAAGACCAAGGAAAGTTTGGTGGATGAAGCCCTTGGGGTCGTGCGAGAGGATTTCGTTTCCTCCGCCCAAAAAGCCGCCCGGGCGTCTCGCGACGTTCCTTCGCTGGTTAAAACTCTTCTTTATCATGCCTTCGAAGTGCCAGAATATACCATCTTTTTAGCCAACTATGGTTTTTGGACTGGCAAGGTCGAAACCGATGAAAGCAAGCGCAAAGCGGAGTTCGCCCAAGTGGTGGACGATGCCAAAAAATCCTTTGTGTTCCTCCAAGAGTATTCCCCCGAAGAGATTTATCTCCTTTGGAATTACGTTTGGCGCCAGATCAATTACGCGATTGAGGAAGTTTACGATGGCTTAGCCCAAGACTCGAGAGAATACCGGGAATATTATGCTCAATTGATCGCGAATGGCCTTTATGGTTTCAAAGAGGAGGCTCGCTAATGGGACGCCGGGAAATCGCGGGAGCGGAAGACAAAATCATCTTGGCGACGATCCAAGTTGCCGGTGGGGAAACCCGCGGCACTTTCTCCACCAAGGAAATCGCCCTCCGNGCTGGCGTAAGCGAGTTCACGATTTTTTCGCATTTCCATGATAAGGAAACCCTTTTGCACGCCGCTGATGATCATCTCTTTAATGCCTTTTACCAAGCCGAAGTGGCCCTCGCGGAACGCTATGCCAATGATTTTGAAGGCTTCTTCAATGGAATCCTGGATTATTTCCTCGCCGATCCTTTCGCCCTTCGCTTCATCGGAAACTATGCCGATTTGTTCCCGCGGCAAGAAGATATCAGTGTTTACGAGAGCTTCATCCGCCGCTTTGACGGCAAGCCTCCTTTGACCCCTCGTTATCTCAAAATCAAAAAGACGCCTTCCTCTTATGCTCTGACGCTTTATGGCCTTCGCGAAGTCATCACCGATGCCTTGTTCTTATTGACCCTGATGAAGGACTCTAAAGAAATCCGCCACACGATGTTTTTGCTCTATACCTCCGGCGCCAACGCTTTCGTTAAGGTGATGGAATAAGCCTGAAACGAAAAAAACGATGCCCTTTTGCAGGGGATAATGATGAAAAAAGGCTTCAGAAGAAGCCTTTATTTTTTAAGGAACAGCTGTTTGGCGATTTCTTCGTACATGGCGGTGGGATCGACTGGTTTGGCCAAATGAGCATTCATGCCCGCCTCTAAGCAGGCCTTGATGTCTTCGTCATAGGCATTGGCGGTCATGGCGACGATCGGAATCTTTTTGGCTTCTTCGCGGCTTAAGGCGCGAATCGCTTTGGCGGTTTCAAGACCGTCCATAACCGGCATCCGCATGTCCATCAAAATCAAATCGTAGGTGTGGGGTTGGGAGGTGGCGAAACGGTCGAGGCCGACTTTGCCATTGCTGGCGAGATCGACCTTCATCCCTTTATTCTCCAACAGGGTTTTGGCGATTTTGGCGTTGAGGGGGTTATCTTCGCATAAGAGAATTCGCTTATCTTTAAGCCCGGAGATCTCTTGGGGCGAAATCGTCGAATTCTTTAAAGGCGTGTCGCTTTTTTGAAGCGGGAAGGAAAGGGCGAATGTGGTGCCGACCCCCGGAGCGCTTCGGACGTTGAGTTCGCCCGACATCAAAGTGACGAAACTCTTGACGATGGCTAAGCCTAAGCCGGTGCCATTGCCCGTCGTTTGCATCCGATCTTCTTGGGAGAAGGGATCGAACATCTTCTTTTGGAATTCCTCGCTCATGCCGATGCCGTTGTCGTTTTCGACGATGATCAGCTTGCGTTTGCCTTCGCTTTCTTCGCCCCAGGAAGCCCGTAAAGAAATCTTGCCGCCAGAGGGAGTGAATTTGACCGAGTTGGACAAAAGGTTATAGAAAATCTGCTTAAAGCGGACCGCATCGATCAGATAAGGGGTATCATCGTCAAAACCCTCGAGGGTTAAACTCAGATGTTTTTCTTCGCAAAGCGGCCCCACGATCGAATGCATCGCCGCGCTGAATTCCTTAAGGGAATAGGGCGTTAAATGGAGGGTCATGCTGCCGTTTTGGACTTTGTTGAGGTCGAGAAGGTCATTGACCAAAGAAAGCAGGAATTTTCCCGATTGGTCAATATCGGAAAGGTAACGCTCCGTTGTCGGGGAGTTCTTTTCTTTTAAGGCAAGGGTCGAGGAACCGATCACGACGTTAAGCGGGGTCCGGATATCGTGAGACATCCGCGAGAAGAAGTCGCTCTTGGCATCAGAGGCTTCCTTTTCTTTCGCCGCCGCTTCCTTTTCTTTTTGGGCGGCTTCCTTGAGTTTGTGATTGGCTCGTTCCATCCATGCGAAGTTAAAGATCATCATGCCCGAAAGCAAAGCGATGGTCGTCGCGATAATCCAGACGCTGGAAGCCAGATTATGGAAGGATGAAAGCGGAACGGAAGAGACGGCGTACCACGTGACGCCTTCGAGATCGAGAGGCTTCGTCACGAAAACCGCGGCTTCGCCTTGGGCGTTATTGTAATAGAAGGTATCTTTTTCGCCATTGTAGAAAAGACTGGCTTCGCTATTCCACTGGTTTAAGGAAAGGCCGTTAAAGGTGTAGAAATAGCGGAAGAGATTGTCGCTTTTGAACGACGAGGTGGCGAAAAGATAGTCGCCGTTCCGCTTCATCAAAGCGATGGCCATATCGGAATAGGTGGTGTTGGTCGAAAGCAGCTCATCCAATCTGCTGGAACGATGGACCGACATCAACGTATAGGTGCTGGTCGTGGTGCCATCGGAAAGATCGAGATACGTATAAAGAGCGAAGGACTGGTGGGCGGTATAGGCATCGGTGTATTCGATGCTGCAATGAAGCCGCGTCAGGGCTTTTTCCTCGTCAGTCGGCGCGAAGAAAGTCGCAAAGGAAGCATAAGGATTCGTGGTTTTGTTGGCGGCGTAAGAGATGGCNGGATAAACGCCATTTTCTTTGAGGGCGACGACGCCGGTTTTGTCGGTGCCGATCAGNTCGTAAACCGTGGAAGCNTCGCTATTGCTGTTGGCGATGAAATCGAGGGTGGCGCTATAACCGAGGCCGGTGTTTTTAACATAGGTGGAAACATCGTCCAACCGGGTTTTTTGCGTGAGAAAGAAATCGGTGGCAACCGTGGCCGAACTTTCGGTGATGTTGCCAATATCGATGACGTTCTGCGTTTTCATTTTGTCGCGGTAGGTGCGGGTATAAATCGTCAAAGCCACGATGATGCCCGCGATGAAAACGAGATTTCCCAAAATGATGAAACCACCAGGCGATTGACGGGAAAAACCACGTAACTTTTTCATCCGAGTTTCGCTTTCTGAGCGGCAAAGGCCGCCTTCAAATTGCCTAAGTAATAACTAAACGGGTGCATCGTGTAAGTCCCATCGCCGTTGTCGACCATGTATTTGGCCTTATTGGCTTTGGAAATTTCCGTGAGCGAGGCTTTCAAGACGCTATAAACGTCCCAAGAATAAGAGACTTGGCCGACTTGCGAGACGTGATTCAACGGGACGTTAAACGAATTTTTGACGACTTCGAGGGCGTCTTTCGTATTGGGGATGATGTTCGCGGCATTCGCGAAAATCGGGTTGCCTTCCTTTGAGAAAAGATAATTGAGGAATTCGAGGGCCCAGGCTTTGTTTTTCGAGGCCTTATTCAGGGCGATCCACGAGGAAGGCGAGAGATAACCATAGCCGCCATCATCGCCAAAAGGCGAGAGAATGAAGCGGTAATCAATCGCACTTTGGAAATCTTCTTTGCAGCGTTTGAGAGATTCATCAATCGAATGGACCCAGGGGAAGAAAGGAACGTTNCCGATGTCGTCCNTTTTCACGTAATTTCCGGCCGCGTCTTTATGGATGTTGAGGAAGGAATAGCAGGCGGTGGAAGTCGAACCATCGGTGAAATTGTTGAAGCGGGTTTCCGCGAGATCATAGTTGTAATAGTAACTTTCGAGCAAATGGTAGAGCCGTTCTAAGGGTTCGCGGAAAATCTCTTCGGAACCGTCTTCGGCCTTATTGATTTTCGCGCGGAGGGCATCGGGGTCCTCGCCATTGGCGACTTGGTTACAAAGATAAGGATAAAAAGCGTTGAGGGCAAAATTGCCAGGGTTGCCTTGCAAAGGGATCAGACTAGGAGCGGTCTTAGCATCCGAACCAGCCAAAGCGGCGCAGGCATTTAAAAACTCCGCGTAATTCGTCGGAATGCTGATGCCTTTCGCACTTAAAAGCGTGGTATTGACGAACATGCCGCGGATCTCTCCGCCGAAAGGAATGAAATAAAGTTTATTCGAATCCCCCGTCGCCGCGGAAGAGTTTTCCATCAAACCAGAGAACGTGTTGGATAAATCAAGGCTCGTCTCGGTTTTGAAATCGTCGGTGTAAGGCAAATAAGGCGAGGTCGAGGAGATGGTGCTGGTGATGAAGCAATCGACGTCGTCGTTGGCGGCGAGGCGCTTGCTCAAAGAAGTCTGATAATTCATCACGTATTCATAGGAAATATGGCAATTGGGGTAGATTTTGTTGAAACCAATGATCGTTTCTTCGAGAGCTTTATGGGTGGAGGATTCGCCGCAGATGGTNAACTCCACGTTTTCATTGACGTTCAAAGAAGCGTTTTTCGCATAGGAAGAAACNCTCGCGCACCCACTTAAAAATGCGCCTAAGAAGGCATAGACCACAAGAGTGNGCTTAAAGTGCTGCATAAGGTTTTTTTCGAATTAAGTTAATTTTAGCCCGGTAGAGAGGAAATATCAAAAAGATTTAATCCCCAAAAGGTTGAGCGATATTCACTTTCTTTTCCTCCCGAATGAAAAGAGACGTCAACCGCAGNTGACGTCTCAATGTTNANCTTTAGATTTTGACGCCTTTGCCTTCGATTTGACTGGAATAGGTGTCGACTTGTTCTTGGATTGAGAGATCCTTGAATTGATTCATATAGAGGTTGTAGTAGGCGCCTTTTTTCTCCATTAGACTGACGTGGTTGCCATCTTCGATGATGTTGCCTTTGTCCATCACGAGGATCCGATCGCTATTGACGATGGTCGAGAGGCGGTGGGCGATGGTGATCGAAGTCCGGCCTTTGAGCAAAGGCTGAATGGCTTTTTGAACCGCGGCTTCGGTTTCGGTATCAATGGAAGAAGTGGCTTCATCGAGAATGAGAATGGCCGGATTGCGAATGATGGCCCGGGCAAAACTCACAAGTTGTTTCTGCCCTTGCGAAAGCGATCCGCCGCCATCTTCGAGGATCGTGTCATAGCCTTTGCTTTGAGCCATGATGAAGTCGTGGATGCCGACGAGTTTGGCCGCGGCGATGATCTCTTCGTCGGTGGCGTTCAGCTTGCCATAGCGGATGTTTTCTTTAAAAGAACCCGAGAAAACAAAAGGCTGCTGTTGGACATAACCGATGTTGCTGCGAAGCCAACCCAAGGAACGGTCGAGGTAATTGACCCCATCGACGAGGATGCTTCCGCTCGTGGGTTCATAGAAACGGCAAATGAGGTTGACCATCGTGGTTTTACCGCTTCCGGTCTCGCCCACGATCGCCAAAGAGGTGCCTTCTTTGATTGTGAGATTGAGGGGGTGAATCACTTCGATGCCGTTGCCATAACCGAAGGTGACGTTCTGATAGACGATTTCGCCTTTCAGCTTTTCATAAGCGTCTTTCTTCGGATGGAAGATGTCGCCATATTTTTCGACGATTTCGGGTTTATCGACAATCGAGGGTTTGGCGTCGAGGAGCTGGCCAACCTTTTCGGCGCCGGCTTGAGAAGCCATGAAATCAGAGAAGATTTCCGACATCTGTTGAAGCGGATCGTAAATCTGCCCGACGAAGCCGATGAAAAGAACGATTAGGCCGATGTTATTGATCTGATCTTGGATGTCGCCCATCTGGTTGGTCATGTTGATGCCCACTCCGACGACAATCGCGGTCATCATCATGGAGACAAAACTGACCAGCGGTTGGAAGGCGGCGTTCATCTTGCCGGCTTTCCAGCGTTTTTTCTGGATGTCGTCGACGATGCCACGGGCTTCGGAAGAGACCTCGTCTTCGATCGAAAGGGTCTTGATCGTCTTCGAGCCATTGATCGCTTCAGCGAGCCAGCCCACAAAGTGGCTATAGGCGTTGCGGGCGGTCCGCCAACGCTTTAAGAGGGCTTTTTCAAATAGAGGAATGACAATCGCGACGACCGGGATCGAGGCGCAAACGACCAAGGAGAGCATCCAATCGTTCGTGAACATGGTGATCAAGGTGAAGAAAAGATCGAATAAAGCCCAGAACATCGAAATAATATCCCAAGAAAGGACATCGCCGATGGAAGAGGTATCGTTATTCATGCGGGCGATAAGCCAGCCGGAATTGGTGTGGTCAAAGTAAGAGAAGGAGAGCTCCTGGACCCGATGGAAGGTGTCGCGGCGCAAATCGGTCATGATGACCATGTCCATGTAGTTGGTCAAAAAGAAGGTCCAGAAAATCGCCAAGCTCCGCAAAAGAATCATCAGGACTTCGATCAAAATGAAATTGGTGAAGGTTAAATCGTATTCCATCGCGCCAGGGATGAAACTGACGTGAATCATGGCTTGAGCGATATCGTTGTTAGCGTTAGCGATGGCTAAATCGCTGACGGCGTTGATCGCGCCTTTGTTCATGACCGCGACGAAAGAGGAGTCGTAGAAGGTCGTGATGAGCATCATCAGGACGATGACGATCAAAAGCGGCCATTTTTTGAGGGTATATTTGCCAATGCGAGCCCAAATCCGGAGATTGAGCTTATCCGGCAGTTTTTCTTCTTCGATTTCGTTTGCCATAAGTTCTCTCCTTTCTAGGCCATCTTGCCTTGGATCGTGGCGATCCGCTGATAAAGGCCGGGTTGCTTCAATAGCTCTTCATGGGTTCCCATCTCGGAAACCTTGCCATCTTCCAAAACGACGATGAGATCAGCATCGCGAGCCGTGGAAACCCGGTGGGTGATGATGAGAGTGGTAGTGTTCTTTTCCCATTCTTTGAGGTTTTGGCGAATCGCGAGATCCGTTTCGGTGTCGACCGCGGAGAGCGAGTCATCGAAAATGAGGACCGGGGCGTTCGAAATGATGGTCCGGGCGATGGCGACGCGCTGCTTTTGCCCGCCCGAAAGCGACATGCCTTTTTCGCCGACGGCGGTGTCATAGCCATCCTTGAATTTGGTGATGGTGTCGTCAATCGCGGCGATTCGGGCCGCCCGTTGGACTTCCTCTTTGGTGGCCTTCTTGTTGGCCATCAAGATGTTCTCGCTGATGGATTTGCTAAAAAGGAAAGGATCCTGAAGAACCGGAACGACGTTCCGTCTTAAGTAAGCTTTTTGGATGTCTTTGAGTTCGACCCCATCGATCTTGATTGAGCCCGAAGTGTAGTCGTAGAGGCGGGTCAATAGGAGAGACAACGTACTTTTGCCGCTTCCGGTCTTGCCCATGATAGCGACGGTTTGCCCCGGCTTGATCGTGAAAGAGACGTCGTGGATGACGTCAACGGTCCCGTCATCGTATTTAAAGCCAGCATGATCGAAAACGATTTCGCCTTTGATCGCGGGGGTGAGACCATCCCAAGTATCTTCAAGGGGTTCATCAAGGATGAGACGAACTCGGTCGCTGCTGGCAATATATTGGCCCATGTTGGACAAACTGGTAGCGACTTCGCGTAAGGGCCAGACCATCATGTTGACGAAAAGGGTCGACAAGACGAGAGTGCCCGCTCCGATTTCACCGGTATAGCAAAGGTAAATGCCGAAAAGAAGCGCCACGAGTTTGGAACCGAAAACGAAGATATCGCTTGAGGAAAAGAAGAAGGCGGAAAGCTTGCGCCATTTGATGAATTTCTCGCGGTAATCGGTGAGGTTATTCTCGAAGGAATTGATTTCGTAGACTTCGGCGTTGAAGGCTTTGACGATGCGAACGGCCGAAAGATTCTCGGAGATTTTGTCGGTCATCTTGCCCTCGGAGTCATCCGTGGCCCGATAAAGCTTGCGGACGTATTTGATGAGGAAGAAGGAATAGACGAACATCAAGGGGAATAGGGCCAGGGCAACTAAGGTGAGCTTCCAGGAGATCGTCATCAAAATGCTGAAGCAGAGGAGCACCATCCAGAAAGTCCAGTTGAAATTGCTGACATCGGCGATCAGGAATTTGCGCAGTAAGTCAAGGTCGCGGGTGCAGGTTTGGATGAGATCGCCGGATTTGTTCTTCTTATAATAAGAATAAGGAAGGCGTTCAAGGTGGTCGAAGACCGTGAGCTGCATGGAGCCGTTGATGACGGCGGCGACATAGGAGCGCATGCCCATCCGCAGCAAGGACATCAAGGCGGCTACAACCGCGGAAACCGCGATGGCAGTGGTCAATACCTGAATTTCGTTATCGAGCAAAAANTGAGCGCCCTTCCCGCCGGTGATCAACCAAATAACCCAGCTTTCGACGTAGCGGGCTTCCCCGATATCGGTGGCGGCAAGCGTTTTGCCGGATTTTAAGGCGGCAGAGGATGTCAATACATCCACCAAAACTTTGCTTAAAAACGTCATGAAAACCTGAGACACGATCATGGCGATTTGCGCGACGAGGGAGAGGAAATAAAGTTTTTCATGCCCATGGATGAGCTTGTGGCAGGTCGAAATCAATTTGTTCATAGTGCCTTGTTATTCTAACAAGAGTCTCAAAAAAGTCATTCTTTTTCGCGTCAAAATGCTAGAAAGGGCTTTCGCAAGGCTTTTTTCCTAGTTCCAGCGCACAAGTTTTGCATCTCGCCCCACCCTTAAAAAAAGGTTTGCTATAATATAACCAATATGGAAAACAACCCCCAGGAAGCATTTTGGCGCAATTCTGTCGGCTACATCATCTATCCCGAGTCCTTCAAGGATAGCAATAACGACGGCATCGGCGATCTCGGCGGTATCATTTCGAAACTGGATTATTTAAAAGATCTCGGCGTCAATCTTTTGTGGATCGGCCCGATTTTCGCTTCGCCGATGGATGACAACGGCTACGATGTGAGCAACTATTACGCGATCAACCCCAAATACGGCACGATGGGGGATCTCGAGACGCTCATTAAGGGAGGCCCATGGTCATGGCATTCGGATCCTTTTGGATTTTCCGCTCAATCATACTTCGGATGAGCATCCGTGGTTCCAGTTGGCGTTAAAAGACCCCGAAAGCAAAGAGCGGGGCTACTATTTCATCCAAAAGGGGAAAAAGGTCAACGACCAACTTCTCCCACCCAATAATTGGAAGGGTTTCTTTGCGACTTCCGCTTGGCAAAGAATCGACAATAGCGATGATTTCTACCTTCATATTTTCAGTAAGAAAATGCCTGATGTGAATTGGGCCAATCCCGATCTTCGGGAACAATATTACCAAATCGCCCGTTTCTATTTGGACAAGGGCGTCGATGGCTTCCGTCTCGATGCAGTGGCTCATTTATCGAAGGATTTGACCTTTAGCGATTCCGCGCTTCCGGGCGATAAAGAAGGCTTGGTTTATGACACCAGCAAATTCTCGAATCGTCCTGAGCTTTTCGATTATTTGCAGCTCTTCAAAAAGAACGTTCTCTCCCATTATTCCTGCTGCACCGTCGGGGAAGCCGGGGGCAATATCAGCCCTGAGGATGCTCTCAAGATGGCCGACCGCGAGAATGGGTCGATTTCGATGGTTTTTAATTTTGATACGGTTTGGAACAATGGCAACTATGGTTCGATTGGCAAGAAAGACGAGGACATCAAAACCGATGTGCTTTCCCTCAAGTCGAACTTTATGCGTTGGTATAACGTCTGCCACGACAAAGCGGACATGCCCGTTTATTGGTGCAACCACGATCACCCGCGGGTGGTGAGCCAATATGGCTCGGTGGCCTACCGGAACGAATCGGCGAAAATGCTTCTCACGACATTGCTTTTCCTTTATGGAACGCCATTCCTTTATAATGGCGAAGAAATCGGCATGAGCAACGCAACCTATGGGAAAGCGGAGGATTATTTCACCGATGTCGGCACGAAAAACGATGTCATCGCCTGCCGGAAAAATGGTTATAGCGAAGAACAGATTTTATCGTATTTGCATCGTTGCTCCCGCGTCAATGCCAGAACCCCGATGCAATGGGACGATACGCCCAATGCTGGTTTCTCGATGGCCAAGCCCCTCAATGCGGTCAATCCCAATTACAAAGAAGGCGTCAATGCCCTCGATGAGATGAGGGACGCTTATTCGATTTTGAATTTCTATCAATACGCGATTGCCTTACGGCGCGATCCTCTCATCAATGAGCAGGTCCTCAATGGGCCTTTAAGCCTCCTTGACCCGAACCACCCCGATGTTTTCGCTTATCTTCATGATGGCGGCAAGAAACTAGCGGTCATTTCGAATATGCGGCCGTATCAGGTTTATTTTACCTTCTATTATGAGATTGCCGATGTCTTGCTTCACAATTGCGATGGGGTGATTCTCCAGAATCACGTCTTTACTTTGCGTCCCTACGAAAGTTTCTTATTGAGGCTGAGATGAACAAGTACTATTTCTTTTTGGCGAGCGGCGCCATCAAACGCGAGGAATTAGCCTCGGCGCTTGATGGGCTTGGCTTAGCCTATGACATCAACTATCTCGCCGAGAACAAAGGCTATGTTTTAGCCGATGAGACTTTCGCGGTGATGCTCCAGGGGATTGTTTTGATGATTCATGATGACATCGGGGTCACCATCTCGTTTTTGGCCGCCCATAAAGGCGGGCCGCTCGAAGAAAAGCTTTTGCAGAAATCCTTGGCCTATTTCCCCAACCAGTGTCTTTTTCTTTCCGATGTGCTGATGAAGGAATTCTCCTTTGGCGATTTTTCTTCGCTCCCTTTGCTTTCGGCTGAGTTCAAAGGCGTAAGCCACGAGCTTTTGCTCACGGCGGGTAGTTTCTTGCGCTGTGGGCTTAACGCCTCTTTGGCTGCCGAGACCTTGATCATCCATCGGAACACCTTCAACTATCGTTTGGCCCAATTCATCGATAAAACGCAGCTTGATATCCGCGATTATCATAACGCTCTTCTCTTGGAGATTTATTTTCAATTGGGCAATCCTCATTAGCGTTTTTTAATTTTTGTTTTGTTGAAAATAGCGGTGCGGTCTGCTCTTTTTCTTTTCTTTATTCGATTTGTGCACTATGCACAAGTTAACGGAAAGCAAGAGGGTATAATAAAGCCATATTTGGAGGAAATAGTTCCATGTCTCTTTTTAAGAAGAAAGAAGAAGCGACCGGTTTGAAGCCGGGCGAAGGCCAAGGCGTCGTCTCGAAAGCCGACATCAAAGCCCGCAAGAAGGAATTAGCCGAAGAAAAGAAGCAAGCCCCGAAAGAGAAGCCGGCCGATTTGGCTTATGTTTCGCTCCGCCACGTCGATAAGGTCTACGACAATAACGTCCAAGCCGTCTACGATTTCACCTTGGATATTCAAAAACACGAATTCATCGTCTTCGTCGGGCCGTCGGGCTGTGGCAAATCCACGACCCTCCGAATGATCGCCGGGCTTGAAGATATCACCAACGGCGAACTTTACATCGATGGCGAATACAGCAACGATCGCTCGCCGAAAGACCGCGATATCGCGATGGTCTTCCAGTCTTATGCGCTTTATCCGCATATGACCGTTTACAACAACATGGCGTTTGGCCTTAAGATCCGCCATTTGCCGAAAGCGGAGATCGATAAGCGGGTCCACGATGCCGCCAAGATTCTTCAAATCGAAGAATACCTCGATCGCAAGCCGAAAGCCCTCTCCGGTGGTCAACGTCAGCGTGTCGCTCTCGGCCGCGCCATCGTTCGCAACGCCAAAGTCTTCTTGATGGATGAGCCACTCTCCAACCTCGATGCAAAACTCCGGGTTCAGATGCGCAGCGAAATCATCAAGCTTCACGAAGCCCTTAATGCCACGACCATTTACGTCACCCACGACCAGACCGAAGCCATGACTATGGCCAGCCGCATCGTCGTCATGAAGTTAGGCTACATCCAGCAAATCGGCTCGCCGATTGAGATTTATAACCATCCGGCCAACATCTTCGTCGCTGGCTTCATTGGCTCGCCTTCGATGAACCTCATCAAGGCCACTTATGAAAAAGGCGTCGTCACCTTGAGCGATGGCAAGAAGATTCCTTGCCCCGCCGAAGTGAAGAAAGCCCATGACGACTTCTATAAAGCCGAAGTGGAGCGCCTACAAAAAGCCATTGCCGAGATGGAGAAAGATCCGAACGCTAAGCCCGAGGAAGTCCAAAAGCTCCACGCTAACTTAGAAAAAGATCAAACCGCTCTCTTAGCGGCCCATCCGGTGGTCTATGGCATCCGTCCGGAAGATATCCACGAAGCCGATAAAGGGGACTACAAGCTCAAAGTTGCCGTCGCCGAACTTCTTGGCCACGAGTACTATATCCACAGCGATTTCGCGGGTATCGACCTCGTCGCGAAGATTCCGCTCACCCATGAAATCAAATTGGGCGACACCATCAGCGTCAGTTTCGAAGAAAGCAAAGCCCACATCTTCGATCCGGAAAGCGAGAAGCGCATTTACTAATTTACTCTCAAGTGAGGCCCGAGGAAACTCGGGCCTTTTCTTTCGCTTTGTTTTTTCCGAACTTATGCTATAGTGAACTTGACGAAAGGAAAAAAGAAATTCATGAAAAAAGCAGGAATTGTCTTGTTCTGGTGCGCGATGGGGTGTCTCGTGGTGGCGATCGTATTCCTATCCTTATTGATCGGGGATTTGGGCAGTGGTCTCAATTTTGCCTTTGGCTTGACCGGGCTTCTTGGAGTTCTCATCGCCTTGATTTGTTTGGCGATTTCGCTCGTGCTTTTCTTAAAGGATGATGACGCCCACAATCTGGGCGAAAGCGCGGATGACGCGCCGAAAGCCCACTAAGGGTCATTTAAAAATAGCCATTCCCGCAAGAATGGCTATTTTTTTCTTTTCAGTTTCGGAAACGTTCAACCACTTTGGCTTTATCCAAAGCGAGGAAGAGAGGGATCGCGAGGATCGCGCTTCCATAGGCTTGGACGCAATCGAAGGCCGAATTGACGATACCCTCTTGTCCTAAAAGAACGTAGTAGCAGAGCAAATAGGCTAAAACCTCAAAAGTTCCACCAACAAAAGGCGAGACAAAGCGAAGGATATTTTTATTTTTTAGGACATTGTATAAAAGCCCTGTCGTTAGACCCATCAGCCCTTTGGCGAGGACGGTCCAGGGGGCATACACTCCAAAGCCCAGGAAGAGATCGGACAAGGCACCGCCGAGGATGCCAATGAGGGCTCCTTCGAGGGGGCCAAGCACCATTGAGGCTAAGAGATTAACGATGTCACCGAAATTGAAATAACCCGCTCCGCCGGCATACGGGATTTTCAAAAAGGCAGTCATGACGAAAGAAAGAGCGCCAAATACGGCAACGGCGCTCATCTTCGCAATGAGAGTATTTTCTCTACTTTTCCCCATCGCCGCCTACCTTCTTTTTGTAAGAAGAGTGGTAGCCGCCTTTGTTAAAGCGCTTCGCCCCGTAAGAAGAATGACCATAGTTCGAGTGCTCACCCGAGCTGTGCCCATAGTTTTTGTGCTCGCCATAACCGCCATGCCCATACGACTTATGTTCGCCGTCGCCGTGCCCATAGCTCTTGTGCTCGCCATACGGCTTGTGGTCGTAGGATTTGTGCTCCCCATAGCCTTCGTGGTTCCCATAGCTCTTATGTTCCCCATAGGGTTTGTGTTCCCCATAGCTCTTGTGCTCGCCATACGGCTTGTGGTCGTAGGATTTGTGCTCCCCATAGCCTTCGTGGTTCCCATAACTCTTGTGTTCGCCATACGACTTGTGTTCGCCGTCGCCGTGCCCATAGCTCTTGTGCTCGCCATACGGCTTGTGGTCGTAGGATTTGTGCTCCCCATAGCCTTCGTGGTTCCCATAGCTCTTATGTTCCCCATAGGGTTTGTGTTCGTAGGAAGAATGCTCGCCATACGGCTTGTGATCGTAGGATTTGTGCTCGCCATAGTCGTTATGGCCATAGCTCTTGTGTTCACCATAAGAGGAATGCTCTCCATAACTCTTATGGCCATAGGAAGAGTGTTCGCCATAGCTCTTGTGCCCGTAGGATTTATGTTCGCCATAACCGCCTTCGGAATGCTCGCCATCATTATGGCCATAGGCTCGCTCGCCATACGGCTTATGAGAATAGGAATTATGGCCCGGATAAGAACCTTCGGAGGAGTGGGAGTAGCCGTGCGAGAAATGCCCACCATGACCGTGCATCCGTTTCGCTTTCTCGTTTTCTTTCTTTTGCAAAAGCCGTCGATCCATGTCTTCTTGGGTAATGACACCCGCTTTGACTTGATCTTGCAGCTCTTTTTTCTCCGCTTCTTTTTTGAGATTTCGCGCTAAGCGGGCTTGTTTGACTTCTTCGCTCTCGCCGAGCAAGAAGTCCAACGAATCGGTTTCCGCATAGACTTTGATGCCGTTGGCGATCAAAAGCCTGGCGGTCACGCCTAAACCTTCAATGTGGGTGTGAGTGAAATTNCCATCGTCGATATGACGGGGCCCGCAGGAAGGCGAATTGTCTTTGAGAATCGCGATGCGAATGCCAAAATATTTGCAGGCTTTGAGGGCAGCCTCGGCTCCGGCATTATAAGCGGCTGTCACGTCTTTCCCCGTGGCAGTTACAACGCTGTTTTTCCGGATTTCCGCCGGATCGCGCGGCGTTGATAATCCTCCCGCGACTTCGGGGCAGAAAGGAACGAGCTCGTATTTTTTTGCGAGTTCCTCGGCGAAGGGGAAAGGATTCTCCCCGCCATCGTAACGACATTTTTCGCCCACCAAGCAGGCGCTGATCAAGATTTTTTCCATTGCACGAGTAGTCTACTCTTTTCTTATTCTCTTTTCTACGTGCGCCCGCGGAAAGCGCTTCTAAGGGATGAAAAGAGTTTTTCTTTTCGGTGGCGGCTTCTTCCTTGAGGTGGCTATAATAGTTCGCATGGTTGAGCAATGGGAATTACATTTTGGCGAGAAGGTCTACCCTTGCGTCGTAACCTATAAACGGATGCGAAACATCCGCTTTCATTTCGACAAGGACGGCAAGACCTTTTGTGTTTCCTGCCCCAATCGGATTCCGAGGAAAACGTTGCAGGATGCCATCAATAAATTCTTTCCGAAAATGTTGAAAAAGATGGAATTTGAACCGCCTTATCAGGGCGATGAAGTCTATCTTTTCGGCGTGAAAACGCTGGTGGAAGGCTTTGGAACATTCGATGAGAAAAACCGCGAGAAATTCCTCAAGGCGAAACTGAAGGATTATCTGACGACGAGCGTTCCGTATTATGAACAACTCATGGGGGTAAAAACACCCTATAAATTTCGGGTTCGCAGCATGAAAAGCCGTTATGGGGTCAATAGTCAACGGACCCACACTCTTTCGTTTACGACCGCCCTGGTTCATTACGCGCCCGAGACTATCGCCTCGGTCGTCGTCCATGAATTGGCTCACGACTTCGTTTTCAACCATTCGCCTGCCTTTTACCAAATCGTTTATCACTATTGCCCGACTTATCCCGCGCTTCATGCTAAACTAAGAAAGCATCATTATGAGTGAAATCATTACCAGCAAAGACAACGCCAAAGTCAAAATGGCGTTTAAGGAAAAAGAAGGCAAAGGCGATTACTTCCTTGCCGAAGGCTTTCATCTGGTCGAAATGGCGGTGGCCAATCATCGAGCTGAGATGATTTTCAGTTTGAAGGATTACGCTTCCGANGTGCCAAATTATCTCGTCACCCCCGAAATCATCGCTAAGCTTTCCAGCACCGTTTCGCCTGAAGGCATCGTGGCATTTTGCAAAAAATCCCCTGCAAATCCCCCCTCAAACTCCCGCTTATTGTATTTGGATGATGTGCGAGACCCTGGCAATGTGGGGACTCTTTTACGAACCGCTTTGGCCTTTGGCTTTCACGATGTGGTTCTTTCCCGTTCTTCGGCGGAAGCGTATGCGAGCAAAGTTCTTTTAGCTTCTCAAGGAGCCATTTTCTCTTTGAACCTCAAAGAAAGCGAACAAACCCCCGAAGAGGATATCCGCGATCTCAAAGCTCGGGGTTACCGGGTGGTGGTGACCGACCTTAAAGCCGCTTTGCCGCCCGAAGAGATCAAAACCTTGGATGCACCATTGGCCTTAGTCTTAGGCAATGAGGCACGTGGGGTTGACCCCGAAGTGGTTGCCCTAGCCGATCAAGCCGTCCGAATCCCGATGAGCGGCATCGATTCCCTTAACGTGGCGATTGCCGGGGGAATCCTGATGTACCTCTTGGCACGAAAATAGAGGCTGTCATTTTAAAATTCTCGGTTATAATGGGGGCGGAGATATATGCCTATGAACAAGAAAACCTTATCCCTATTAGCCTTCACTCCGCTGCTCCTTGCTTCCTGCGGGGGNGGAAAGACTTCGACGAGCTCAGCAGTTTCAAGCTCGTCGGCCATTACCAGCATCGATAGTGCTACTGGCTTCGCCGCTTTGAAAACTGGGCTCAAAGCTTTCGTGAACCGTGATAATTTCGGCTTTGATTACGCCCGGCCGACTCACACCACGAAATCCGATAACGATTTCACTTTGACCTACACTCCGATGGAAAACGACACGACCACCTCTTCGAGCGTGGCTGCCTCTTCCGCGAGTTCGAGCGTGGCAACTTCTTCGGACGTCGTCGATCCCAAGAAACCTTTCACTTTAGGGGTTTCTTTCTTCGCGAGCGACAAAGATTATCCGATGAACTTCTATCTCAACGGCGCCAAAGACGTTGTGGGCGATGACGTTTTGGCTTATACCAACTTGGATTACACGACCCTCCGTTTTGCCCAGGGCGACAAGAAACCGACCAATTATTCCGAAACGGGATTAACGCTTTACGCCTCGATGTCTTCGCTTTTTATGGATTTTTCCCAACTTTCTTCGACGACCATCAGCGCGATCAATTCGGCGGTTCGCTCAATCAAAGGCAATGAGAATTGGACTTTCCCTGAAGATCAGCGCGCCCAGGTCAAAATTCCCGACAAAGTGAATTCGGCGATTACCTATTTCCTNCCGCTTACAGATTATCTTCCGGTCTTAGTCGATGACGTGACNAAAGATCTCGAAGAGGACTATNCCGCGACGAATTCGTTTGGCCAAAGTTTCGCTCCCGATGGCGATTCGATCCTGTTCAAGATNAACATTACCTCATTCAAGAGCCTTTATACGTTATTGGTGACTTCCGTTAAAGCAGTGATCAATAGCAAAGGCGACGAGAAAACGCAATTTGCGGAGTGGACTCTCATCAACGACAGTGTCCTAAAGCCGATTAAGAAATACGGCGATTGCCTTGATACATTTAACATTTCGAGCACGCTTACCTATACCGCCAAAGGTTTGGACAAGATCGATTTCTCCTTGGATCTCAAGGCCAACCTCGATTCCTTGAAGACGGCTTACGCCAGTGATAATCCCTCGGGTTTTGTCACAGNCCTCAATGGTGGNGGAACCCTCAAAGCGGTCATCGATAAAGCCGCGACGATTCCAACCCCGACCCCAGCCCTTAGCACCTATCCGGAACTTCCGGCCATCACCTTGACGAGCGAAGATCAGACCGCTTGAGCTTAGACCTCTCGAAAGAGAGGTTTTCTCTTTCTTTATCATGAAAAGGGATTAGAATAAACCTGTTCGAAGAAAAGAAAGAGTACTCCTTTCGAAAGTCTTGTCTGGGAAGGGCGAAGAGAGAAACCGCCCTAGGATAGAAAAGAGGAAGTTCGTCTTGGAGAACGAAGAAGAGATTCTTCCCTCGGCGGGGTTAACGCCAGCAAAGCCTGAAACGGGATTACTGTTTTCAGGGAATGGGATGGCACCGCGGAAATCTCCGCTCCCGGCCGTCTTTTTTATTTTCTAAGGAGGCTCCGCATGGAAGAGCTTAACAAAGTCGAAGCGATTAAGGAAAAGGCTTTAGCTGAAATCGAAGCGGCTAANAACCTCGATGAACTAACACGGGTTCGCAATACCTATCTCGCGAAGAAAAGCGAATTGATGTCGTTAATGGGGGCGATGAAAGACATCCCCGTTGAAGAGCGGGCCAACTATGGCAAGGCCGTCAATGCGGTCCGCAGCGCCGTCGTCGAAGCGTTTAATGCGAAAAACGCCGCCTTGGAGAGCGAAGCGCTAAACGCCAAACTCCAAGCCGAGAAAATTGATATTTCTTTGCCCGGTCGCACCCATTTATCGGCGCCGATCAACCCGTATTACATCATCATTGATGAAATGACGGAGATTTTCGCCTCAATGGGTTTTGAGATCGTCGAAGGACGCGACGTGGAAACCGACCACTTCAATTTTGAACTCCTCAACGTGCCGAAAGACCATCCGGCCCGCGATATGCAGGATACCTTTTATATCGATGATTCCTTGTTATTAAGAACGCAGACCTCGGCAGCTCAAGCTCACACGATGATCGCGAAGGGCGGCAAAGAACCGATCCGGATGATCTGCCCGGGGAAATGCTACCGCCGCGATGACGATGACATGACCCACTCGCATGAGTTCGGCCAAATTGAAGGCCTCGTGGTCGATAAGGGAATTTCCTTAGCCGATCTCAAAGGGACCTTGGAACTCTTCGTGAAAAAGATGTTTGGCGAAAAGCGGGAAATCCGCCTTCGTTCTTCCTATTTCCCTTTCACCGAGCCTTCGGTCGAAGTCGATGTCTCGTGCGCCAATTGCGGCGGCAAAGGCTGCTCGATGTGCAAAGGGACGGGTTGGATTGAGATTCTCGGGGCGGGCGAAGTCCATCCCCATGTATTAGAGATGTGCGGCTATGACCCGAAAGTCTATAGCGGTTTTGCCTTTGGCATTGGCATCGAACGGGTCGCGATCTTACGCTATGGGGTTGATGACATCCGTCGTTTCTATCAAAACGACCTCCGTTTCATCAAGGATTTCTCGGAGAAATAAGGAGCAGTTATGAAAGTATCATTAAATTGGTTGAATCAGCTGGTCAAGGTCGATGATCTTGACCCGAAAGAGATTGCGAATAAGCTGACCTTCGCCGGAGTGGAAGTGGAAGACATTTTCACGATGGCTAAAGCGAGCAACTTGGTGATTGGCCACATTCTTTCGTGCGAGAAGCACCCGGATAGCGACCATCTCCATGTCTTACAAGTCGATGAAGGAAAGAAATATGGCGTTCACCAAATCGTCTGCGGCGCGCCGAATGCCCGGAAAGACCTCAAAGTCATCGTCGCCCGCGAAGGCGCCGTTTTGCCCTTGGTCACGATTCAAAAGTCGGAGATCCGCGGCGTCGTTAGCGATGGGATGTGCTGCGCGCTTTATGAACTGGGCGTCGACAAGAAATTTTTAAGCGAAAAACAGTGCGCAGGCATAGAAGAACTCCCCGATGATGCGGTTATTGGCAACGAAGACGTCTTAGGCTATTTGGGTCTCAATGACACGATTTTGGATCTTTCCCTATTGGCCAATCGGAGCGACCTCAACGCGATGGAAAACGTCGCCCTTGAAGTCGGCACGCTTTTCTCCCGCGAAGTCCATTTGCCGGAAATTAAGAGCTTGCCTCGTGAAAAGAGTGATTTCGTGGTGTCTTCTTTGACCCCGAAATGCCCGATGTTCCTCGCGGCAACCGCTTCGAATCTCGTTACCCGTCCTTCGCCGATTTGGTTGCAGCGCATTCTCACGAGCGAAGGCGTTCGCAGCATCAATAACATCGTCGATATCGGCAACTACGTGATGCTCTTAACAGGGCAGCCGCTCAACATGTATGACCTCGACAAACTCCCGAAAAAGGAATTGGTCGTGAAAGAGGATGTCGCTGGGGATTTCTTGGCGATGGATGAGAAGCATTACGCGCTCCAAAAAGGTGATTTGATCGTCACTTCCGCGGGGGAAGGCATGTGCTTAGCCGGCATCATGACCTCGAAAGCTTGCGCGGTAGATGAAAAAACGAAGAACGTCGTGGTGGAAGCCGCTCTTTTCCAAGGCGCGGCGATCCGCCACACCTCGAATCGTTTGGGCTTAGTCAGCGAATCCTCGTCACGCTTCGTCAAGGGCTTAAACCCCGATCAGGCTGAACGGGTCATCGCCTTGACGCTGATGCTTTTGCACGATCTGGCCAGCGCCAGCAGCGTTTCGAGCACTGTGACTTACGACACGCTCTCCCACGAAAAGAAGATGATCAAGACCTCGTTAGGCTATATCAACGCTCGGCTTGGAACTCAGTTCACCTTGGCGGAAGTCAAAGCCGTTCTGAGCCGCGATCATTTGAAGTTCGCCGAAGAGAAAGGCGAAGATTTCACCTTGGAAATTCCGTCTTACCGCATCGATATGGGCGGGGAAGCCGACGTGAGCGAAGAGGTGATTCGTCTATTGGGTTTCGACCATATTCAAAGTCGCTTGCCGAACGCTTCGCTCTCAGTCCAAGGGGGTTTATCGCCTCGCCAGAAGGCCAAGTTGGCGGTGCGGCGCTATCTTCGGGGAAACGGCGTGGTGGAGTGCATCACCTATTCTTTGGTGAATGCGAAGCACGCCGATAGTTTCGCCTATCTCAATCAAGGCGAAGACTACAAATTGAAGAATCCGATGACGGATGATCATGCCTATCTCCGCAAGAATTTACTCTGGAGTTTGGTCGATGTCGCCTCATATAACGTGGCCCACCAAGAGAAGAACCTTGCCTTTTACGAGATTTCCGATTTGGATCAGCCTGGCAAAGCAAGCACCCATTTGGCGGTGGTCCTCGTCGGCGAAGAAGAGATTCAAGGCAGCTTAGTGAAGCAGCCTTACGATTTTTACTCGCTCAAAGGCCTTTTCGAAGGCATCATGGCGCTACTGGGCATCAACGAAAATCGCTATTCCTATCAGCGTCTCGTTTCGGATAAGAACGAATTCCATCCAGGCCAAAGCGCCGGGATTTATTTGGGCAAAAGCTTGGTTGGCGTCCTTGGCGCTTTCCATCCTTCGCTTTTAAAAGAAGAAGATTTGGGCAAAACCGCAGTCGGAATGGAACTCGACCTCGGCGCGTTCCTCGAGCTCAAGACCTCTGCGACGAAAGCTTCGATCCCATCCCGTTTCCCGTCGATGAGCCGAGATTTGGCATTCGTGGTGGATCAAAAAGTCACTTACGAAGAGATTCGCCGCGAGATCAAACACACGGATAAGCTGATTCAGAACGTCGAACTCTTTGACCTTTATCAAGGCGAGAACATCGCCGAAGGGAAGAAGAGCATGGCGCTTACCCTCACCTTCGTTTCGGAGGAACGAACCCTCAAAGACGAAGAGGTCAATGCGGTCGTCGATAAAGTCATCGGCGCCCTCAAGATGCGCTTTTTAGCGGAGATTCGCCAATGAACAAACTGGCCAAAGCTTCGATTATCAAGGGCCGGGCCCTGAACCTTCGCCAGGACACTCGCTTTGAAGGCTATCCGCTTTCTTATCCGGTCGATGCGGTGAAGAAGTGCCATTACGACGTGAAAGTGGAGCGAATTGGGGATTACGCCCATGCCACTTTTGCGATTAGCGCCACCCTCACCGTTCGCGATTCCCGGGATAACGTCCCCTTCGATGACAAGGTCGTTTTGAAAGAAGACATCGATATTTTGGATGAGGAAGATTCGGCGGGGGAAGGTTTCGTGGTCTCGGGCGGCGATATCGATCTCGATGAGCTGGCTCTTCGGATCATTGTCTCTTCTTTGCCCATCCGTTTAGTTCGAAACGAAACCATCCCACTTCCGAAAAGTGGGAAAGGTTATCGTTTCCTTACCGAAGAAGATTCGGTCAAGGAAAAAGAAACAGAAGGCGACCCTCGACTGGCTGCTTTAAAGGATTTCAAGGTCGATAAATAACGTTTTTTATTCGATATTTACTAACTATTAGTAGATTTTCAGTAAAACTACTAGAAAACGACTAACCCTGTTAGCCGTTTTTCTTTTCTTCCGACAAAATTCGTCAAAATAAATCTTTACGCGCGGAAAGCATAGTGCTACATTAATGGTGCGAGGTGGGAAATTTTGGGAAAATTCTACGGAACCTATTCTCGAACACTCGATGAGAAAAAGCGTCTCCAAATACCCAGCAAACTGGTGAAGGAAATGCCACACTCATTCTATGTTTTACGAGGCTTCGAAGGATGTCTCTCCATCTACGAGGAAGCCGAGTTCGATGCTCTCATGAGCAAACTCGAAAGCCTCTCCTATCTCAACGAAACCGCCCGAAACTACATTCGACTCTCTAGTGCCAGCGTTCAGGAACTCGATGTCGATTCGCACGGACGGATCACCCTCCCAACAGAACTTGCTGCGACCTATAAGATTTCGTACGACGTCGTCCTCATCGGGGTGCTTGATCACTTCGAACTTTGGGACAAAGCCGCTTATGAAGCCTATTTGGCCGAAAAATCCCCGCTGTACGAAAGTTTGGCGGAGGGGAGCTCCAAATAATGGAGCACATCAGCGTTCTGCTTAAGGAAACGTTCGATTATCTGGACGTTCGCGATGGTGGCGTTTATGCCGATTTGACCCTCGGACGCGGTGGGACTTCCAGCGAGATTCTCAAACGGAATCCCCATGGTCATCTCTACAGCTTCGATCTTGATGAAACGGCGATTGAAGAAAGCCGTCCTCGTCTTGAAGCCATCGGCAAAAATTTCACCCTCATTCATGCCAATTTCAAAGGCGTGAAGGACGAACTCGCCCGCTTAGGCGTTTCCGGACTCGACGGCCTCACAGCCGATCTCGGGGTTTCATCTCCGCAATTCGATGACAGCGAACGAGGCTTCTCCTATCGGGAAGACGCGCCGCTCGACATGCGGATGAATCAGGAGCAAACCCGGAGTGCCAAGACGATCGTCAACACCTACGAAGAGCATGAGCTGATCCGTATTTTCCGGGAATATGGCGAAGATCCCGACAGTGTCAGAGTCGCCAAAGCGATTGTTCGTGCCCGCGAGCAAAAGCCGATCGAAACGACGGGCGAACTTGTCGAGATCATCAAAGCGGCCAAGCCCATCACCTCATTGGTGAAAAAAGGGCATCCCGCCAAACAGATTTTCCAAGCTCTCCGGATCGAAACGAACGGGGAACTCGATAATCTGAAGACGATGCTAGATTCGCTAGATTCGCTCATTCTTCCGGAAGGAAGAGTGGTTCTCATCAGTTTCCAAAGTTTGGAAGACCGTCTCGTCAAAGAGGCGTTTCATCATCTCACGGTGGTGGAAGGATCTCGGCATGGAGTGGACCTCTTACCGAGCGAAATTCAACAAGCCCCCTTCGTCTCGTTAACTCGTAAACCTCTCGAGCCGAGCGAAAGCGAAATTGCCCATAATCATCGCGCCACAAGCGCGAAATTGCGCGCCATAGAAAAGAGGAAAGGAGATCAATCTTTATGAAAGACAAATTAGAGAAGACCGGACATAAAAAGTTCTATTACGATGTGAAGATGTTCTTCACCGTCCTCTTATTCGCTGTGGCCATTTTAGCCCTCGCCGCCATTCCGGTCGGCGTCACTTACAAGTTAGCGGAAGCCCAGGCGATGACGGAGCAATCCTCCACCTCGCAAGTGGTCTCTTCTACTAGCGTGGCAGCTTAAAAAAGAACTTCAAAAAGGAGGCACCAGGGTTTCCTGGCGCCTTTTTTGATTCCCAAAAAACTACTAAAATCCTCTTAAAGCGGTTGAGAAAACTTTCGAGGTATTCTATTATAGAATACGTTTTATGGAAAACTCGAAGTATACCGCCTGTCTTGAAATCAGTTCGTCTTACGCGAAATTCGCGGTGGGCAACGTTTTTCATAATCAGCCTGCCATCCTTTATTACGCCAAAAAACCATTAAAAGGCGGTTTAATCAAGGGCGAAATCGACAATCCGAAAGTGGTCCAAGAGGTCATCAAGAATTTCTTGGATATCGAAGATGAGAACCTCGGCCTCAAGATCAATGGCACTTCGGTCAGTATCGTCGTGCCTCCTTTAGGCTTTCAAATCTATCGTTATCAAACGGTCACCAACGTCATTGCCTCGACCTCGATCATCGATAAAATCGATATCGCCAACGTCATGTCGCTCGTGAAAAAAGAGCCGATTCCTTACGGCAACGTGATCGTCGACATCGTTCCTGATGCCTTCATTCTTTCAAATGGCAAAGGCTACGCCAACCCGCCTTTAGGCGAGAAAAGCGATTCCTTGGCCGTCCAAGCCAAGGTCCATACCTTGCCCGAGAAGATGCTTTATGACTACAAGAGCACCGTTGAAGGCGCGGGCTTCCGCGTGAAGAGGGCCTGCGTCGCTTCCTATTGTGCCTCCCAGCTGATCGCCACCGACAAGACGATGCCCGAGACCTATGTTTACGTCGATATCGGCGCTCACTTGACCACGGTTTCCTTTATCGGNAAGACCTCGCCCTTTGGCTCTTTGTTCTTTGCCGAAGGTGGCGATGATTTGACCCAGGCCATCAGCGATGCTTTCGCAGTTTCGCCCTCCGATGCCGAACTTCTCAAAGAGAAGTATGGCTACGATCCCCGTTCCTCGAAATATCAAATGCCGCTCATCAAGAGNAAAGACGAAGATGGCAAACCAACCGTCTATTACCAAAACAACCTCAACGCGGTGATTGAAGCGTTCTTCGACACCTACGATTCGCTCCTCAATAACGCCATCATGACGTTGCTCAGCAAGAAGATGGCGGCTGATGGAATCGAGAAAATTCCGCTCATTTTCGGCGGGGGCGGTTCGCTCCTTTATGGCTTAGCCAATTTACTCGTTTCTTCGATTGGCAAGCGTTCCTATTACATTTATACCCCGAAGGTCATCGGCGCCCGCGATCCGGGAGCGATCAACCTTTTAGGCCTCATCTGTGCCGAAGGCGCTTATCGCGGCACCTTAGAAGACAATTACCATGGCGTTTCAACCCTCTCGAGGGATCGCCAGTAAGGAGAAGAAGACATGGATACTTTCCAGAAAAATGCCGTCGACGACCTCGATAACTTTGAGCCGGTCGCACGCATCATCGTGATTGGCGTGGGCGGAGCGGGCAATAACGCCGTGAACCGCATGATCGACGAGAACATTCAAAACGTTGAATTTTATGTGGCCAATACCGATAAGCAAGCTTTGGCGACCTCGAAAGCCCCGAACCGGATTGTTTTGGGCGAAGAAGTGACCAAGGGCCTTGGCGCTGGCGGCGATCCCGCGGTGGGCAAACAAGCCGCCGTCGCTTCGACCGAAGTCATCAAGAACATCGTCAAAGGCGCGGATATGGTCTTCATCGCGGCTGGCATGGGAAAAGGCACCGGCACCGGTGCGGCCCCAGTCATCGCGAAAATCGCGAAGGATTCCGGCGCTTTGACCGTCGCAATCGTCACTCGTCCTTTCACTTTCGAAGGGCCGAAGCGGATCAGCAATTCCGTCGAAGGTTTAAGCGAACTCAAAGACGCGGTGGATTCGATCATCATCGTCAGCAACGACAAACTCCTCATGAGCAGCGGCAACGCCCCGATCGATCAAGCCTTCAAAGAGAGCGATCGAATCTTGGCCCAATCGGTCAAAACGGTGGCTGACCTCATTTTGATGCCCGCCCTCATTAACCTGGATTTCGCCGATGTCCGTTCCACTTTAAAAGGAAGCGGCATTGCCCTCATTGGCTTTGGCACGGGACAAGGCCCGAACAAAGCCGAAGACGCGGCTGAAAATGCGATTAACTCGCCCTTGCTCGAAGCTTCGATTTCCGGAGCGAGACGCGCGATTTGCGCGGTGACCTGCGGTTCTGGTGTCACTCTTTATGAAGCTCAGGAATGCGTGGCCCGCATCAATGAGCAAGCCGGCGGCGCCATCGATATCAAGTTCGGTGTTTCGATCAACCCGAATCTCACCGATTCGATCGTCGTTAGCGTCATCGCCAGCGATTTCACCGAAGAGTATGATTTCACCTCGGTTCCGCAAGTCGCGATTCCGAAAGACAAGAGCCAGCTCGGCGCTGGTGTTGATTCCGTCCAGAAAGAAACCGTTGCCAAAATCGAAGAAAGCCAAGATAAGAGTGGCGATAAACAAGAAGATCTCGCCGGCGATATCCTCCCGGACTTCCTCAAGGGCGGCTCGGGCGATGATTCGACGGGCGGCGGCCGTTATTGATGAACAGATTCGCTTCAAATTGAGGGCCTTGCTCTTCTCAAAAGAAGAGAATGGCCCTTTTTCTTGCATTTTTGGGGCTCTCTCCTTATAGTTAGCGTGGCGAAAAAAGAAGACAAAAGACCGAGTAGAAGACGCCAGCGAGCCCCTTGGATGAAAACGGGGCATCTCGAAANGCCATCGCTTCTGAGCCTCTAAGCCGAACGAAGTAAGCTTGGCGTTCTCCTTGCGTTAAAAGGAAACGAGGGCAGCGAAAGCTGAACTAAGGTGGTACCGCGCAAGGTTGCGCCCTTAGGAAAACTGAGGGCGCTTTTTTTGTCCTCAAAGGGAGAATTATGGAAATCAAAGACACNTTGCTGTTTCCGAAAACCGGCTTTGAAATGCGGGGAAATCTGACCCAAAAAGAGCCGGTGATGATCAAGAAATGGCAAGATCAAAAACTTTATGAGGCGATGAATGAGAACCGCGAGGGATGCGAAGAATATCTCCTTCATGATGGTCCTCCTTACGCCAATGGCGATATCCATTGCGGGCATATGTTGAACCGCTTACTCAAGGATTTCGTCGTCCGTTATCAGAATATGAAAGGCCATAAAACTCCCTTTGTTTTCGGTTGGGACACCCATGGCCTACCCATTGAAGTCAAGCTCACCAAAAGCGGCGTGAACCGCAAGAGCATGTCCATTCCGGAATTCCGTAACCTTTGCAAAGATTACGCCTATAAGCAAGTGGATCGGCAAAAAGCTCAGATTCTTCGCCTTGGCTGCTTAGGCGATTATGAGCATCCTTATTTAACCTTATTGCCGGAATTCGAAGCTCGCGAGATCGATGTTTTCGCCGCGATGGCGTTAAAAGGATTGATCTACAAAGGCTTAAAGCCGGTTTATTGGAGCCCTTCAAGCGAGTCCGCTTTGGCGGAAGCTGAAGTCGAATACCAAGACGTTTTAGCCAAAACGATGTACGTTTCTTTCGCTATCGCCGATGGCAAAGGCTTGCTTCCGAATGACGCTTCGATCGTCATTTGGACCACGACCCCGTGGACTATTCCCGCGGATTTAGCTCTCACGGTCAACCCGCTATTTGAATACGGCCTCTTCGACACGAACCGGGGCAAGCTTGTCTTCTTGCTCTCTTTAAAAGAGCATTTAAGCGAGGAATTATCCCTCACGAAATGTGAGCTTTTAAAGAGCTTTAAAGGTCAGGAGATGGAATACATCACCGTCCATCATCCGCTTTATGATCGTTTGTCGACAGTCATCGTCAATTCTTTCGTCACCGAAGATTCGGGCACGGGCGTCGTTCACACCGCGCCGGACCATGGCGTCGATGACTTCAATGCCTGCCTTAAATATGGNATCAAACCCTTCTGNCCGGTCGATGAACGGGGCTATATGCATCTCGAGGAAAACGATCCCTGCAATGGCAAGTTCTATGCCGACGCGAACGACATCGTGATCGAAGAACTCAAAGCGAATGGGCATTTGCTCAAAGAAGTCGATATCACTCACTCATATCCGCACGATTGGCGGACGCATAAGCCCATCATTTTCCGGGCGACTCCGCAATGGTTCTGTTCGATTGAACCGATCCGCAACGAACTTCTCGAAGCGATTCACCAAATCCATTGGGAACCCGCTTGGGGCGAACAAAAGATGGTCAATATGATCAAAGATCGGACCGATTGGTGCATTTCGCGCCAAAGAGCCTGGGGCGTTCCGCTTCCGATCATCTATAACGAAGATGGCTCGCCAATCGTCGAAGAAGCCGTCTTTAAACATATCCGTGACCTCATCGCCAAAGAAGGCTCCAACGCCTGGTTTAGCAAAGAAGCCAAAGATTTATTGCCAGAAGGTTACGCGAATCCCAAGTCGCCCAATGGAAATTTCCGCAAAGAAACGGACATCATGGATGTCTGGTTCGATTCGGGCAGTTCCTGGAATGGCGTGCTCCGGGAAAGAGGTTTAAAGTATCCGTCCGATCTCTATTTGGAAGGCAACGATCAATATCGGGGCTGGTTTAACGCTTCGTTGATTCTAAGCGTCGCTTATTCGGGCGTAGCGCCTTTTAAAAACTGCGTGACCCACGGCTGGGTCATGGATGAAAATTGGCAAAAGATGTCCAAATCGGCCGGAAATGGCATTGATCCCACCAAGGTCGCCAACCAATATGGCGCGGATTTGCTCCGTTTGTGGGCAGCGACGGTCAATTATGAAACCGATGTTCGCATCTCCGAAAGCCTGATTCAGGCCTCAAGCGAGCAATATCGGAAGATCCGCAATACCTTTAAGTTTATGCTTGGCAATCTCCAAAACGGGGATAAGTCCTACGTTCAACCGGAGAAAGCCCCAGAATTGACGANGGTTGACCGCTGGATNCTCGCGGAATGGGAGGGCGTGAAGAATCAAGCTCTCAAAGACTATGACGATTTCCATTTCGCCAGTGTTTCTGGCGCTTTGACGAACTTCCTNGTNGAGCTTTCGGGCTTCTACCTNGACTACGCCAAAGATAGNCTTTATTGCGACAAAGTCGATGCGNCAAGACGNCAGGGCATNCAATACGTNCTCTATCGCNTGACCTATGAACTCTGCCTTTTGTATAACCCCATCCTTTCTTTCACTATGGATGAGGTCTATTCCTTTATCCCTGGTCATAAGAAAGCTTCGCCGCAACTTGAGGATATGCCAAAAGAAACTCACGAATTTGCCCCGGAAGTCTTAAAACAGTTCAATGATTTCAAGAGCTACCGCGACAAAGTCTTAAAGAGCCTTGAAGAAGCCAGAGCCTCAGGATTAATCGGAGCTTCAAGCGAAGCCGATCTTCATCTTTCACTGAAGGACGAAGCCTTAGGCGTCCTCTTAAAAGCCATGGGAGAAAAGGAAGTCGCTGATCTCTTCCTTGTCTCGCACGTCGAACTCAAGGACAATAAAGAGGACCGCATCGAGGTCTTAAAAGCCAAAGGCGAACTTTGCGAACGNTGCCGCAATTACCGCGAAGANGTNCANGAAACGTCTTTAGGCCACCTNTGCGCNCGCTGCGCTGAGGCAGTGGAGAAATAAATGGAAGAGAATAATCAACCGATAAAACCAGAAGAAAAGGCCGAAAAGACACCGGAAACCGCCCCAAAAGCGAAAGAAGAGCACCCCAAGTTCGTTTGGACATGGAAGAGTTTCTTCTTTTCGTTCGCNTGGCTTGGCNTCCTGATGTTTGGCCTCGACCTTCTCAGCAAATGGCTGATTGTCTGGAACCTCGGGGTAACGTCNAACGAACGTTANGCCGTGATTCCAGGCTTCTTCTATATTTGGCCTTTGACCAATCTCGGNTCNGCCTATGGAGCNGGCGGNGACAATCCGGCGATGCGTTACGTCTTCATTGTGATTTCCTGGNCGGCCTCANTTGCGATTCCTTANTTNTGGTANAAGCAGTTGTANAAGCANGATAATTTAATAAACTCNGTTTACATGCTNTGCTTNGCTGGNGCGATNGGCAATGCNATTGACCGCAGTTTCTATTGGCCGAACATCACCGGCTTCAGCGGGGTGGTGGACTTCCTCTCGATTCAGATTGGCAATTGGATCCCATTCGGTTCCTTCAATGTCGCGGACGCCTGTTTAGTCGTCGGCTGTCTGATGGCNGCCATCACGCTGATCGTCCGTTCAATCAAAGAGAAAAAGGAGTAGGGGAATGAGTGAAATTAAAGTCGATGAAACCCTCGCGGGAAAGCGGCTTGACGAAGCGCTCACTTCAGCGGGTGTCGCCCCTTCGAGAGCGAAGGTACAATCGCTTATCAAAGAAAATAAAGTATTGGTTAATGGNAAGGAAGAAAAAGCACACTACGAGTTAAGACTTTCCGATGTTATAACATACCAAGAATATACTAATAAACTACCAACNCTAGAAGGGGAAAATATCCCGCTTAACATCGTGTTTGAGGATGAAGATATTCTGGTCATCAACAAGCCGGCTGGTCTCGTTGTNCATCCGGGCAATGGCCACTATGACGGAACGCTCGTCAACGCCCTCATCTACCACGAAAAAGAACTCGCCAATCCTGAGGACGAAATTCGTCCTGGCTTGGTCCATCGGATCGACAAAGACACGTCCGGTTTGCTTTGCATCGCCAAGACGGATTTAGCCTTCCAAAGTCTTTCGAAGCAACTCTCTGNCCACTCCATGCACCGGGAATACTATGCCTTGGTCAAAGGAACAATTTATGAAAACGATGGCAAAATCGATGCCCCTATCGGCCGCGATCCCAACCATCCGACGAAGTTCGCTGTCGATCCGAAAAAAGGCAAAGAGGCGGTCACCTACTTCCATGTNGAAAAACGTTTTACTGAACCGTTCACTTTCGTCTCTTGCCGTTTGCTTACCGGCCGGACCCATCAGATTCGGGTTCACTTGGATTACATTGGCCATCCCGTTATCGGGGATCCCCTTTATGGCGAGGGGAACCGCAAACTCTATGACAAAGGACAACTCTTACACGCCTACCAATTGACGTTTACCCATCCGCGGAGCGGAAAAACGGTGACTTTTAAAGCCCCGTTGCCCGATTATTTTCAAGAAATCCTCGATAAACTCAANTGATTTTCTTAAAATTTGCAAAATTTAATTTCGCGACTTTTTTCAGTTCGTCCTGGCCGTACTTGGCGATAAACGCCTGGATGAAACGATCGACTTCTTCACTCGCACCGAAAGGAATATCCATCTGGTAATGATTTGATAATTCCTGCATTTTCCTTAAAAACGAATAGCGGGCGATCACGCTNGCNAAAGCCACNGAAGGATAAAGCGATTCGCCTTTGGTGTGGAAGGTGATGTTTTTNACGACATCCTTTTCCCCTTTGAGATAATGAAAGTAAAGCCCCGGTTCGGCAAATTGGTCTTGGTAAATAAAAGCCTCCGGATGCTTTCCCCGAAGATTGAGGTCGCAGCGGTTGTGCATCTTCGCCTTAATCGCGTTCATATTGAGCTCGTCATGGATCTCGTTGTATTTGTCGTTGGGGAGGGAAAGTTGCGAGTAATCGAACTCCTTGATCAAAAGAGGCCCGATTTGCAGGATATATTCGTCCGACATTTTCTTACTGTCGGTGACCCCGAGCTCATTAATTCGACCTAATTTAGCCTCTTCGACGTAAGCGGCGCAAACGCAAATCGGCCCAAACACATCACCGGTTCCGACTTCATCGCTTCCGATTTGAGGATATTTATTGAGGACGACCGGTCCCGGATGCATCGGTCCATGGAGAATTACCTTGGGCAAAACAGGCTGAACTGCGGTGTTATGGGCGTTTTTGTCCCAAATCGCTGCTTCTTCGATGGCGTTAGGCCCTTGAAAAGAAACCGAGACCTTGCCTTCTTTGTTCCGCTTAAAAATGCTGACGGCGAAGCCTTCGCCCCGGGCGAAGAGATCAATATATTCATTCGGGGATTCTTCGGCGAAACTCTGATAGAAGTCCTTCATTTTCGCCAAAGTGGACTCATCGGGTTTAAAGGAATAGGAAGGCTGAACTTTTTTCATAGGATTATCTTAACATAACCCCCGAGGAGTGCGGATGGCGTTTCTTCACTAAGAAACGAGGTGGGGTGATATAATGCGTGCATGCAAAACATCTACGAGAAGTTTGAATTTCAAAAAATCACCGACAAAGTCGCCGCTTATGCGCGCAGCGAAGTCGGAAAAACCCTAGCACGCAATCTGACGATGATTCCCGAAGAGGAGCATCTCAAAGAAGAATTGGCCCGTCTTGAAGAGATGGATTACCTTTTAGCGCGCTATGGCCGCTTGCCGCTCGATGTCTCAAGCGATCTTTCCCGGGTGGTCGATTTGGCCCAAAAAGGTGGGGTTCTTTCCATCGAGGACCTCGAAAAAGCCGCCCACGATGTCTTGCAAGAGAAGAGTTTGATTGCTTTCTTCCGCCCCATTACGGATTCGCCGTTATTATTAGCTTACGTCGCCAATTTCCCGCATTTGGATTTTCTGGAAAAGGATATTCACAAGGTGATTGCTCCCGATCTGACGATTTTCGATAATGCTTCACCTAAACTCAAAAGCATTCGGCTATCCATCACCCATCTTGAAAACGAGATGAAGAAGAAACTCGGTTTCGTTCTTGATCAGAATAAAGTCTTTTTAAGCGACACGACTCTAACCCTCAAAAACGGCCATTACGTCTTACCCGTCGCCAACGCTTACAAAAATAAGGTGAAGGGTATCGTCCAGGATGTCTCTGGCAGTGGCGAAACCACTTTCATCGAACCGGAAGTGTTGGTCGAAATGAACAATAAGATGGTCGAGCTCCGCAACGAAGAGCGTGAGGAAATCCGCCGTCTTTTAGCGATGCTTTCCCAAGAAATCGCCTCGGTAGCCGAGCCGGTTTTGCTGAACAACAAGATGATTGGCTATTTGGATTTTCTTCAAGCCAAAGCTCTCTATGCCGACGAAACAAAGAGTCATGTCGCCACGATGGTTAAAGAACCGACGATTGACCTTTATAGCGCCAGGCATCCTTTGATCGATCCCGCCAAAGTGGTGGCCAATGATTTCAAGATGGATGCGAAAACTTCGCTTATCGTGATTTCCGGCCCCAACGCCGGCGGCAAAACCGTCGCTCTCAAAACCCTCGGTTTGCTGGTGCTTATGAATCAATGCGCTTTGGCGATTCCAGCGAATGAAGGAGCGATTTTATCCTACTTTAAGCACATATTCGTCGATATCGGCGATTCTCAGTCTTTGAGCGACAACCTTTCGACTTTCTCGGGCCATATGGCGAATATCGCCGACATCCTGAACCAAGTCGGCGGCCGCGATCTTGTTTTGCTCGATGAGGTCGGCACTGGCACTTCGCCGAAAGAAGGCGAAGCAATTGCCTTTGCCGTCATTTCTTATCTCATTAAAAAACATGCCTACACCTTGGTTTCAAGCCACTTCGAAGGTCTGAAAGCCTATGCGTTGTCCCACGAAGAAATCACCAATGCCTCCATGGTGTTTGATGAAGCCCGCCTTTTGCCCACGTATAAGTTGAAGATGGGATTGCCTGGTGAATCCTATGGTCTTGTCGTGGCCCAGCGTTTTGGCTTGCCAGACGAGGTGCTCCAAAGCGCCCGCACCTATTTAAGCGCTCACGAAGAAACCTCGGTCACCGATGCCATCAAAAAACTTGGGCAAGTCACCAAAGAGACCGAAGACGAAAAGGCCAAAGTTTTGGCCCAAGAAGAAGCCTTAAAGAAAAAAGAAGCCGATCTTTCCGCTCAGGAAGCGTCTTTAAAGATGCGGCAGGATCACTATCTTTCGGATGTCGAAGCGAAAAAGAACGAGATGCTGGACGCCTATCGGGAACAAATGGATGAGATTCTCCATTCGGTCGAACGCAACGATGTGAAGCTTCATGAAGTCATCTCGGCGAAGAAACAGCTTGAAGACCTCGAAGCCAAGGCCCAAGAAGAACATTTTACGGGACCCGTCCAAGTTGGCGATTACGTCAATATCCCAAAGCTTTATTCCTCAGGCAAAGTCATTTCGATTCAGGGCAATAAATTGAGCGTGGTCTCCAAAGAAGGCCTCACTTTTAAAGTCAAAAATGATCAAGTCGTGGTGGTTGAAGCTCCTAAAGAAGAACGGATTCAGCCGATGTCGGGCTTAAAAGTGGACGAGATGATGCTTCAGAAGTCAGTGCCGCTCGAGCTGAACTTGATCGGCCAGCGGGCCGAAGAAGCCGAGCTTAATCTCGATAAATATCTTGATGAATGTCGCCTCAAGGGCTTTAAGCGGGTCCGGATCATCCACGGCTGGGGCGCCGGGGTTTTGCGTTCCCTCGTCCGCGATTACGCCGAAGAACATAAGGATTTCATCGCCTCGTATGAAGGGGCGGATGGCGCCGAAGGCGGTGGAGGCGCGACGATCCTTCATCTCAAATAACTATGGAACTGACGGAGAAACTCAAACGTCTTATCGCTCTTTTACCCGATAAACCCGGCGTTTATCAGATGAAAGACATCAACGATAAGATCATCTATATCGGGAAAGCCAAAAACCTCAAGAAACGCGTTTCCCAGTATTTTCTTCGTCCGCAATCCGGCAAGGTGTTCGCCATGGTCTCGCACGTTGACCATTTTGATTTCATCATCGTCCACACCGATAAAGAAGCCTTCATTCTCGAAATGAATTTGATTCAGACCTATTATCCCCGCTACAACATCATGATGATGGACGATTCCCATTATCCTTACATTGCCGTGAAACGGGACGATGCGTTTCTTAAGATCGCGCGGCGGGCCAACGATAAGCGTTATTTCTATTTCGGTCCCTTCCCGAACGCCTCGGATGCCTACAAGACCATCGACCTTCTGAATTCGGTCTATCCGACGAGAAAATGCCGCACTATCCCTAGCAAAGCCTGCCTCTATTACCACTTGGGGCAGTGTTTAGGGCCCTGCATCAACAAGATCGAACCCGACGTATACGCTCATCTTTATGACGACATTAAGTCCTTCCTTGATGGCAATACCGATGAGGCGGTGAGCGACCTCAAAGACAAGATGCTTAAGGCGAGCGAAGAAGAGCGTTACGAGGATGCCGAATCCTATAAAGAAATGATCGATGCGGTCAACCGCACCACGGCGAAACAGGCGGTGGAACTCAATAGTGACCGGACCGACCGCGATGTCTTTGCCTATGCCGAGCGCGATAGCTATTTGGCTTTATCGGTCATGACCTACCGTCGTGGCCTTCTTTTAGGCAAACACGTTGAAGTAGTGCCTTCTTTCGGCGAAGCGAACGAGCAGGTCGCCGAACTGATTGAGGCCTATTATCAGAATAATGATTTGCCGAGTGAGATCGCCTGCAATGTCGATGGTTTTGCCGAAGAATTCCTTTCGGTCTACCCCGAAGCGAAGCTCATTAGCCCCAAGGAAGGCCGGCTTCTGGAACAGATTGACCTNGCCGCCCTCAANGCGAGGCAAGGTCTCGACGCTCACTTCATGAGCGCCCGACTGGAAGACGACAATGCTGCCTTATTGGAACAATTAGGCCAGCTTCTCAAGATTGAAACCCCTTATCGGATCGAACTTTTCGATAACTCCCACCTTCAAGGCTCTTCGCCAGTGGGGGCCATGGTTTGCTACATCAATGGCGAACCCGCAAAAGGAATGTACCGGAAATTCCATCTTGAGGATACCGACGCCGGCGATGATTACCACTCGATGAAAGAAATCACCTTCCGTCGATATAAGCGGCTCAAAGAGGAAAATTTGTCTTATCCCGATCTCATTCTCGTCGATGGTGGCATCACCCAAGTCCACGCTTGCCTCGAAGCCCTCGCGGAAGCGGAAGTCCAAATCCCGGTCTATGGTCTTTATAAGAACGATAAACACCAAACCGAAGGCATCATCGACCAAAACGAGCAAACCTATCCGCTGGATAACAAGTCGCCGCTCTTCTTTTTGCTCATGCGGATGCAAGATGAGGTTCACCGTTTTGCCATCACTTTCCATAAGAAAGAACGTTCGAAGGCGATGAACCGCTCGCTCTTCGATGAGATCAATGGCATCGGCGAAAAACGGAAAGAGATCCTGCGAAAACACTATCCGACGATCGATTCTTTAAAGGGAGCCACTCTTGATGAACTCAAGCAGGTTTTGCCCGACGAAGTGGCCCAAACCCTCTACGATAAGATCAAAACGCTCTAGCTGGGCTTCTTTTCTTGCCCTTGGGGCTTGAACTGAGTATATTAGTGGGGCGCTAAAGCGCAACTTGCGCCCGTAGCTCAGCTGGATAGAGCAACAGCCTTCTAAGCTGTGGGTCAGCCGTTCGAGTCGGCTCGGGCGCGCCAAAAATAGGGAAAAAAGACATCGATACAGGCTCGATGGCTTTTTTCTTTTTTGGCCCTNATAAAGAATTAGGTTTAGGATAAAAGATGTATGAGTCAAAGGAAAGAAAAATCCTCTCAGAAACCCGAACGCTTTTCCCATGGTTTTCCGCCCGCTTACGAAAAGGACAGCACGATTTTGATCCTGGGTTCCTTTCCCTCGGTGGCTTCACGCTCAGAAGGCTTCTATTACGCCCACAAACAAAACCGTTTTTGGNCGATGNTGGCTTTGCTTTATCATGAGGAAANGCCTGAAAGCATCGCCGAAAAGCAACTCTTTTTAGCCCGCCATCACTTGGCTTTATATGACACNATTGAATCGTGTGAGGTGATCGGCTCAAGCGATCTCAGCATCAGCAAGGTCGTGCCGGCTGATCTTTCTTGGTGTCCCGCCAGCATCAAGACGATTCTCCTCAATGGTAAAACCGCCGGAAAACTCTTCGCAAAATATCAAAACTCGCCGGCGGGGATCTCAGTCCATACCCTCCCATCGACTAGCCCGGCGAATGCCGCGTTTTCTTTGAAAGAGCTCCTTCACGAATGGGGTCCATTTCTTTTAGACAATTAAGGCGAATTGTCTAAGAGATTTTTTCGTTTNCTTTTTCGGTTCTTTCCCTAAAACTCCGCCTTCATCGAATGGTTCTAAAAATATTAGGACACGTGTCCTAATTTTGATTAAAATAGATTATGGTATCTATTTTCTTAACCAATGTGGCAGAAGGTGAAAACCCGTTCTAAAATACGAACCGTTCTAAAAANTGAACGGTTTTGGAGGAAAAGAAACTTATGGAAGATCGCAGTGAAGAAATGAAGAAATTGGCGGCGGAGTTCGTCTCGTGCCAGGACGCCTTTATCGCCCTCGGGGATGAGACCCGTATCCACATGATTATCGAGATGCTGCGGATGGGCGAAAATCGTGGCATTCGGGTCGGGGATATCTGCCGGATGAGCAATCTCTCGCGNCCAGCCGTCAGCCACCATATGAAATTCCTCAAGGAGTCGGGGATCGTCAAAGTNCGCAAAGAAGGGACGAAGAACTACTATTACCTCGATGCGAAAAACGCGAAATTCGATGAAATCATCGCCTTATGCCAGCATGCGGAGAAGTTAGCTGCGACCGCCCCGGATCTCTCGAAATAAATGGGAAAAAAGAAGGAAGAACGTTCGAAAACGAGCGTTCTTTTTCTTTTCTCGTAGTCGAAAGAAAACGAGGGCGTTAAGATTAAGACATGGATTCCCTCAAAAGCTTGCTTGATAAGAAACAATACGACCTGATTCTCTCTTTGACCGAGGGGAGCGTGGACGCTGAAGCCATCGTTTATCGGATCTCGGCCCTTTTGGGCAAAGGCCAAGCCAAAGACGCCGGAGCGCTTTTCTTAGCGAACCGCGACTTGCTTTGGTCCTACAATCCGCTTTTGACCATCAAAAGCAACTTTGAACTCCGCTTCATCGCCCAAGAATTCGATGCCGCCTATGATGATGTGAGCTATTTCCAAAATAAGCCTTATGTTTCGCAAGAGATTGAGGAATATCTCCGCGATTTGCCCAAACGGATCCGCCTGAACGAAAAGAATCAGCAACTCGCTCATTCCTATACCCCTGAAAAGATCGAGGAAGTCTTTCATCATTCGAAAGATGATTACGAAGTCCTCAATCTTCTCAATTACCTTCAAGGCGTCTCCGTGCGCGAGTATCTTTCTTATATTAAAGAGCTTTTGGTCTCAAACCGGCATCCTTCGGTCAAGACCTATGCGCTTCTTTTACTGGTTGAAGCGGGCTATCCCGAATCGGTGACGTTCAATAAAAACGGCAAAGTCTATCATGTGATCCCCAAGGATTTAGAACCGCCTTATTCCGGCAAGAGGTTCAACGATTTCGTTCTGTATCTCCGCGATCTTTCCTGCGATCCTTCGGTGAGCGGGGTTGCCACCAGCCTCCTCAATGACTACATCATGGACGTCTATCCGGAAACGGTCATCGCCAAAGCCGAGGATACCCCCTTGGCTCTCGCTCTCATTAAGCTCGCCCGGGAGTATCTCCGCTCAGGGCTTGGAATGGAAGGCTATTACGAAAAATATCATTTGAGTGCGGAAGAAGTGGCTCCTTTAGCAAAAAACATCGATGATGTCCTCAAAGCAGAGCCTCCTCTAAAGATCTAGAAACGGCTTTTTTCTCGGAAAACGAACGCTTTTGGCGCCCAAAATGACTTTTTCAAGCCTTTTTGCTAGCGTCCTATCTAAAGATAGGCTATATTATTCCTCGTGCAAAAACGCATGGAGTGAATAAAAGCAATGCAACACACTATCGAAAANATCTCCGAGAGCCAAGAGAAGCTCGTCGTNGAGGTNGATNNNAAAGTTTGGAAAGACGCNCAAGCGAAAGCNTTCCAAAAAGTCGCCGCNAAAGTNTCNATTCCGGGTTTCCGTCCGGGCAAAGCCCCGAAAGAGATGGTCGANAAAGCCATCAATCAGGAAGCCGTTTATAACGAAGCNGTCGAANNNGTTNTGACNCCGGTTTATAGCGAAGTNCTCCAAGAAGAGAAGATCGTTCCCTTCTTCCGTCCTTCCGTCAACGTCACCAAGATGTCGCCNGATGCNCTNGANCTCGTTTANACCNTCGTGCTCTTCCCGAGNGCGAANTTAGGCGANTACAAAGGCTTAAAGGCCNNNAAGGTCGCTCCGAGCGTCACNGACGCCGAAATNGCCGATTCGATCAANAAANTNCTCCAAGGCAATGCCTCGCTTGCTCTCGTTGAGCGCGAAGCNAAANTNGGCGANACNGTCGTNNTNGATTTCGATGGCTATCTCCCCGATGAAANGGGCGCTTTGAAGGCCTTCGAAGGCGGCAAAGCNGANAACTATGCCCTNGAACTCGGCTCNCATCAATTCGTNCCGGGCTTCGAAGAAGGCGTCGTTGGCATGAAGAGCGGCGATAAGAAAGATCTTAAAGTCACCTTCCCGACCAACTATGTCAAAGAACTCGCCGGCAANGANGCGACCTTCAAGGTCACCGTNCACGAAGTCAAAGAGAAGCAGNTNCCTGCTCTTGATGANGCCGCGGTCAAAGAACTCCATATCGCGGATGTGGATACNGTCGCNAANCTCCAAGCTCANGAGAANGAAAGCCTTNTNAAGNGCAAAGTCGAAACCGAAGANAATAAGTATTACCAAGCNATNGTCGATCAAATCGTNGCNAANACCACCTANGTGATCGATGANGAGATCATCGCCAANGAAGCCGCCAACCTCGAAGAGAACATGAAGAAGCAAGTCGAACAACAAGGCTTGACNTTCGAACAATATCTCGAGATCACCGGCNNCAAAGANGAAGACCTCAAGAAGACGTATCNCGANCAAGCCNCGAAGAACATCAAAGAGTTCCTCGCCCTTGAAGAAATCGCCAANGCTGAGAANNTCAGCGTCAGCGATGANGANGTNAANGNCGAGATCAAGAANATCGCNGANCAGTATAAGATGAAAGAAGAAGAAGTCCGCAACGTCCTTGCCAAAAACATGGAGCAGTGGAAAGACAATCTTCGCCAGAAGAAGATTCANGACTTCNTCCTCTCTGTCTCGAAGTAGCGAAAAANACTTTTGATCNNNAANCCAAGGTGGGACCGCGNGTTCTGCCTTGGNTTTNTTCGNCTATTAGCACTCTTTGCTTGACAGTGCTAAGACCCTGCTTATAATGATGGCAGTCATTCTTTCACTCATGAGGAGGAAAAATGTCCATGGACGAAAAANAGCCGAACAATTCCACGCTTGACTTGCCCTTGCTCATTACCCGGGGATTACTCGTATTCCCCAATATGACGGAGTCGATCGAAGCGAGCCGCGCNTATAGCGTCGCCGCGATTGATAANGCCAGGGGAGTGACCAATTCTNTGCTTNCTNATCGCNTGCCANAANGATCCNAGCAAAANTGACGTNTCCGATGTCAANANTGANATCTTTTTAACCGGCACNNTNTGCCGGATCGTNAATTTCGTCAATTCGAATTCNGTTTATCGNATNCGNGTGATTGGNTCGAAACGNGTNAGNTTATCGAACATNCGCTTNGANAATGGNACTTANATNGCNACNGGNNCCNTGATNGAAGANGTNTTAGGNGACCGNAACGAAGAAGTNGCNNTNGTCCGCAAAATCGTCGAAAGCATNGAAGCGGCGCCNGCTTTGGGAANNGATATNCCNAAGAGCGCNCTCAANCANCTNGGNAAAGGNGGTGCNTCNAACGACATCGCNGATACCTTGGCGGCNTATTTGCCGATTACNCTNGAGCAGAANGTCAANNTNCTNNCNGAGCCGAACGTCAA
>JGI20225J20221_1000085_pt6 | contig 52026 bp, 45 predicted proteins | sample BioMet4_FD_20221 | JGI IMG/M metagenome (IMG submission 20221) | reverse complement strand
GGACAATCATTTGGACTTTCTGGATTACCTGAGATTCAGTACGTTCTCGCCGAACTTCAAATTCGAAGGTTTGTATCTGTTCCTCAACCCCTATCCCAACCAATGCAACACCAAGGATGCTTCCGAGGTGATCGACAAAGGTGTCAGGATGTTGCTTTCCCACAGATTGGAATTCACCGTGTGGAACCGTTTGGTGTTCTCCGTTTCGGAAGGATTGATGTACTACAATGAAAATGGTTCCGTGAACTTCAGCTATCTGAATCCGTCGCTTATCTTCCATAATTTGTCAGACCGCAATCTGTTCAACGCCATCCTGACCTTGGAGGCGGACTACAGTTTCGCCAAATCCTGGAAGTTCCATACCCAATTCTGTCTGGACCAGGCGAAAGCCTACAACGAAAAGGGGAACAATGACGAGCCTGACGCCATGGGTGTGTCTGTCGGCATCAGTCACGCACGTCTCTGGAAACAGGCCGTATATACCACTGATGTGGAAGCGGCCCTGACGCTTCCCGCTTTGTATCGTCGTTCCGGAACGGATTTCGTCATCAGCCAGCGCCGTATACGGTTGGTCACGAATGAAAAGGCCTTCTATTACCTGTATGATTACCTTGGTTTCCCCTATGGCGGGGATGCCGTCGTCCTCCAATGGCAGAATGCGTTGCAATGGGATACATGGAAAGTGGAGGCTGATTTGTTCTCCATGCTTCACGGCCCTGTTTCGATGTTCACCAAACTGGCGGAGGTGAATGCGGCCGCCTTCCTGTCCGGAGACCTTGGTTGGACATCGGTTTTGTCCATGAAAGGCACGTATCGGTGGGATGCTTGCCATCTGACGTTCGTTTCCCGCGTGGATTTTGTCGCGAAAACGACGTGGCTTCAATCGACCGGGAATTTTGACGGTCTGTCTTTTGACGCGCAGTTTGTCGAAAGCATCCGGTATTCGTGGTAAGGGAAAGATGATGGTCTTTTGGGTGACATGGTCTGGATGAAGTGATAGTGTGATAACGCTATATGTTTTTGGTTGGAAAGCTCTTTGTCGTTCGGATGATCCTTTGTTTCCTCGTGTGTGATGTCCTGCAAACAACGTTATTCAAACTGTGAATTGACTGTTTGCGTTTGATGAAGTAGGCTTTCCACAGAGTTGGAAAAAAGGGATAGAGCGTGAAATGCACAGAATAACCATATTGTGTGGACTCCTGTTGGTCTTTTTCCTGTTTTCAAGTTGGGCGGAGCCAGAGAATGGAGTATCTCCGTCCTCCAATGAAGCCCAGGCACAACAGTACATGATCGCAGGGTATTCCTTCACCATAACCGGAAAAACTTCGGAAAACGCGCTTCGTTCCCGACTCATTCCGAATGGGGATGAGCTGTTTCCTTCGGAAGAGGCGATGCGCGACGCATTGGACAAGAAAGTCCAACTGCTGATGAATTTCAGGGTTTTCAGTAAAGTGGAATATGAACTCAGCTATACCAATGAGTCACGTGGCATACGCTTCTACCAAGTACGGTTTGTGGTGGTGGACGCCTCCTCCATCCTGCCGTTTCCCTATGGAAAATACGATTCGAACTATGGTTTCCGCCTTGGTTTGAAATTATACAACCGGAATGTGTTCGGGCAACTCGGCAATCTGTATGTGGCCGGAAACGTCTCCCAACGGGACAATTCATTCAAACAAGGCCTGTATTATTCCGAGATGAGTCTCAGCCAAGTCGCTTTGGGAAAACAGGTGAAACTCGATCTCTCCTTCAAGTTTTCCTATGATGTGAAGCATCCGGCAGACATGGAATATTCCTATGTAACCTTCAAGGTGAATCCCCAAAACATGACCATCGATCATAAGGCGCTTACGCTTGGCACGTGGTTCAAGATTTTCCCGACCGGTTCCACCATCAACAGCCGATGGGATTTCTACTCCATCGGCAATGAGCTCAATTGGGGACCGTTCGGACTTGCGCTGGGAGGCTTCTCCTTTTACAACAAAAGCATCGCTTATTATCCCGGTTCTTCGCAGAATCACTTGTATTCTTTGTCATATTTCCGTTTCCATGGATTGAAGATTTCAGAACACCAGATAGACAGCAGAGTGTCTGTGGAATTGGATGGATCCCAAGGAGTTTTATCCTATCTCAACATCGGTTGCACCATAGGTACGGGATTCGACCTTTGGGGGTGGATGAACTGGTACAATGATGCATCCATATACAATAAAATGTATCCGGAGAGCCCGCTTTTGTACGAATTGTATTTCCAATGGAACAGCACGCTCAAACGTTCCGGCATCAATTGGATCGGCAATTTCCGCAAAGGAATGGATTTCTTGATTCATGGGGAAGGGACTTGGTATCCGAAAAGGACATTCGAGGGGCGTCCCTACAAAGATGCGGATGACAATTCCTTCTGGCTTGAGACGATGTTTTCGTGGTTCCCCATCTTGAATTCCTGGTTCAATCCATCCCTGCGCATTACCGGGGTGCTCTCAAGCGTGAACAAGTATTTCCTCCCTGACTATGAAGACGAACGGTTACCGGATTACATTCGGGGCATCAGGGATGACAATGCATATGTTTTGGATGCGAGCGACAAGATCAACAACAGTTGGTCAAGAGCCATGGTTTTGAATTGCAATCTCACCACAAAGTTCATCACGTTTGGGAATTTCGCACATACCTACGCTAATCCGTTCGTGGATGTCGCCTTGGTCAATGACACCAACAACCTCGATGGAGGAACCGCCAAATGGTTGGTGGGGGCAGGGTTGGAGGGCATCGTCATCCTCGACCGGTACCCTGCGTATCCAATCCGGGCTTCCCTTGGTTTTAATATGGAGGATGTGTATAAAAAAATACAAGGCAAACTCTCCGGTTCCGTCGAATATGAATTGTATGTGGGGCTCTATTTCTTCTTCTGATGGATACGGTAAAGTATATCTTGAGTCGGAATGCGTTTCCGTGGTAGTAATACACTGTTTTCTTGAGTAAGGAATTTGAATGATGTTGTTATATATCGATCCCGGAACGGGAAGCATGCTGTTTTCCGTGGTTATTGGCGTTGCCGCCACGCTCTATTTTTCCGTTCGGGCACTTTTTTTGAAATTGAAAGTTTCCTTTTTCGCAAAAGATGCCCGGACCGCGAATGATGCGTCCGCTGTCGTTCCTTATGTCATCTACTGCGAAGGAAGACAGTATTTCAATGAATTTTCCGCTGTGGTGGAAGAGTTTGAGGAACGGAAACTCCCGCTTGTGTATTATTCGGGCAGCGAAGAAGATCCAGTCCTTGCGAAACAATGGGAGTTTGTGAAACCGGAGTACATTGGTTCAGGGAATAAGGCATATGCAAAACTGAATTTTCTGAAAGCTGATATCGTTCTGATGACCACACCGGCTTTGGATGTTTACCAACTGAAGCGTTCCAAGGACGTGAAGGAATATGTCCATATCCTGCATGCTCCCAGCGACGCGACCGGCTATCGTCTCTTCGGCTTGGATTTCTTCGATGCTGTGCTTCTGACGGGTGATTACCAGAAAAAAGACATCAGGTACTTGGAGAAAAAACGGAATCTGAAACCCAAGGAATTGGTGACGGTGGGGTGCACCTATCTTGATGTGCTTGATGCGAAACGGAAAAGCATCACTACCGTGGAGCATCCGTTTACCGTGCTGGTTTCCCCGTCATGGGGAAAATCCGCATTGCTTTTCCGCTATGGAGCGAAATTGCTGGACCCCCTTGTGGAAAGCGGGCTTGAGGTTATCGTGAGACCGCATCCGCAGTCCCGGATCGTGGAGCAAGGAATAACCTCAGTTGGGACTTCGGAAGTGACAACAGCCAAGCCCTTTCCAAAGCGGACATCATGATCAGCGATTTTTCCGGCATCATTTTCGATTATACGTTCCTGTATGACAAACCGGTGATGTATGTGAAACAGGATTTTGACAAAAGACCGTATGATGCGGGAGATGTTGAGGATGAGATGTGGCAGTTCACGTCCTTGCATCGTTTCGGCATTGAATTGCAGGAATCAGACTTCCCCCGTATCGGGGATGTACTCCGTTTGGCCTCGGACAGTGAGGAACTCAGAAAAGCACGGGAAACGGCAAAAGCCGAAGCATGGATGCACCAAGGTCATGCCGCCGGGCAAGTAGTGGACTTCCTTGTCGGGACGGAAACGAAACTGAAGGAACAAAAACACTAATATGGGTACGGCCCTTTATACACTTTTCATTTTTCCGATCGCCGAAGTCATAGAATTGGCGTTCACCGCGTTGTATCGTGTGTCGGATAACTATGGGATCGCCATCGTCGGCCTGAGCTTTGTCGTGACGCTTTGCACGCTCCCCATCTACATGGTTGCGGAACATTGGCAGGATGTGGAACGTCGGAAAACCATGGAAATGGCACAGGAAGTGAAGAAGATCAAAAAGACCTTTCATGGTGACGAACAGTTCATGTTGTTGTCCACCTATTACCGTGAATGCGGTTACAAGCCGATATACGCCCTGCGTTCTTCTTTCTCCATCTTGATCCAGATTCCGTTTTTCCTTGCCGCATACATGTTTCTTTCCAACCACCCCGGCCTGAAAGGATTGTCGTTCCTGTTCATCAGTGATCTTGGTGCTCCCGACAAGCTGATCCGATTGGCCGGACGGACGATTAATTTGTTGCCCTTAGTCATGACTACGGCAAATTGCATCAGCGGAGCGATTTATTCCAAAGGTCATCCCATCAGGGAAAAAATCCAGATTTACTTGCTTGCGGCGGTTTTCCTGGTCATCCTGTACAGTTCGCCAGCCGGTTTGGTTTTGTACTGGGCCATGAACAACATCTTGTCTTTGGTGAAGAATATTTTTTACAAGATCAAGCATCCGTTCAGGGTTTTGTACGCGCTGTTCTGTGTGTCGTTCGCCATGATTGACATCGTGGTGACGCAAAAAGGCACAGGACAGCGATGGACAGTATATGCGATCTATTTCATTTCGTTGCTCGTGTTCATGGTTCCTCTGCTGTACCGTTTCTGCAAATGGTATTCCATCCATTCCGTCGGCTGGATGAGTGGATCAGATGGCGTCAGATTCCGCTTGTTCTTCTTCAGCATGCTGGGGACGGCGGTTTTGATCGGCATTCTGATCCCGATGAACTTGATCTCCACATCCCCGACTGAATTCGCCAACATGAAGCCGTTTACGAGTCCGTTGGATTTCATCAGGATTTCCTTCCTCCAAGCTTTTGGATGCTGCATCATCTGGCCGGTATGCCTGTATTTCCTCTTTTCCCGGAAGATACAGCCTTTTTTCACAACCCTTGCGGTTTTCCTGTTTCTTTCCAGTCTGATGAACACGTTTCTTTTCCCCGGCTCTTACGGCACCATTTCGTTGAGTCTGGGTTTTTCCAACAGTGAACTGATGTTCTCTGAAACCAAACGGATCATCATCAACCTCATGGCCTTGCTCGTCTTGTTCGCAACACTCAGTTGGTGCTTTTCCCGTCATTATCATAAACCGGTGATGTTTCTCGTCATTGTGTTCATGCTTGCGGTTGTCGTCCAATCAGGCCTTCGGGGGAGTGACATCGCGAAGAAGTATCGGGAATTGATGCACAACCAAGACACCACGGATGCAGGCATTATGGATGAGACACAGTTTTCCCCGGTGTTTCATTTCTCGAAAACAGGGAAGAATGTCCTTGTCATCATGCTTGACCGGGCCATCAGTGGTTTCCTGCCCGCTATTTTTGAGGAAAAGCCCGCATTGAACCAACAGCTTTCCGGCTTCACGTATTACCCCAACGCCTTGTCGTTTGGAGCGCACACCATGTACGGGACTCCGACGCTGTACGGCGGGTATGATTACACACCCCTCAAAATCCAGACTGACGCATCCAAGACCCTCGCACAAAAACAGAACGAAGCCATCACGATGTTGCCGAAAGTCTTCGCATCCCAAGGTTACGAAGTGGAAACAGCCAATCCTCCCTTCCCGGATTATTCCTGGGATTTCGTGGAAGAACCGTTTCTGGGCTTGGACCATATCACTGCTGAAGGCATTTCCGGACGATACAGCGATTGGTGGAAAAAGACCCGTTATGTGGATGGAAACACAGGATTCGGAGCCATCATCTCCTGCAACATGATCCGTTACAGTTTGTTCCAGTCCTCTCCCGTGTTGTTGCGATGGCCTCTCTATGACAAAGGTGAATATCTCAATGCGCTGAACCACAAAATTGACTTTGGATCCTTGAGTGATGAATTCGTCAAGCAGTATTCGATGATGGTTGCCCTCCCATACATCACCGATTACCATGACGGGAAGGGGAATCTCAATATGGTCGACAGCGAGTTGACCCATGATCCCAAGATTCTGCAGGCTCCGGAATACATCCCCGTCGCCAAACCGAAGATTGTTCCTTCCACACCGTATCCGAAGGAATCGCTGTACTATGTGGACGCCGCATCGATCCGTCTTCTCGGAGTCTGGTTTGATGAGCTGAAGAAGAATGGGGTGTATGACAATACCAGAATCATCATCGTAAGTGATCACGGATATGCCATCCCGACGAAAATGCCTGATACGCTTATGCTTCCCAACGGCGATGATCTTTCCTGGTACCGCTGCCTTCTTATGGTCAAGGATTTTGGTGCGTCGGGATCTTTGAAGACCGACACCACGTTCATGACCAACGCGGATGTACCGAGCATCGCTTCTGAGGGCGTCATAGACAATCCGGTGAATCCCTATACCGGCAACCCCATAACGGTTGACGGGAAGAAAAACGGGGTGACCATCACATCCTGTTACATGTGGAACCCTTCGTTTGTGAACAAGGACCAACCGTACTTGCCCATCTTGAAAAACGAGTGGCTCACCGTACATGATAATATTTTCGATATATCCAACTGGGCGAAAACCGTTATCCAGGAAAAGAAGTAGGGGGGAGTGAATGCAGGCGATCATTTTGGCAGCAGGTATGGGAAAGCGTCTGAAGGATCTGACGAAGGATGTCACCAAATGCATGGTGAAGGTCAACGGGCAGACGCTCATCGAACGAGCTCTCATCCAATTAGACAGACTGCATTTGTCCCGGATCGTGATTGTCATCGGCTATCAAGGGAAAAAACTGCAGGATTACGTCAGATCTTTGGGAACAAACACGCATGTGGTCTTTGTCGAGAATCCGATTTACGATAAAACCAACAATATTTACTCGTTGTATCTCGCAAAAGAATATTTGCTTGAGGAAGACACCCTGTTGTTGGAATCCGATCTCATTTTTGAGGATGGGGCTTTGTCGCAACTGGTGAACAACCCATATCCCAGTCTCGCTTTGGTCGCACCCTATGAAAGCTGGATGGACGGCACTGTGGTGAAGATGACGCCCGACGGCACGATTCTCGGGATCATCGACAAAAAACACTTTCTGTTTGAAGAGAAAAACGCTTACTGCAAAACGGTGAACATCTACAAATTCTCAAAATCCTTCTCACAGACCCATTATGTCCCATTCCTTGAGGCCTACTGCAAAGCCTTGGGCAATAACGAATACTATGAACAGGTGCTGAAGGTAATCACACTCCTTGATGAACCGGAAATCAAGGCGTTGCAATTGGAACACTGCAAATGGTATGAAATTGATGACATCCAAGATTTGGACATTGCCGAGACGCTGTTTGCGGCAAACACCGAAGAGCGGCTTGCCAAAATGGAGAAACGGTATGGCGGGTATTGGCGGTATCCGGGACTGCTGGATTTCTGCTACTTGGTCAACCCGTTCTTTCCTCCCCAAAAAATGATTGACGAAATGAAGGCGAGTTTCACCGAGCTTCTGGAGGACTATCCTTCAGGCCAGAACGTGAACCGTTTGCTTGGCGCGATGAACTTTTCCATCCATCAGGAACAGATCGTCGTGGGCAATGGGGCGAGTGAATTGATCAAATCACTGATGAGTTCCCTTCGAGGCAACCTTGGAGTCGTGCATCCGACCTTCGCTGAGTATGAAAACCGGTATGCGAACGGGGAATTGGTCCCGTTTGTGCCGGGAAACCGTGATTTTTCCTATACCGCGGAAGATCTCATCTCGTATTTCGAAGATAAGGATATCTCGGCGTTGCTGCTGATCAACCCGGATAATCCGTCTGGAAACATGATATCCCAAAAAGGAGTCATGAAACTCCTCGCATGGGCGGAGAACAAGGGTCTCCTGTTGATCGTTGACGAATCATTTGTTGATTTCGCCAATAATCCGTTCAGTCTGATGGACAGCGTGTTGCTGGACGCCCATCCTGCGCTCGTAGTGGTGAAGAGCATCTCCAAGAGTTACGGAGTGCCTGGAATCAGACTGGGGGTGCTTGCCGGCGGCAACCGTACATTGGTCAAAGACATCGCCAAGGATGTAGCCATCTGGAATATCAATTCGTTCGGTGAATTCTTCCTGCAAGTGGTGAACAAGTATCATGAGGATTATCAGAAATCGCTCAAAGAAATCAGAGCGGAACGTGACCGGTTCGCCTATCGTCTTTCTTTGATCGATGGCATCCGGCCGATGCCAAGCCAGGCGAATTACCTCATGTGCGAACTTACCGGAACGGTAACGGCTCAGGAACTCACCAAAGTCCTTTTGGACCGTCATGACATACTCGTCAAAAACCTTTCCGCAAAAGCAGGTATCGATGGCAAGCAGTATCTGCGGATAGCGGTGCGCACACCCTTTGACGACAACCGTTTGCTGGATGCTTTACCGATGTCCTTGGTTGACACAAGCGTATAACAAAATCATACTCTGGGTATGTATATGAAGAGTGATTACGACAAAAAATATGGTTTGCCCCAATTCGTTCCCCGATTTCTGGGGGATATCGTCGCAATATTGGTTTCGTGGTTTCTTGCATACTACTTGAGATTCTTTGTATTGCCTGGCGCACAGCGTTCCGGGCAGATGTTCTTTTCGTGCCTTTCCCCTTTTGTCGTTTTGGTTGGCTGCTATTTTCTTAACCGCAATCGTTTGTACCAATCGGATGTGACCATGACCTGGCGGAAGGAAGTCGGAGGCATCTTCAAAGCCTCCTTTGAGCTGTTTGTCACGTTGGTTCTTGTCTTTTATTTCTTTTTTGACGACAAGATAAGCCGCATCACTTTGGCTTTGTTCGGCGTTTTCCTGTTTCTTTTCCTCGTCATCAACAGAACCATCACCAACTCTCGATTCACCAACACGTATAAAAAAGGGAAGGGGATACGCCGTATCCTTTTGGTCGGATACGGAAGGAAGATGGAAGAATACTTGCAGGCAGCCACAGAAGAAGAGCGAGGCATACGTTTTGTCGGACAATACGATGGCGATGGGACAAAGCTTCCGTATCCCCGTATTGAAGCCGCAACGCTTCTTGACGCCGTACATGCGACAAAAGCTGACATCGTTGTCATATCCTACCCCTCGGTGGCGTACGAACGGGAAAAGACCATGGTTGACCAAGGCCTCGATTTGTTGGAGCAGAAAGTCATACTGCTTCCCCATATTCCGTCGTCCTATGCGGGAACCTTCATCTCGGATTTCCATTACATACCCATTCTCCGCATCAACGGTGCGGAAATACCGTTTGTAAAGAGGATCGAAAAACGGTTTTTCGATATTGTTTTGTGTTCCCTCGGCGTAGCTGTCCTTTCCCCGCTTTTTTTGTTGCTTGCCATTCTGGTGAAGACAACATCCAAAGGACCTGTGCTTTTCAAACAGAAACGGGTTACCCGTGACGGAAAAGTGTTCGACATGTACAAGTTCCGCTCCATGAAGACCGGAATCGCTGAAGGAAAAGTCCATTGGACTGAGGAAAATGACCCGAGGATCACCAAAATCGGGAGAATACTCCGCAAGACCAGTCTGGATGAATTGCCACAGTTCTTCAATGTCATCGGCGGTTCGATGAGTTTGGTGGGGCCTCGCCCGGAAAGGCCTGAACTGGTGGAGGAATTCAAGAAAACCATTCCAGGGTACAACATGCGGCACCGGATGAAGGCCGGCATCACCGGATGGGCTCAGGTGAACGGCCTCCGGGGCAACACATCCCTTACCAAACGCATTGATTTTGATTTGTTCTATGTACGCAACTGGTCGATTTGGTTCGACATGAGGATCATATTCATGACCTTCTTCAAAGGTTTCGTGAATAAGAACGCATATTGATATATGGAGAAAATCATGAAAAAACTCATTATCGCCATTATACTGGCATCTTGCATGATGCCATTGTCCGCATTGCAATCATTCCGTGAGTTGCTTCCTGGCCTTACTGAGGAACAATACCAGTCATTGACGAAAGGCGATGCCTTGGAAGCTGACACCATCGACACCTCTGATATCGTCCTGATTGCTCCTGCCGGAGGCATTACGGCGAACAGGGCTGCTTCTGCGAAGGCCGTAAGCGATGAGAAGAACTTCTCTGTCGCCAGGACATGCCTGATCCCCTATCCGGAGAAGTGGGCAAAGGATACTGTCGCCGAACGCCAACTGGACATTTTCAATACGATGCGACAGATTTCCACCCAACAGGGCATCACGTACATCTCCCACCGTCGTGGGGACAGACCGTATCCGTTGTTTGAGGACACCTATTACATCAGTGATCCCGACAACATCGAATCCAAGATGCCTGATCCCATTGCGACCGAATTTCCCAAGGAGTTGGTCTCCTATGCGTACCAGGTCGACACGTCCTTTGACGGCAACGTGTACCGCCACACATACAAGAACAGTGATGAGGAGATTTTCCTTGATGTCACCAATTACACGCCGATGAAATACCGGGGTCTCACCTGTTTGCAAAAGGAAACCCTTTCCTTGTGCATGTCCAGTTACCAGACGAAGGAGGGTCTCCTTGTGTATTCCTTGGCGCAAGCGAAGAACAGGACTCCCGTCGTCACCATCCTCTTTTGGAAAGTATATCTGACCAGTTCCTTCATGAAGCGCATGACTTCCCTTCAGGATTGGTTCAAAGGGCGTATCGCTTTGGTGAAGTGATCATTTTCCCGACCACTGGGCAAGGCATTGGTCGACATAAGCTTTAAACTGGGTACGGAACACATCCTGCGAAAAGGCTTTGCTGTATTCCTGTATCGCTTTTCTGCTGTAGGCGACTCCGTTTGTCTCAAAGCGGGAAATGCAGTCCATGACGCTTTCGACGGTCTGTTCTTTGAAGAACAGGCCGGTTTTTCCGTCTTGGACGGTTTCCAAAGCCCCACCTTTTCCATATGCCAAGACAGGAACTCCTGCAGATTCCGCTTCCACGGGAGTCAAGCCGAAGTCTTCTTCTCCGGGGAAAAGAAACGCTTTGGCGTGGAGAAAGGTTTCCTGCACCTCGTCGTCGCTGAGGCTCCCTTTGAATTCAATTGTGGAGCCAGCGAGTTTTTTCAGATTCGCCGCTTCATCACCACTGCCGATGATGACCAGCTTCTTGCCAAGCTTTGTACATGCCTCAACGGCGAGGTCGATGCGTTTGTAATAGACAAAACGTGAGACGACAAGATAGTAGTCATCTGGTTGCTCCAAAGCTGGCTTGGGATTGAGCCGGGTGCCGGGATAGATGGTCACTGCATCGCGATGATAGAACTTCTTGATCCTCTGTTTGATGAAGTCGGAGTTGCTGACGAAATAATCGACACGGTCTGCAGCCGCCTTGTCCCAAAGCCTCATCGAATGGACCATGCCGGGCATGAGCTTACGCTTCAGCCAACCCGCATGGGACCGGTATTCATAGTACATGTCCCAGATGTATCTGGTCGGCGTGTGGCAATAGCAGATGTGGGGCGCCCCCACCGGCGTGATGATGCCTTTGCTGCAACTTGAACAGGAGCTTATCACCAAGTCATACCCTCGCAAGTCTAAGGATTCGAAAGCCTTCGGCATGAAGGTGAGGAAGTTTTTGTACAGTTTGGTGGAGAACGGCCATTTCTGCATGTATGTGGTGACGATATGGTAGTTCCGGAATCTCGCCGGCATGCGCTTCCGGTCGTACACCAGCGTGAAAATGGTGGCGTCTGGATAGATGGAGAGGATGTCCTCTACGACACGCTCCGCACCACCATATTGTACCAGCCAATCATGGACGATCGCTACTTTCATGACATCGGTCCTTTGCTTTGTTTGATGAGCTTCTGAATCTCCTGCACATGGGAGTTGGCGCAGATGAGCAGGGTTCCTTCATTCTCGATGATGGTGCAGGCATCGATACCGACGAGAATGACTTGTTTCGTCTGGGAATCCTGTATGTCGATGATGTTGTTGTGGGAAAGCGAGAGCATCACTTGGGTGTTTTCGCTTACCAAAGTATTGCCCGCTTCATCTTGTTGGTGGTGTCTGGTGAAAGCCAGAAACGAGCCGACATCATCCCATGAGAATTGTGCCGGAGCCATTTTCACCACATGGCTTTTTTCCATGACTGCGTAATCGATGGAAATGGAGGGGAGTTTTGCATATGCGGATTTGTCTGGTTTCCCTCCTGATGCCATAACCTGGATCTGGTGGAAGATATCAGGAACGTATGTTTCCAGTTCCTTCTCCATGACGGAAAGGTTGAACACAAAGATGCCCGCATTCCAGAAGAACTTTCCCGATTCAAGGTATCTGGTCGCCGTTTCCTTGTCAGGTTTCTCAACAAACCGCTCCACAGCACAAGCCGCCGCCCCATTGGCTGAGGCCTTGATGTAGCCATACCCGGTTTCAGGATACGTGGGTTTCACCCCGATGGTGACGATCGCACCGCCCATGGCGCTCTTGTTCGCTTCGTCCATGGTCTGGATGAACGCATCCTCCGGTTCGATCAAATGGTCGGATGGGAAGACCATCACCGTGACCTCTTCGTTGGAATACAACCGTTTGATAACGAAGAGGGAGAGGGCGATGGCTGGTGCCGTGTTCCTTCCGCAAGGTTCGACAATGATATGGTCTTTGGAAAGGTCTGGCACTTGTTCTTCAACCAGATGCACGAACGGATCTCCCGTGATGACGAAAATGTTCCGCATTTTGACCATCGCCTCAATACGTTGGATGGTCAGTTGCAGCAACGACAGTTTGCTTTGGGTCAAGGTCAAAAACTGTTTGGGCTTTTCCGGTTGGCTGAGCGGCCACAGCCTTTCGCCTTTTCCTCCGGCTAATATCAACGCCACGAGCTTCACGTTGCACCCTCCTTGCGCGTCATACGTTCATTGTAGCACATCATCACAGAAATTTGGACATTCTCCCGCGAACCTTGTCCCGAATGAAAGTTGTATTGTATACTTTGTTGAAAGACAGGAAATCATCGTGGATACGTATATCATTAATGGAAAATTCCTTTCGCAACGCATGACTGGCGTGCAACGATATGCTTACGAACTCACCGTAGCCCTTGACAGCAAGCCGGGAGTGTCGGGTTTTCTTTGTTTGGGAGTTCCTCCGGATACCAAGAAACTTCCGGATCTCCATCAAATACCTGTCATCAGGATCGGCACTCATACGGGAGTAATGTGGGAACAGGGTGATTTCCCTGATTTCTGCAGGAAAAACCATTATGTGCCCCTGAATCTCTGCAATGCGATTCCGCTTCGGTGCCCTGGTATTGTCTGCATCCATGATGTGAAAGTGAAGAGATTCCCTTCTTTTTTTACCTGGCGTTTCCGCTTGTGGTACAATCTGATGTTTGGTGTCGCCTCACGTAAAGCGAGGTCGCTCCTTACGGTGTCGGAATTCTCGAAACGGGAGATTGTTGCGACACTTAGGGTATCGGCACAAAGAATCACTGTAATCCCCAATGGTTGGCAGCATTTGCAGAAAATTGTGCCCGATCCTACGGTCTTGGATACCTATCATGTGGCTGACAAACAGTTCTTTTTCATGTTGGGAAGCCTTGAACCGAACAAGAATCTTGCATGGCTTGCAAAGGAAGCCCGGCAAAACCCTGATGAACTTTTCCTCGTTTCCGGAAATATAGACAAAAACGTCTTCTCCCAGAAGAATCAAGGCCTGTCCTTTCCTCCCAATGTCTCTTTTATCGGGTTCGCTTCGGATGAGGAAGTGAAGGGTTTGATGAAACATTGCAAGGCATTGCTGTTCCCTTCATTCTATGAAGGTTTCGGTGTGCCCCCGTTGGAGGCTTTGAGTGTCGGGTGTCCGGTTATCGTATCGGATATCCCCGTATTGAGGGAAATATACCATGATGCAGCCATCTACATCGACCCATCCAATGCTTCCTACCATCTTTCAGACTTGCTTGCACAGCAAACGAAGGGTGCTGCTGAGGTGCTTGCTTCATACAGTTGGGATTCGTCAGCACGGAAACTGCTTTCTCTTCTTGAAAAGGATGGCAAGCGATGAAAGTGCTGTTTGTAACGACATGCCCTTGCTTTTACCGGGTGGCGTTCTTCAAGGAACTCGGAAAACATTGCGACCTTACGGTGGTTTTTGAAGATGGTATCCAACAATACGAGAAAGACAAAACCACCTATTACCAGATAGACGCTGAAAACAGGTATCATATAGCCTGCCTGAAGAGAATCCGGGTCAAGCAATACAATTACGCCATCGGTTTGTACCATTTGATCAGAAAAAACCGGTTTGATGTTGTGGTATTCGGCATATTGGAAAGCTTGTCCTGTATGCGGACCATGGAAGTGATGCATCGACATCACCTGCCGTATATCCTCAATATTGATGGTTTGGATGAAAAGGACAGAGGTGCGATCAAGAACTGGGCGGGAAGGCACTTCATCTCCATGGCTCCTTTGTTGCTGTCGCCTTCCCGATCCAACGACCATGTGTTGGAACTGCATGGCGCGAAGAAGGAGAATATCCGCAGATATTCGTTTGCGAGTTATCATGCAGGACAGATGGCTCTCCAAAGCTTGAGGAAAGGCGATAGGGAAGAAGCGTGTAGAAAACTCGGTCTTCCTGTGAAGCGGTATGTCCTTTCAGTCTCTCAATTGATTCCGCGGAAAAATCCGTTGGGGCTCCTTGGTGTATGGAAGGAGGTGTCGTCTCCAGATGATGTCTTGATCCTCATCGGCAGGGGACCTATGGAACAGCAGGTGAAGGACATGATCGCCAGCGAGAGGAAGGAGAACGTGCTTCTCGTCCCATTTTCTGCACCCGAGACCATTCCTTTGTACTATCGTGCCGCGTCTTTCTCCGTATTGTTCTCCCATGAGGATGCATGGGGGTTGGTCATCTCTGAGTCCTTGGCGAACGGAACGCCTGTTGTGGCGACGAATGCGTGTTATGCAGCGACTGAATTGCTGAAGGATGACTTTAATGGCCAAGTGATCGATGATGATCCCGCCCAATTGGGAAAGGCTATGGAGAAGATGCTTGCCAAAGACGAAAGGCAGATGGATCAAATGTCCTTGAACGCCATACAGTCCGTAAAAACATATACAGTAGAACATATGGTTGAAGAGCATATGCAGATCTTTCAGGAATTCTTGGGGAGTGACAGGGAATGATCAAAGTTTTGGAATTGGGGATAACCGGTACTACTGGTGGCATTGAGACCTATCTTTTCTCCCAATACCAACATATGGACAGGCAAACGGTTCATTGCGATTACATTAATGACAAGCAGTACCAGAAATTGGCCTTTGAGGAAGAGTTCAAACGTATGGGTGCCGGCATTGTGGTGATGCAAACGAATTTCTCCCGGCATCCGTTTCGGTTCATGAATGAATTCAGTGCCATGCTTATAGGCAACCAATATGATGTGGTGATCGCCAATGCCACATTGTATTCCCTGAAACAGGCTTGTGAGCTTTCCCTGGCGAAAAAAGCCGGTATTCCGGTCAGGGTGTTCCATTCGCATACCGCTGGGGGAAAGAAAAACCTGAAAACGTTTTTTGGATGGTTGTTTGAGCATTTCAAATGCGCTTATGGAAAGGGACAAGTGATAACACACCGATGGGCGTGTTCTGAAGCGGCGGGTACGTATTTTTTTGGCAAACAACCCTTTGAAGTGATCAACAATGGCATTGATGTCAAACGCTTTTCTTTTGACGAAACAAAGAGGAAGAGGTCGCGGGAGCAAATGCAGGTACCGGAAAACCGTATTGTCTTGGGAAATGTTGGGAGGATCAACTATCCCAAAAACCAAAGCTTTCTCATACCTGTGCTGAAAGCATGCCTTGAGCAGGGGATGAATGCGGAATTATGGTTGGTCGGTGCCATGCATCCTGAAGATGAAGAGCCAAAGAAAGTCAAGGAAGCCATTATTCAAGACAATGTACAAGATCGTGTACGGTTACTTGGACAACGGACGGATGTCCCTGATCTTCTTATGGCGATGGATGTGTTTCTCCTGCCAAGTTTGTTTGAAGGTTTTGGTACTGTCTGCATTGAAGCTGAAAGCACAGGTATTCCCTGTGTGTTCAGTGATACCATTCCTCATTCAGTGGGAATAGTTAAGAAAAACGTATTTGAATCCTTGAAAGATAGCCCGAATCAATGGGCTGAAACAATTGCGGGATTGCTTGCGACGCCTTTGGAGAGGAAGGATGACTGGAAAACCGTGGAAGATGCCGGCTTCGGCATTGCTTCCAATGCCAAAAGAGTAGAAAAACTCCTTTTCAACTATGTTGGTAATTGATTCGATTGGTTTGACAACAAGTATTTTGCTTTGTAAAGGGCTTTTCTGAAAGGCCGGTAAAAATCACGGCTTCCGTCCACAACGACAACTCCTTGATACACATTGAANGTGTGGAACGTTTGGTTGAAAGGCGGGCAGGCGTCTCCATTGATGGTTGCGACCTCTTTTGTCTCATATGGATGGACATTCCGGAGTTGTTCGATTTTTACTTGCCTGCCATAGCGTTCCTTGCAATCCTGGACTGGCCTGCATATATTGCCTTCATACAAAAAAAGATGACCTGCCGACCGAGCGCGTTGGGCATCGACCAAGAGAGGTCGCTCCTCCCATGTGGGGAATGACATCGCATCAGAGAGGTCAAAACCGTAGAGTACGGACATGTATTCATTGCCTGTGGTAGCGAGAGCATGCCATTTTTTCTCATCATCTCGGAAATAGATGCCATCAATAAGTCCATAATCAGCGATTTTTTCTTTTTTGATTACCGTTAACTTTTCCGGATCGATAGCATATTTGTACGTTGCGTTTGCTTCAATGGATTCTGGGATTACCCAAGTTCCGTTTTCTTCACAAAAAGGGAAGGAAAGATGCCAAGGTTCTTCGATAATGGTTCTTTTTTCCCGTAAGTTGCACGAGGATTTCTCAACTTTCAGGAGGGAAATGACTCCCTTTTTCCCCCAGTAGGTGAATTCTTCCACAAGAACATAATAAAACTCTTGGTCTTGTTTCAGTAAAAAAGGATCAGCAAAGAAACGGTCTTTGTAGGGGTGTTTCATCCAAACGATATCGTTTTTCTGCATGCCTTCATGGATTATGCGGACCAATGGTTTGGTCACAAAACCGATATTGTATTGCTGTGTCACCAACTTCAGGTGAAGTTTTTCTTTTACGGTGTATGGCGTACGTGCTTCTGGAATCATCTAAAAACTTCCTATTGGATTACTCGATTGCATTTACCAGCAAAATCATTGGCTATTCGGGTGTTTCTTGCTGGTTTTTTTTAGTATACTACAGGACAGGTGCTTGATGGTATGGATAATCGTTCTTCTTATTTGGTAAAAAACATTCTGATATTCACGATCAGTAATTTTGCTTCGAAGTTACTGGTTTTCTTTCTTGTCCCCCTCTATACATCAACTCTGAGCAATGAGCAGTTTGGAGTTGCGGAACTTGTTATTTCCTTTGTTGCATTGGTGATGCCTGTAATAACCGTAAGTATAGCCGATTCTGCATTGCGTTACAGCATGGAACAAGGGGAAGACCCTAAACAAGTTTTTACTTTGGGATTTGAAATGATCACATTGGGGGTAGTCATACTTTGTTTGTTGTATCCATTGTTTGTAAGAATCAGTTTTTTGAAAAAATACATCTTTTACGTGTATATCATCAGCATACCAAATTATTACTCCGAGTATTTCTCAATGTTTTCCCGTGGGATCGGGAAAGTCAAAATGGTTGGTGTTTCAGGTGTCATCGCCACATTTTCGATGGTGGCATCGAACATTCTTTTGCTTTTGGTCTTTAAAAAGGGGATACAAGGGTATCTCGTTTCGTATTCCATGACATTCTTCAGTTCTTGCATCGTGTTGTTTTTTGGCTGTTCATTGTATTCATATTTTGATTTTCATTGCACTTTGCACAAAAATCGTTTGCTGCTGAAAAAAATGCTTGCCTATAGTTTCCCTTTGATTCCCAATAAGGAGAGCTGGTGGCTGACAGACACGGCAAACAAATACATCCTGAATCGTTATTGTGGGACTGGTGATGTCGGTCTCTATGCGGTTGCAACCAAAATACCTGCGATTATCAATACGGTGGAGGGGTTCTTTTCACAGGCTTGGGTGCTTTCTGCAATAAAAGAAAACGATGCTGATGATAATTATCGTTTTTACTCTGACTATTATAGCTATTATCTTTCTCTTCTTTTCACGGTAGGTGCTTTGTTGATTGCAGGTAATAATCTTTTGGCAAAAATTTTGTTTGCGAATGACTTTTATCAGGCAAGGGTTTTGGTCCCGTTCTTGTTGATTTCTTCCATTCTTGGAGGAATGACAAGTTTTTTAGGTTCTTTGTTCAGTGCCACAAAAAAAACAAGCGCAATCATGGTTTCAACCTTGTCAGGGGCAGGTTGTTCGGTACTGTGTAATTTTATCTTGATTCCTAAAATTGGATTATTCGGTGCTGTATATTCCAATGTTTTGGCGTATTTCTTGATTTGGCTGATACGCTATGTGGAAATAAAGAAAATCATGGATATTGATTTGCATGTAAAAAAAATGGGCGCCTGTTTTTGTGTGGTTTTTTCTCAAGCGATCTGTTTTCAAACAAATGTACCAACTCTTTTGCTTTACCTCGTGCAAACCATATGTGTTCTCATTATGGTTTTGCTTTGGAAGAAGGAATTGTTATTCTTCATGCATACGTTGTTTTCACGGAGGAAAATGCAAGCCTGACCGCTTTTTATTCGAGGTACTCTACGGTGAATTCATGTTTGTTGGTTCGTTTCTCAATAGGCGGTAATTGCATGTAATCTCCGTAAAGACTTCTTAAGTAGATATCGTATTCTTTGGGGATTCTCACGATAAGGGATTCAAAATGCCAGTCTATTTGGGAACTAAAGACCTTTTTATCCAGCAGTTCGCGTTTTCCATAACCTGAAACCACGCAACCAGCCATTTTGCACTCTTGATAAGCGTGATGCTTGCGTTTGTTCTCAATTTTACGCAACCAGTACTGCCATCCTTTTTTCCTGGCATGACGATATGTGATTCTTTTTAAAAACGCAAAGAGAGGAGAAGTGGAATCCAGAGGGCATTCTGCTAGTGAATTGAACAATTCAGTGATATAAAAATGGAAGACAGTAACATACAGATTCCTCATCAATTGGGTGCCAGGCAATCCATCAAGCGGAAAGAGATCAACATATACTCCTAATTCTTGTATCAATGGATAACCTTGTTCAACGAGATACGTCTTTGTGTCAACTACTTTTGCAAAGGGATAGAAATAATCTTTGACAGTCCGGTCAGAAAGACATTTATACCTCTCGTTTCCATATGTTGTTTCCATAACTTCAAGAAATTTTTCAAAATCCGGACGAGGTAACATTAAGTCGATATCATCATCCCACGGAATGAAGCCTTTATGCCGTATGCAACCAATGAGCGTCCCTCCGGCTGCCATGTAGGTAATGTTTTCTTTTCTGCAGATATCATCAATGAATTTGAAGATGGCCAGTTCTGTTTTCTTGAGTTTCTCCAATTCATTATTGGGATTTGTCGTAAGTGTAGATGTATTGTCCATTAATACAGTATATGCATTTCAGCTTTCATTTTCCATGTTTTTCCCTAATAATCAAACAGAGCGTCAGCTATGTGAAAATATGCTCCTCTCAGGAATGTTTTTTCCCCAACCTCACAATGGATTAGTCAGGTGATTTGAGGGAGTGGGGCTTCGTTCACTCTGTTGAGCCATCGGAAGAAGAAGTCTGAATATCCTGTACAGAGAATATTTGTTGTTGTTCCGGATAGTATTTCTTCCTCGAACTCATGTTGGCATAAGGTCAGATGATTGTGGTGGATAGAGCAAATTGAATTAAAAATGCTGATGTTGTACTAATTGATTCGATTGGGTTATATTACAAAGAAATCATGTACTTTGGAAAATTTCTATCGTTTTGTAACTTAAATAAATAACAAGCAATTTGTTGGTTTGTGTTGTTGCGTTTTTTAGTATTATTTAAGGGAGTCTTTTTCATGGAATCTCTCGTGCGAAACCATTGGAACAGCCAATCAGACTTTGTCTTTAATACGGTTTTTAAGGTTCTTTTTATTATATATTCTACTTTTTATCGTTTTGTTGACCGTTTACCAATAGAAATGCAATGGATACGATTCTTTTCTTGGATTATCGTTATCTATGGCTTCCTTGTCCTTTTGTTTGATTTTTTTGGAAAAAAGAACTATTTCTCATCAAAAGAATCTCGTTGGTTTTTGTTGTCTGTTTTCTTTTTGCTGTTTTCAATCATAAATCAACATAGTGGTGTATGGGAAACGGTAAAATGGGATGTCCATCTTGTATTGATGATGTTTCTTTTACTGCAATATCCCGTTGATATGACAGCCACGCAAGTAAAAAAACAACTCGTTTTCCTAGGTAAGATTCTCTTTGTTCTTTTCCTGGGGTATTCGGTGGCTTCATTATTGGGTTTCTTGACAGGCAAAGTAATACGATTTGATGAATTTTATTATTATGGGTTCTTTGAGGGGCGGTTGGACTGTTTTCTCCAGATGAATACGTTGGGTAGCACCATGGTTTTTTTTGCTCTTGTTTCGATCTATTGCTTGGTGAAAGAAGAAAAGAGAGTAAAAAGGTTTTTCTTTTTCTTTTGTATTCTCCTTGCATTGACAACTCTGTCGCTTACGCAAAGTAGAGGCGCTACAGTTGCCTTTTCTTTTTCATTTTCTTTTGGTGCAAGTGTTTATATTTTGAGAAAAAAGCAAAAACCTTGTCGCTTCTTTACCTTTACCATAACGATAGCGGCAATAGCATTGATGGTTATTCTGTATCTTTTCATCAGCGGTTTCTATCCTTTTTTAGTAAAAGGACATGGAATTTTGAGTAAAGGAAGTGAGCACGAATCCTTGACAATGACAAATATGGAATATGGGCGAAGGGGACTTTTTATTCATAATCGAGTCGATACTACGGACAGAATCACTATTTGGAAAGAAACGCTTGCAATCATTAAGAAACATCCTCTAACCGGGAGTGGTAGTTTTTCCTCTCCCGATAGTTTGCTGATACAAGAAGCAAAAGCAAGTGATGCATATCAGTTGAAAAAAGTATATTATAAAACTCATAACAATATACTGCAAATAGCATTGATGAATGGGATACCATTTGCTCTTTGTTTGGTTGTTGTTATTTTAACATATGGATTCCGATTCTTAAAACGAATACTATCTGGGGAATGGACCCTTTTTGAAGTACTTTTTCTTTCCTTGGGCTGTGAGTATTTATTGCTCTCAATGATTGAATCATTTGTAGCTTATCCGTGGGGATTGTCCCTTTTTAGGCTCAATGCAAAAAGCTGGGGGATGAGGAAAAGGTAAAAAGTCAATAGCCCAAGAAAAAGCCTAGAAAAAGAGGATGGAACTCATCTATTGTTGAATAACCAAACCAAACAAAGAAGAGAGCCATCCTCATGAATGAATCTATCAGCATTGAGCATAAAATCCAATACTTCAGCGTAACTGGAGAGCCAGAACAGCACAGGTCAAGGTCGGGAAAGAGCGTCCTGGTCACCAAGGGCATGTGCACTTATGGCCTGCCAAGGGCATGTCCTGTCTGCGGAGGCCCGATGCATGTCCATGATCGCCAGCACGTGATGCTGCAGGACTACGAGCTGTTCGGCCAGGTGAGCCTGCTTGATGTGAGCTTCCACAGGGTTGCATGCCGGTTCTGTGCGCACACAGAGACCCAGAAGGTGCCTTTCCGCAGCAGCGGGCATATGCTCACAAGAAGACTTGAGGAGCGGGTGTGCAGGCGCCTGAACCAGGGCGCCACCATCAAGGCTGCGTCAATCAGCCTGGGAATCCATCCATCAGTCGTCAAGGACATCGACAGGCGTCGTCTGGAGGATATGCCCTTCCTCACGCATCCGCCAATGGCCAGGTACATTGGAATAGACGAGTTCCTGCTTCACAAGGGGCACCGCTACGCCACAGTCGTCACAGACCTGGAGCGAAGGACTGTCATCTTCCTGGAAGCTGGCAAGAGGAAGGAGCAGGCAGAGCACTTCATCGCCAGGATGGGGCCTTCATGGATGAAGCATGTCGAGGCTGTGTCAATGGATATGAATGCACAGTACGACAGCGCGTTCAGGGAGAAGGCTCCTGATGTCAATATCGTCTACGACAGGTTCCACATGGTCAAGCTGTTCAACGATTCGGTGATCACAGCCATACGCAGAAGGCTTCAGGGCGATTGCGAGCAAAGGCATGACAGGCAGGGCTACGAGCTGCTCAAGGGCTCCAGGTACCTTGTCCTGACATCAAGGCAGAATCTGCACAGCAGGGAGCTGGAGGCTGTCGAGAACAACAGGCGCCTTCACGATGACTATGCCGCAAAGGGCCTGTCCATACCCCCTGGCGAGAGGCTGATGAGAACTGGACGTGAGCGAAGGCTTGGCGACCTGCTTGCCGCCAACTCCGACCTGAACGTAGCATACACAATGCTTGACCAGTTCAAGTATGCCTATGACGTAACCTCGTCGGATGTGATGTCCAGGGGGCTTGCCGACTGGTACAGGCTGGCAAGGCAGAGCAAGGTGCCTGAGATACTCAGGTTCGCTGATACCATCAGGTCCCATGAGGATGGGCTGGTGAACCGTGTCATGCACAAGATCTCAAGCGGCGTGGTGGAGGGCATCAACAACATGATCAAGACCCTGAGAAGGAAATCCTATGGATTCAGGGATACGGAATACTTCTTCCTCAAGATCATGTTCGAGAGCTACAAGCCCAGGTCTGGCTATGTATCCCACAAGATTCTGTCTTGAACCCCTTTTTATATTCTGCCAGATTTGTTCATATTACGGGTATTATGGATCAAATGCTCCGAATGATTTTTCATAACATTCATTATTTGGGGGTGATATCCATTGCAGGATGGAGGGTGAACCTCATATCCTTTCTTTAACGTGTTCTGTCAATATAAAATTCGATAAAAGAGCAGCAAAAGTCCCATATATCGTCATCGTGAAAAAGACATGAGCCGAAGCCTTCGGTTCAGGATGACGGACATGTGTCTGTCAATCATCTGCAAGTGTCCAAGCCTCCAGTCCTTGTCCCCATGTCTTTATCAAATGGCCGTAATGAACAATTCTGTCGATGATTGCTACGGCAAGTTGGTCATCAGAGGACATCAGCTCCCTCTTGAACTCTTCTGGAAGATCTTCCCCAACATCGCGTGACCTCGTTCCTTTCTATAGCCGTTGTTGTGGCATCAGCCTCCCATCTCAGGTGAAATGAGTGCTGTTCCCGTGTAAGCTGTCTTCGTCCCATGGCGGTATCTCCTGTTACGAACGGTTGGTGTTGGTTTACGCATCATGACACAGAACCTCCAAGGGATTCCTTTTCCCTGCTACTTCCTGTTACGAATAAAGTGGACATTTACTCTTGCTGTCCCCCTGACTCAAGGAGTGGTTATTGTAACTTGACTGTTTGTGGGTGTTAACACCTACTGAATGACCATGCTTATGTCTACAATTCGACAACCAACTTATTAGTTGAAGAATTTTGTGCATGTTACAGCAGTCTCCCGATAGGCATTCTGAGTATTTGACTACTTATAAGGGTGCTTATATGATAAGATAAACGAACAAGATGGCGCTTTTCCTTTTTTATCGTCTGAAAAACTTATTGTAAAGGTGATTGTCATGGAGTTTTCAGCATCAATGATGTGTGCTAGATACGAAAACTTAAAGAGTGAAGTCGAAGAACTTGATCGTGCAGGTATTGATTCATTTCACCTCGATTTGATGGATGGGTTGTTTGTTCCGAATCTTGGGATGGGGCTTCAGGATATTGAATGCATCAGAAGATACACGAAGAAACCGTTGGAAGCTCATTTGATGGTAAAGAATGTAAATGCGTATCTTGAAATTCTTGCTCGTTGCAAGGTCGATTCCATCATCATTCATCCAGAAGCGGATCTTCATCCATTTTCAACATTGCAGAGGATTATTGATTATGGAATGAAACCGGGGGTGGCCGTAGATCCAGGAACTTCTGTCGAAAGCATTAAGGAATTATTTAATATTGCTAAGCGGGTCTTGGTAATGGCGGTTACGCCTGGTTTTGCTGGCCAGTCCTTTTTGCCGTTTGTAGGCAAAAAAATTAAAGCATTGTTGGAACTAAAAAAAGAATACGATTTTGAGATTATCTGGGATGGATGTTGTAAATGGGATAAGATCCAAACGTATGCCCCAATGGGTGTCGATGGGTTTGTATTAGGGACAAATATTCTTTTTGGACAGAACAATACCTATGCGGAAATATTGGAAAAGGCTCACTGTATCAAAAAGTGATGAGGTTGAAACTATATGAATTATGCCCTGTTGTTTGCTGGTGGAAAGGGATTGAGGATGAAGGGGAGTCCTGTCCCAAAACAGTTTTTGCAAGTGGATGGGAAATCGATTCTTATCCGCTCGATTTTAAATTTTGAAAAAAGTCCTTGCATCGATGCTATTTGTGTGGTGTGCATCAAGGATTGGATTAGTGAATTACAGAAGCAGATAGAAGAAGAAGGGATCAAAAAAGTGGCATGGATAGCTGAAGGTGCTGAAACAGGTCAGCAGTCTATCTTCAACGGCCTTTCTCTGATTTCTTCATCTACCACAAGGAATGATGACATCGTTTTGATAAGTGATGGGGTAAGGCCTTTTGTATCCCAATCGATAATCTCACAATGCATTGATTGTGTGAGAACGAATGGTTCTGCTGTCGTGGTTTGTCCGGTAACAGAAACGATTGTTATGGTTAAAAATAACAAAATTGAAGCTATTCCTGACAGAAAGGAATGCTATTTGTCAAAAGCACCCCAGGGGTTTTTTCTCAAAGACATTATCGAAGCTCACCAAAAAGCAGCCACTGAGAATCGGTTTGACTGTACGAATTCAGCGGAATTAATGAGGAGATATGGGCATTCTCTTTTTATTATACAGGACTCCGACAGCAATATCAAAGTCACTACACACATCGATTTGGCGATCATGAAGACTGTTCTTCAGAATGGAAGTGATGATTTGAATACTCGATCGTGATGTTGTTTCTTTCTTTGGTAGAAGAAAACAGGTTCCAGGATTAGCCCAGAAAGAATGTCATGAAAAGAACGACTATCTGGGCTTTAGGGAAAAGTTGCTCATGAGAGATGAAGGAGATTTATTAGGCAAATGGATACATGTTCAGCAATTGAACGAGAGGATTACCAAATAATAAAAGATGATTATGATTTTTCCCTCATGTATGGAAAAACCATTTTTATTACGGGTGCCACAGGGGTTATTGGTCGCCAAATTATACAATTCCTTTTGTATTTGAACGAAAAAGACGATGCATCTATCAAAATTCTTGCTCTTGTAAGAGATCTGGATAAAGCCAAAATGACTTTTGGGAAAGCGTTTACGGCTCCTCTCATTCATTGGAAGGTTGGTGATGTACTGTCTGTCCCCGTAATCGATGATAAAATCGATTTTATCATTCATGGTGCAAGTATCACATCCTCGAAGGCATTTGTGGAACAACCAGTGGAGACGATAAAAACAGCTGTTAATGGCACCATGAATATTCTGGATTTTGCCAGACAACACCACGTTACATCAATGGTATACCTTTCCACAATGGAGGTGTTTGGGGTAACTGATAAATCCCTTCAGTCCATAAGTGAAAAAGACTATGGATATATGAACATCCTCAAACCAAGAAGTAGCTATCCAGAAAGCAAGCGCTTGTGTGAATGTATGTGCGTAGGTTACCATTCTGAATACAATCTGCCGGTAAGAATAGCTCGATTGGCTTTGACCTTTGGGCCAGGTATGGATGTAAATGATCAACGTGTAGCTGCTTATTTTGCTCGTTGCGTCATTAGGAAAAACGACATTATTCTTAAAACAGATGGTTCTGTAGCTCGTCCTATTTTGTATACAAGCGATGCGGTTTCTGCGATTTTGATGATTTTGCTCAAAGGGTGTGCTGGTGAAGCGTATAATGCCGCCAATCCAGAGACATGTATTACGATAAAGCAAACGGCAGAAATGATTATAAATCGCCTTGCTTCGAATAAGATTAAATTGGTTTTTGATATTCCCCAAGAAGTTCCTCTTGAGTATAAGGAAACCCAAGGTGTGGTTTTGCCTCTTTCTGTTGAAAAACTTACCGCTCTGGGGTGGAGACCAAGAGTAGGAGTGCAAGAAGCGTATAGACGTTTGATCAGTTCCTTTGGTGTGTTTTTACCTGATAGATGAAAGAGAAAAGCCCAAACTGAAAGTTGTATGCGATTTTCAGATTGATTGCCGTTTTGTTTTGTCGGCATCGAAGAGCCGGATTTCACGAACATCAATACGTATTGCAAACACTTTCAGTTGACACTTTTCAGCTCAAAAGGTATAGTCATTTCTGCTTGTGTTCGGGTAGTAGCGCAGTGGTAGCGTACTTGGTTCGGGACCAAGGGGTCGATGGTTCGAATCCATTCTGCCCGATTATCTAAGTTCTTGTGTCTGAATGAATTGATGTGAAGATGCTCTCTGAGGCGGTTGACTATGGGTACACAAATGGGTACACACGGCACCGCCAGATGGGAGCTCTCATGCACAAGGCTTTCACACTTTTCCTCCGTAACGAAGTCTGGTTCGGGGCTTTTGGGGTCCCAGATTCGGAAGGAAAAAGAAAATACAAAAAAAATTTCCACTGGAAAAACTTCGAAGCGTGAGGCCGAATCCGTATGCATGTGCAGATGGAAGGAAGGCGACATGGACGAACTCTGCTGTTCAACGTTCTCCCATTTGACATCCGGTTTCCCCATATGATGGAAGAGCATCATCTCCTGCGAACTCCCGAATCCAGTTCCTGAGCAAATCAAGAGAGGGGTAGCCGAACTGGCAGGCTGCTTTGGGGAGGTTTTTCCCATGTCCAAGATAATAGCCGGCAACTTCTTTCTTTTGGCTTTCCGAATACTTTGAATGGTTCTTTGCTTGAAAACAACCGTTCTCCTTGTATTCCTGGTACCAGTTGCAGAGACCCGTCCTATCGGGAGATCCCAACTCCTTAACAACGGCAGCATAAGCCATGTCATATTGTATCAATAGCTTTACTGCTTTTCCCTTCTCTTCCTTCGTGTACAGGTAGACTCCTTCCCTAATAGTTCAGGATTTTGTCCCCACCTTCACGCTGACAATGGATGATTGCAGCTACAAAAGACCGGAGGAATACATACAAGAATAATGATACAAGAGAAGAAATATCATTTGTAGGGAAGACAGTAAACGAGCTGTTCAGGCATGATTATAAGAATGAAGAGCATTTGGCATCTATCCTTGCCGTGCCGAGTTTTATAGAACAAGGAAGGTTCATCGGCTCTTTCACTGATGCGGAGCACAGGAAGACTTCATATTATGTGTCGAAGTTCGAGTTTGACGGGAAACAATACCTCGTCAGTTCTACCGTTCAAGAAAAGGAAGGGCAGAAATACTACGACCACAAGCTCAGCTCATTTGATAAAGCAAAGAGCTTGATAATCGCCACTAACTCGTTAACAAGACGAGCGCAGCAAGAATCAAGCCCTTCTGTAATTGAAGATAGTAGGCTTTTGTCGATTTTGCAAGGGTTCTCCCGCGTCTCGATGAGAACGGGGAGCCGATGATCATGTACCACGGAAGCAACGAAAGCTTTGGAACCAAAACGCGTGCAAACATGGACATCCAAGGGAGTTTTTTTCAGTCCTTGGAAACTTGACGCAAGTGGCTATGGCGCGAATGTCAGATTGTTTTTCTTCAATCTGAGAAATCCGGCGAATGCCAAACAGCCGTATGCGGCTCTCACTAGGTTCATAGGCCAAAATGGTGCAGGCGTACAAGCAAGAAAATACTAGCTCCAAAAGGGATTTGACGGAAGCAATTTTGATGGGGAAGAGTACAACGCATTCTCACCAAACCAGATCAAGTCTGCGTTTCCTATAAGGAAATGGGGAGTTTTTATTTTCTATGGAGTTTGTTATAGTCGCGTATATGAGACTCGTAGAGGCCTTTGGAAATGACGTAGGGGAACTGGCTCGCAAAAACGGGGGAAAAGCCCGCTCTTTGATGTTGTTGGGGTATAGGGCTCAGGAATTCAGACTCAAACATTTTCCGGACAAGCGTTTCACTCCGAGCAAACAGTACCTATCCTGGCTCATCATGCATTTCATGCGCAGTGTCCTCATCCAGCCAGAAAAAAGCGCCATGACCAGCCTGTTCATTCCCAGCGAACCTCTCCTGACTGCCGGATACATCCCATACTCCGTGGAAGGTTTGTCCGCCTTCATGACAGGTACCCGTTGCCAAAACCAACTTCTGGATGCGGAGGATGAGGACCAAGGCCTTTGTTCCTTCCATCGCATCTTCCTCGGTGGCGCGAAATTAGGCTTGCTCCCAAAACCACCCTTCATTTTGTACACCAATGTGGCGTGCGACGCTAATATGATCACGTTCCCGTATATTTCCCGCACGTATGGGGTGCCGCGTTTTATCGTGGATGTTCCTTATGAACTCTCTTCAGAGAGTGTCGCCTACGTGGCGGGTGAGCTGAAGGAGATGGTGCGGTTCATCGAAGACAACACCCATACAATGATCGACGGGGAAAAACTCAAGGAAACGATGCGGACTACAACGAAAACCTATGCTCTGTACCAACAGTATCTTTCGCTCTCAGCTACCAAATACGTCCCTGGCGACGTCACTTCCCAAATGTACGAGATCATGACCAACCACATGTTGCTTGGTAGCCGTGAAACGCTCAAGTATTGGACTCTGTCGGTGAAGGATTTCCAGGACGCAGGTCCCAACCAAGGACTGAAAATCCTTTGGATCCATACTATTCCGTTTGCGCAGGTGCCTGTCAGGCAACTGTTGAATTTCAATCCGAAGGTGCATGTGGTTTCTTGTGAGATGTCCTATGAATCGATGCTGGTTCCGCCTCCTGATCCAGAGGACCCCTATGGTTCGATGGCCAACCGCATGGTATACAGTGCGTTCAACAGCAGTGTGGACCACCGGATCGAGCAGGTATTGCGCCTCCAATCCATTGTCCATGCCGATGGAGCGGTGTTTTTCGGTCATTGGGGCTGCAAAGCGACGCTGGCCTCTTCTTCCATGATGAAGAAAGCATTGGAAGATGCTGGGCTTCCCTGTCTGTTCCTGGATGGTGACGGTTGTGATATGCGCAACCAAAGCGACGGTCAGACGGAAACACGCTTGCAGGCGTTTGTCGAACTGTTGGAGGCAAGATGATGGTCTCCTATGTCTGCAAGTACACCCCCATCGAGCTGTTTGCCGGTTTCGGCCAGGAGACCGCCCCTTTGGAAGCGATGGCTTCGGAATATCCCGAAGCGGACAAGCGGGGACACATCAACCTTTGCGGTTTCGGAAAGTCAGTCCTTCAGGCGGTCTGTGACGGCAGGGCGGAGGAATTGGTTCTTGTCAATTGCTGCGATGTGATGCGGAGGGTGTATGACATTGCACAAAAGAGCGGGAAATGCCGGTTTTTGTTTCTTTTGGATCTTCCCCATGAAACCTATGGATGTTCCCGAACCGTTTTCCTTCGGCAAATCCTCTTGCTGAAAGACGCATACGCACGCTACTGCGGGAAACCATTTGACGAACAACGCTTCTTGGATGCGTTTCGGAAGAAAGAAGCACCAACGCAACCGTACATCGGTCTTGTAGGAGCCAGGGCGGATGCTTCCCTTGTCTCTCTTGTGGCGGAAAAAACCGGCCTCAGCGTAGAAAACCACACCTGTGTCGGCAACAGGGATGTCGCCAGACCTTCCGGGACAGGAGATGCGCTTTATGAAGCTTATGCAGCTTCACTGCTTTCCCAGTTACCCTGCAGAAGAATGGATGCGGAGCGAGGGCGCGATATCCTCTACCGCGACCCACTTCTTGTAGGTCTCGTATACCACGCGATGAAATTTTGTGATTTTTCCCAAATGGAGTATCAGGAACAAGTCAAGGGCTTCTCTGTCCCCTCAGTGCGCATCGAAACCGATTACACCCTGCAGAGCGAAGGACAACTTGCCACCCGTTTGGAAGCATACCGGGAAACAGTGGGGGAAAAGAGGAAAAAGATTATGCATGGCAATGGAATGTATGTGGCAGGCATCGATAGTGGTTCGACCAGCACGGATGTGGTCATCATGGACAGAAACAGGAAGCTCATTGCGGAAGTGATCATTCCCACTGGTGGGGGAGCGCAGGCAAGCGGTGAAGCAAGCCTCAAAGAGGCACTGGAAAAAGCTCACCTGTCTCGGGAGGATATCGCATGTGTTGTCGCCACAGGATATGGAAGGGATTACCTGTCCGGTGATGAAGCCATCACGGAGATATCCTGTCATGCGAAAGGCGCATTTTTTCTCGATCGGTCGATCAGAACCGTCATCGATATCGGCGGACAGGACAGCAAGGTCATCAAACTGGATGAAAACGGAAATGTGAAGAATTTCGCCATGAATGACAAATGCGCGGCTGGAACCGGCAGGTTTCTCGAGATGATGGCACGTACGTTGGGCCTGGACATCGATGCGATGGCCGCTTTGGGGGATACAGCCAAGGAAGAGATAACCATCAGCAGCATGTGCACCGTCTTTGCGGAATCAGAGGTCGTGTCGTTGGTCGCGAAGAACAAGAATGTCGGGGACATCATCCATGCTTTGGATAATGCGGTGGCGAACAAGACCGCGATTCTGGTGAACCGTCTTGGCCTCGAGGAAAAGGTGATGCTTACCGGTGGGGTGGCCAGGAACCTTGGTGTGGTCCATGCCATCGAACGGAAACTGTCTGTCCATCTGGTGGTTTCCCCCATGGCCCAACTTTGCGGAGCCCTCGGAGCCGCCTTGTTTGCCTTGGATAGCTGACAAAGCCTTCCTGTTGAAATTTCGTTCCGATTTTTCCCAAAACGGTACGGTAAGGGCTTTTCTTTTATGGGTTTTATGATAATAATAGCTTTGCTTGCGCCCATGGTTCATGGGAGCCTGTAGTCTTGGACGAACCATCTTGCAAAAAGGAAGATACCAGGTGCGCCAATCCGTACTACGGAACGCGTACCGAAGAAGGAAAACGCAATGAGCACAGCCACCAACAAGTTCTATCTTGACCGTCAGAATGAAACAGAATCGAATGCCCGGACATACCCCAGGAAATTTCCGATCGCATTGAAAAAAGCGAAAGGCTCTTGGGTGGAAGACGTGGAAGGAAACAAGTATCTTGATTTCCTTTGCGGAGCCGGTACGTTGGCCTTAGGCCACAATGATAGCGAAGTGAACCAAGTGATGGTGGACATGCTTCAAAGCGATGCTCCCCTTCATACTCTCGATTTGACCACACCGGTGAAAGACGCATTTGTCGAAACACTCTTCGGACTCCTTCCTGAAGGGTTGAAAGGGCATGCCAAAGTGCAGTTCTGCAGTCCCAGCGGCACAGATGCCACGGATGCGGCCATCAAACTGTGCAAGACCGCTACAAGCCGGTATTCGGTCGTTGCGTTTCACGGCGCCTTTCATGGAATGGGACATGGAGCCCTTTCCTTGACCGGAAATCTTGCCGCAAAAACACCGGTCCCGGGGTTGATGCCTTATGTGCAGTTTCTTCCGTATCCGTATCCGTACCGTGATCCGTTCGGTATCGGCGGAGAAGCCGGCATTGACGCCTGCTGTGCGTATTTCGAACGGGCGATGAAGGATCCCGAAAGCGGAATCACCCGCCCCGCAGCAGTGATCTTGGAGCCCATCCAAGGTGAAGGTGGCGTCATTCCCGCCCCCAAGAAGTTCCTGCAGACAGTCCGCAGGGTAACCAAGGAACTGGGCATTCCGATGATTTGTGATGAGATACAGTGTGGAATCGGCAGAAGCGGACAATTCTTCGCCTTCCAGTACGGAGACATTGTTCCTGACGTGATCCTGATGTCCAAGGCCATCGGTGGTTCATTGCCGATGTCTGTGGTCATTTACAACGAAGATCTCGACAAATGGAAACCCGGAGCTCATACCGGTACGTTCCGTGGCGACCAACTGGCCATGGCTGCGGGTACTGTAGTCATGAAACGGGTTTCTGATCCGGCGTTTCTCAAGGATGTCCAAATCAAGGGCGAGATGATCCGCGACAGGATCATGAAACTGCAAAAGGAAGTCTCCATCATCGGTGACGTCCGTGGACGAGGTTTGATGTTGGGTGTGGAATTCATCAACCCGAACGGACCGAAGGACATCATGGGTGTTCCTCTCTATGATGGTGACATCGCCGCGAAAGTGCAGCATGCCTGTTTCGGGCACAAACTCATCATGGAACGAGGGGGACGCATGGGTTCCGTAATGCGTTGCCTTTGCGCGCTGAATGTCACCCATGAGGAAGTGAACACCATGCTTGATATCTTCGAAAAGTCGGTCCGTGAGGTAGAAGCCGATGTCCGAAAAGCCTGAGTTGTTGCTTTCTGAGGATCCGGTTTCGCAGAAACAGTACCGCAGGATGATGGATGAAACCATCACCGCCATATTGCAGGCCTCCTCAGACGGGAAGGCCTACCGTGGATTGACGCCGGACGCTTTGAAAGCCTGTATCCGAAAAGACATGCTTCCCGAGCATGGGCGAGGGTATGATGCCGTTTTGTCCGATTTGGAGAAGGATGTGCTTCCCAATTTCGTCCATACGTATTCCGACAGTTACATGGCGCATCTACATAGCCCCGCCTTGATGGAATCCTTGGCTTCCGAGGTGATTCTTTCCACCTTCAACCAATCGATGGATTCTTGGGACCAATCCCCCATCGCTACGGAAATTGAGGTGGAGGTGGTGCGGCAACTGGCACGTTTGTACGGATATGACGACCATGCGGACGGAGCTTTCACCAGTGGCGGCACCCAGTCAAACTTGTCCTGTCTGTTTTTGGCCCGCGACTGGTTTTGCACGGAAAAACTCCATTGGGATGTGAAGAAATATGGTTTGCCGGATGATTATCGCAAACTCCGCATCTATGTGTCCGAAATCGCCCATTTCTCGATGGAAAAAAGCGCCCATTTGATGGGGCTCGGGTACGAAGCCGTCGTCAAAGTGCCTGTGGATGAGCAGTGCCGGATGGACACCAAAGCGCTCCGTTCGCTTGTCCTCAAGGATAAGGCGGACGGCAACAAACCGATGTGCGTGGTCGCCACCATCGGGACGACCGATTACGGCAGTATCGACCAAGTGGGGGAAATCGCCCCTCTGTGCCGGGAATTCGGGATGTGGTGCCATGCTGATGCCGCGTATGGAAGCGCGCTCATCCTGTCCGAAAGGTACAAACACCGTATCGGAGACCTCTCCCTGTGTGATTCGATTACCGTGGACTTCCACAAAATGTTCCTGTTGCCTATCAGTTGCAGTGCCATTTTGGTGAAAGCGGCCAAGAACATGGAACCCTTCATGTTGCATGCCGATTACCTCAACAGGGAAGAAGACGAGGAGGACGGATATACCAATCTGGTGGGCAAGTCCCTGCAGACGACACGCCGTTTCGATGCGTTGAAGGTTTGGGTCGCTTTTCAGACTCAAGGAAAAGACGGTTATGAGGACATCATCGACACGTGTGTGGAAAATGCCAGACATGCGTATGATGTCTTGTCTTCCGACCCCGCATTCGAAGTGGTGACCGAACCGGAACTGAGCAGTGTGGTTTTCCGCCTCAAAGCGGAAAGCGATGAGAAGATCAAAGCCGTGCGGCGTACCCTGTTGCTCTCCGGCATTGTGGTCGGACAGACGGTCCATCAGGGGAAAACCTACCTGAAATTCACGCTGCTCAACCCACGGGTAAGCCATCATCATCTGGACGAACTGCTCGATGTGATCAAACGGAGCTGATCAGGAGGGAAGCTTCCTGAAAGCTTTTCCTCCTCGGAGAGATTTGCATTCCTTGCGTTCCCATGCTACTATCCGAACCATGAAAATCGTACAAATCGGTGTCGGACCGAAGCAGGTTCCCCTTACCGGATATCTTCAGGACTATGTGGATGATGGCGGCATCAAGAACATCCGCCCCAGCATCGTGGTTTGTGCCGGTGGCGCGTATCGTTTCCTTTCCTGGCGGGAGAAAGACCCTGTCGCGCTGCATTTCCTTTCGTTGGGCTATAATGTGTTCCTGCTGGATTACTCGGTGAAGGAAGACGCGAAGGATCTGGAGCCGCTTAAGGAAGCGAGCGACGCCTTGGTGAAAATACGCCTTCATGCCACCAATTGGCTTTGCGACCCCAATAGAATCTGCATCCTCGGTTTCTCCGCCGGCGGTCATCTTGCCGGCTCCCTCGCCTTGTTGTTTGGTAATCCAGCCCTTGGGGTACATGAGGACCAGATGAACCGTCCGGATGCCTGCATCCTGTGTTATCCTGTCGTCACCACCGGGCCTTTCAGGCATGAGGAAAGCATTGATTGGGTGACGGGCGGGGATGCCGCCCTGAAAGAGTCGCTCTGCTTGGAGAAGCATGTTCCCGATAATGCCCCGCCGTTTTTCATCTGGCATACCGTTTCCGACGGATCGGTGCCTGTGGAGAACAGCATGTTGCTCGCTTCTGCGTTAAGGGAACACCATATCCCCTTTGAACTCCATCTGTTCCAGGAAGGACAGCACGGATTGTCCATGTGCAACGAAGAAGTCAACACGCCCCAAGAAGCAGACAAGGCTTGGGTCGGACTGTGCGATACCTGGCTGGAACGCCAATTCGACTATTCCAGATAAGAGGCGATGCCTTCAGCCGCGCGGATCCCGGAGGCCCATGCCCCGGTGATGCCGCGTGAACAACCGGCGCCGTCACCTGCAAACCAAATGGCGTCTTTTACCCGGAAATGCTCATCCAGATACGTCGGTTTGTTGGCATAGAATTTGATCTCCGGATAGTACATGATCGTCGAGGGATGGAGTATGCCCGGTACGATGGTGTCCAGATTCTTCATCGATTTCCAAATGCAACGGAGGATTTTCGCCGGCATGGCGAGGGAAATGTCTCCCGGACAGGCGTTCAATGTCGGCTTGAAATCATACAAATCATCATTGAACGTTTCTTCTTTGCTTCGGGAGCCGAGACGGAAATCACCGACTCGCTGCATCAACGGTTTGCCTCCCCCCATCAAGGCGGCTTGGAGGCCGAGGTTTTCGGCGAATTGTTGTCCGCTTGCCAGTGGCTGGGTGAATTTGACGGTCTTCAGAATGGCGAAGTTCACCAGCCCGTTGTCCGTTTCCGTATGTGCGGAATACGCATGGCCGTTGACTGAATACCAGCTCTCTCCCCGGTTGGTCACATACCGTTCCTGCACCACATGGGCGTTCCCGCTGTTGGTGCAGAACGTCCTGACTTTCTCTGGGAAGTAAAACTTCGGATCATAGTAATCGCGGACGATCGGATAATGGGAGATGCGGGTCTCCACTCTGAGTCCGATGTCGACGATATTGTCAATGTAGGGAATGGAAAGTGAATGCATCACATCCTGCAGGAACTGGAAACCATGACGACCCGGGGCGACGAGAAGTGTCTTGAAGGGAATGTCACGTTTCGAGGTGTGGACAGTTTGTCCGGTTTCATCGATGCCTATCGCTTCCTCTCCGAGGGAAAGCCCGACATCCAATTCCCCAAGACGCTTGAGCAACTGCTTGATCAGCACGAGCCCGCCGTCGGTTCCAAGGTGTGTCTGCCTGATGGACAAAAGGCTGCAACCCAGTTTTTCCGCACGCATTTGGTAGGTTTTCACATTGGTTTTGTCAAGAAACTGCGGTTTGAGAAATGCGATGACTTCATCCAGATACCGGTTCGCCAATGCTTCTTCCCAGTACTCCGTCGGGAATCCGATGGGGTAGGTGAAGTTCATCTTGCAGTCGTTCCGCATGCCGCCAGTGGAGACTTTTTCCTTGTCCAACATCAGGATGGAAAGCCGCGGATTGGTCGCCTTTAATGAAAAAGCCGCACCCATTCCCGCAGGCCCGCTGCCAATGATCACCACATCATATGCTTTCATGAAGCTTCTCCTTGCCCAGCGCACCTATTGGTGATTCTCTCTTGTGGCGAAATCCAGTAAAGTGCCGTAACGTTAACCTGTGTACCGGCATTCATTGTACATCATGAAGCTCGTCTTGTAACGTACTGTACATCTATGCAACCGGTAAACACCAGCCATACCCCAACCTGATGCAGATTCCACTTTTGGGACTTCAAAACAGGGGAAATCAGAAAATCCAATGGGATCCTCGCCATTGGATGATCAATTCCGGATTCCCTGCATTCTCCATCTCCAGTTGAGAGCATCTCAACGCTCTGAACGACGGAACTTCTCGGAAAGGGTTCTATCCATTGGGCCGCTCAGCGTTTCAGGATACCAATAACCTCAATTGCCCGCAAGGAATTCGGGATGAATGACTCAAGCGCCGGAACCATATCAGGAGTCTCATGGGGATACCGCCAGCGGGACAAGAAAAGCCCGGAACCATTGCTTTCGGGCTCTTGCGCTTTTCCCCAATGAATCGTCAGATGCTTTGGGAGAAAGTGCTGGGTCCAGATGACATTCTCGTCGACTTCCTCATGGCCATGACAAAGGAAAAGACCCCTAGGGGAAAGCGGGTTTCCGGTTGCCTGTTTTTCCCGGGCATGGTACACCTATGGATATGGCAACGATGCAATACATGAACGTAAAGACCGCCAGTGTGAAATGGGGTTTGACCGAACGGAGGGTGCGTATCCTCTGTAGTGAAGGACGGGTTGACGGAGTGATCCGCAACGGATGGGGATGGAACATTCCGTATGATGCGCCCAAACCTCAGGATGGACGGCGGCTCCGGCACATCAAGAACATCGCGTTGCGGCCGGGATCGGCGAACTACACCGAATTGGATGGCCTGCAGAAAACCTTGTCAGCACAGAAGGACGACCGGGGGTATGTGCTCAGAACCTTCCGCTCGCTTTTGCCGGATTTCCTTTCCGGCGCCTTCGCCTTCGATGGCGTGCTTCTGCCGGCTTCGGCCTTCGCCGCATTGTTTCAGGGGGAATCACCGGTAGGCATCACCCAGGAACACATGCTCCTTTCGTTCAACACACGGACGATCCTGATGCGTTGCATGCAGGAAACAGGTCTCGGACCTGTGGAGCCTATGCCCCACGATGTCCCCTACCTTTCGGAAGTGAAACTGAGGAAAATCTATCGTGACCTTCTTTCCGGTGTGGATGACTTGTCGCTTGCCGAATACCGCAAGGCTTCCATTCCCGCAGGAGGCGCCGACGACTGCAAGGTTTTCTCCATTTCCCAGCAGATGGCCATCCTGATGTACCAATACGACAAGGAATGGCAGATGTTGCATCCGTTGGTACGCGCTTCCTTCCTGTTCGGTGAATTGATGCGTATCCGTCCTTTTGGAAAGTATGACGGTCTGTTCGCGCTCATCATCCTGGGGTGCGAATTGCTTGGGGGCGGATATCCCATCCCTGTTTTGACGGCCGAGCGGATGCCGGAACTCAGAGCGGACCTCTCCCTGACCCAGAAGAGGGGGAACTATCAGGATTTGATCGCTCTCTTTGAAACATCCTTGGTGGATGTCCTGAAATTGTTGTTGAGGGAAAAAGGCTGAACATGTACGGGCAAGTCTTCAAAAACGCCACCATCGTGGATGGTTCGGGAAACGAACCATATGTGGCGGATGTCGGTGTGGCGGATGGTCTGATTGCGACCATAGGGCATATATCTGACAAGCATGCCATGGATGTGCGAGGGCAGATTCTCTGCCCTGGTTTTGTGGACATGCACGCCCATAGCGAATTGGAAGTGCTTCGTGATCCTGCGATGGGAGCCAAAGTGGGGCAGGGCATCACCAGTGAGCTCTCCGGCAATTGCGGGGTGGGTGTCTATCCCGCTCCTGAAGACGACCATATCCAGAAATCCCTCAATGAGGATGTGCTGGGACCTTGGAGCGATCGGTATTGGCCAGATTTCTCCGCATATCTGAAACGGTTGTCCCAGACGGGTTCAGGCACCAACATGGCGTTTTTGGTGAGCCACAGCGCATTGCGATGCGCGGCGCTTTTGGGAAACCCCAACAGAATCGCCACGGAAGAAGAATTGAAAATGATGACCGGCCTTTTGGAGGAAGCCTTTCGCCAAGGTTGCATTGGCTTCTCCACAGGTTTGTATTACGCCCCCTGCATGTATGCCGACAAGAGGGAATTGCTTGCCCTCCTGAAGGTGACATCCAGCCACGACCGTCTTTTTGCCGTCCATCATCGTTGCGAAGGGGATGATGTGCTTCCCTCCCTTCAGGAAGTGCTTTCTCTGGCGAAGGAAAGCGGGGTGCGTCTGGAGATCAGCCACCTCAAAGCCATCGGAAAAGACAATCAGGACAAAGTGGACGGCATGCTTTCCCTGATTGAAGCGGCACGGGAGGACGGAGTTCGCGTCACGTTCGACCAATATCCGTATACCTATGGTTCGACGAGTTTGTTCAGCCTGTTGCCCCCTGATTACCTCCGGCTTTCCCGATCCGATCTCAGGACGGTGTTGCGTTCAAAAGCCGACCGGGCACGGATGAGGGACGAAATGGAACATCCCCAAGGTTGGGACAGCATCTACCGGCTTGCGGGCTTCGGACAGATCACGCCACTCGTGCTGGAACACCATCCCGAATACCAGATGCTGCGTATCGATGAGATTGCGGCAGAACGGGGAACAGATGGTTTTTCCGCCTTGTTTGATATCTTGGCGGACGAGAGCGGCATCGCCCTGATGGCTGATACCACCCAATCGGAACAATCCCTCATCAAAATCCTCAAGCATCCCCTGATGGCTTTCGGTACCGATGCCCTGTACGCCGGTTCTCTCTGCCATCCCCGTTCCTATAATGCGGCGGTGCATCTTCTTTCCCGGTATGGACGTGAACTCAAAGTCCTTCCTTGGAAAGAACTGGTCAGAAAAATGACCTTTCTGGGCGCCCAACGCATCGGCATGACCGATCGTGGGATGATCGCAGAGGGGAAGAAGGCGGATATTGTCGTCTTCGATCCACGGACTATCGAGGATACGGCCACGATGGATCACCCGACGGCGCCAGTGAACGGGCTGACCTGTGTGCTGGTCAATGGAAAGCGTTGCTATCAAGAAGGAAAACTGACAAGGCTTGTCGCAGGGATGCCGTTCAGTCCTCGTACCTGAGCAGGAATTTCTGGGTGCGTTGGTTTTGAGGGTTGCCGAAGATATCATCCGGTTTCCCTTCTTCGACGATCACGCCATCATCCATGAAAATGACATTGTCGGAGATGTCCCTGGCGAATTGCATCTCATGCGTCACCACCACCATCGTCATCTTTTCCTTCGCGAGATCCTTGATGACTTTGAGGATTTCCCCCGTCAATTCAGGATCCAACGCCGATGTGGGTTCGTCAAAACAGAGGACCTGCGGATTGAGGGCAAGCGCGCGTGCGATGGAGACCCGTTGTTGCTGGCCACCGGAGAGTTGGCCCGGATAGGTTTTGGCCTTGTCGGTCAACCCCATTTTCGCAAGCAATGCCAACGCGTCCTTTACCGCTTCTTCCTTGCTTTTCTTCAAGACGAAACGCTGCGCTTCGGTGATGTTGTCCATCACGGACATATGGGGGAACAGATTGAAATTCTGGAAGACAAGACCGCATTGCAACCGGATATGGCGGAGCCGGTCTTTGTCTGCATACGTGACGATTCCGTCTTTGGTCGAAACCATCGTTTCCCCGCAGATTTCGATCTCCCCGCCATCGATGGTTTCAAGTTGGGTGATGCAACGAAGCAAGGTGCTTTTCCCTGAACCCGACGGGCCGATGATGGACAGTACCTCACCTTTTTGCAGATTGAACGAAATGTCCCGCAGGACTCCGAGTTCCCCGTAGTTTTTCTTGACGTGCCTGACGTTGATGATGTCTTCCATGTCGTCCTCAATTGTAATAGGCGAGCTTGCGTTCGATTCTGTCGAATGCGCGTGAGACCAGCCCGTTCATGATGAAATAGAACAATCCTGCGATGAAGATGGGTGCGGTTGAGAATTGTCGTGCCGACGCGTTCTGGGCGACTCTGAACAGTTCGGCCACACCGATGGTCTGCGCGAGAGCGGTATCCTTGACCAATGTGATGACCTCATTGCCCATCGCCGGCATGATCCTCTTGACCACTTGGGGAAGGATGATGCGGAAAAACGTATGGGATTTGGTGAAACCCAGAACCGAACTGGCCTCATATTGGCCCTTGGGAATCGACTGGATGCCGCCACGGTAGATTTCAGCGAAATACGCGGCGTAGTTGATGACAAACGCAATGATGACTGCGGTGAAACGATCATAGGAAGCATGAAACAGGTAATAGGGGGCGAAATATACGAAGATCAACTGCAGGATCAACGGTGTCCCCCTCATGATCATGATGTAGATGTTGACGAGGGCCGATACGATTTTGCTTCTGGACATCCTGCCCTTGGCGATGAGCAGGCCAAGCGGAAGGGCGAACACCAGCGTAAGGAAAAAAATCTCCAGTGACGTCCCCGTCGCTTTGAGCATTTGCAGCAATAATGATCCCATGTGAATCCTTCAATCCCCTTAAAGACAGGAGCCGCATGTCTTTATGGGAGGCATGCGGTTTTCCGAGACAAACAGACTCCCGCGCATTGGGGGAGTCTCCAAAAGGCCGAACGGTGATTATTTCCCCACCACCGTGATGTCCGCACCGAACCATTTTACGGCGATTTTCGCAAGACTACCGTCTTTCGCCATCGCCAGCATTTGTTCCTGCACGGCATCGCGCAGAGCCAAGTCGTTTTTGCGGAAACCGACTCCATAGGATTCTTTGGACAGTCCTTCCGTGAGGATGCGGAAACTCTTGCCGCTGCGGTTGATGTTGTCGTTGGCTACCAAAAGGTCAAGAACGACGCCATCCACACCGCCGATCTCAAGATCCATCAAAGCGGTGAGATTGTCCTTGAACTCGACGATTTCCTTCAGGCTTTTCTTAAAATCGGGAGTGTCATCCACAGCTTCCTGCGCCGAAGAGCCTGCCTGCAGACCGATTTTCTTCCCCGTCAGATCAGCAAGTTTCTGAACCGTTGAGGATTTCTTCACAACGACGACCTGCGCATTGTCGACATACGGTTGGGTGAACGCCATATTGGCTTTCCGTTCATCGGTGATGGTGAAACCGTTCCAGATGCAGTCGATGTTGCCGGTGTTGAGTTCCTGTTCCTTCGCGTTCCAGTCGATCGGCTGGCATACCAATTTCACGCCAAGCCTGTTGCAGACTTCCCTGGCGAAATCAATGTCAAACCCGACGATCTCGTTCTTCTCGTCACGGAAACCCATCGGAGGGAAGGAGTCATCAAGCCCAAGAACGAATTGTCCTTTGTCCTTGACTTTCTTCAAGGAATAATCGGAGGGACCCTGTTCGTTGTTGCCTTGAGCGGACAGCAACGACATGACCAACAAGACAGCCAGAACCAGAACGTGTTTTTTCATAGGAAAACCTCTTATGCATCGTAGTGGCTTTGATTCTACGGTTTCCCGTGCTTTTATTCCAGTATTTTTTGCATAAATATGCTTAAATTTGTATATTTATTTATGGCAGGAACCCGCAAACTTGCAACCATCGCAACCGCTTGCAGGACAAGTGTGTTTCCCATCGTTGCTCGCAGCACACCGTGTGCAGGAACCGCAACTGTTGGATTTGTTCTGCCTCACTACCGAACGGATGGAGAGAAACAGAAGCAGGATGATGACCAAAGCGACAGCAATATTGGCGATGATACTCATATACGGCTCCTATGCGACCATGTGGATGAGAAATGCGACCAAGTAGGCGAAAACCATCTGGTAACAGACGGCACCCCAGAATTTTTTCCTGTTGTTCCCCAATTCCTTGAACATCGCGCTTTGCGCCGCGACGCACGGAGTGGAAAGCAAGACGAACGCCATGAACGAAAGTGCGGAGGATGTGGTGAAGACGGAAGAAAGTGAGGCGGTACCCAACGTCACCGAAAGCGTGCTCACGATGCTCTCCTTCGCGGCGATGCCGGTGAGCAGCGCCACCGTGGCTTGCCAAGAACCGAAACCAAGCGGCTTGAAGATCGGCGCAAGCACTTTGCCGATGGAGGCCAGGATGCTTGCACCGGGATCGGCAGGCTGCAAGGCAAAAGAAAAGGACTGAAGTACATAGATGCCCGCTGACGCCAGCAGGATGATCGTCCCAGCCTTATGGATGAAACCGGTGATCCGTTCCTTTGTCTGCAACCATACGTTTTTCACTGTGGGAATCTGGTAGTGAGGTAATTCCAAGATGAAGGCGTTGGTTTCCTTATGTTTGTCCAGCTTCTGGCTGATGGTTCCCGTGACCACCACACAGAGGATGCCGAGAAAGTACACGAGCGGGGCGATATACCACTTGCCGGGGAAAAAATACCCGATGAACAGCGCAAAGGTCGGCATCTTCGCTCCGCAGGGGATGAATGGCGTGACGATGACGGTCAATTCCCGTTCCCGCTGGTGTTCGATGGTTCTGCTGCACATGATGGCGGGCACGGAACAGCCGGTGCCGATGACCAATGGGATGATGGATTTACCGGATAAGCCGATGGAACGCATGATTCGGTCCATGATGAACGCGATGCGCGCCATGTAGCCGCAATCCTCAAGCAGACTCAGCAGCAGGAAAAGCACAAACAATTGGGGTACGAACGTGAGCACGGCACCCACTCCCGCAATGATGCCGTCGACCAGGATGCCCGAAAGGATGGACAGTACGCCAAGAGAGGAAAGCCATGAGCCCATCCGAGCCGTGACAAAACCGAAAAACCGTTCGATCAGCGGAGTGGTCAGGCCTCCGACCAGTTGTATGGAGAAATAAAACACCCCAGCCATCACCAGAATGAAAAGCGGGATGGCACCATACTTGCTGGTGGCGATGGAATCCAGGGAGAAATGCGCTTCCTTCTTGATGGTGGTCTGGCATGCGCTCCGGATTTTCTCAGCCACCTTATACCGTTGGTCAATGATCACCGCTTCCGGATCGTCATCATACATGACCGTCAGGGCCGCCCGTGCCTGTTCGATGAGTTTTTCCGTTGATGGGGGGATGTCCGGCATTGAGGAGAGAAACAATTCATCCTGTTCGATGAGTTTGATGGCCGCCCAACGCATCGGCCTGCCTTGGGGAAGTTTGTGCAGGTAGTCGTCGGCGATGATCGGCGTGATGTACTGTTCCACAAGATTCGAGAACAACGGACAGGCTGGTGTTTTTCCGCTTTCCAGCGCTTCTTGGATGGTTTGGTCGAAGTGTTCCAAGCCTCTGTTCTTTGACGCGCTGAGTTGGACCGCAGGACAATTGAACATCATGGACAACTTTTTTGCGTCGATGGTGATGCCGTTCTTCTCCAGAAGGTCGGTCATGTTGAGCGCAAGGATTACCGGCCGGCCGAGTTCCGCCAGTTGTGTGGTCAGATACAGGCTGCGTTCCAGATTGGTCGAATCGATGACATCGATGATGAGATCCGGTTGTTGGTCGAGGATGTAGCGGCGGGCGACTCTCTCTTCCGGGGAGTAGGGGGACAACGAATAAATGCCCGGAAGGTCAAGGATACGCATGCCATGGTAATCGCCTTCCTTTTTCTCTACGGTCACTCCGGGCCAGTTCCCCACATATGCGGTGGTGCCGGTCAACTGATTGAACAAGGTGGTTTTCCCGCAGTTCGGATTTCCGACAAGGGCTATCGTGGTCATATGGTTTGCCGTAAGGAGATATGCTCTCCTTCAGCCTTTCTCAGACAGAGATTGTATCCCCTGAGTTCCACTTCGATGGGGTCTCCGAGAGGTGCGACTTTCACCATTTTGACGGCCACCCCACGCGTAAATCCCATATCCATCAATCTCCGTTTCAGTTCCTTGGGTGCGTCAATCGTATCGACCGTTCCTGTTTCCCCTACAGAAAGGCTTCCCACTGTCTTGGTCATGGTGGAAAGTTAGCATGACCAAACTATTGTGTCAACCCATTCTGAAAAAGGATTGTGAAAGCCTGCATGCTTTTGGGAAACCACCTGCTTTCCTGAGTACGCTTCGGACGTGACGGAAGCGTATTTTTTTCGCTTATCTCCATTTGTTGCAGAATGATAATCACTAAAAAACAAAATTGTTCCAAAATACATAAAGACCGAACAACTATCTGAAAAGCTTTGCTTAAATGCCAATATTGTTAGCTTGCAGGTTCGGAAAACCCGTCATACACTGGAACTATCGAAACTATGGAGGTTTCAAATGAAGAAAGGACTGATTGCATTGCTGGTTCTTGCTCTCCTTGCCCCCGCATTGTTCGCTCAGGGCACTCAGGAACAAGCTGTCGAAGACAATTCTCCCATTACCATTGAATTCTGGACACATGAAGACGTGAACCGCCAGAAACTGGAAGACAGGTACATCGCCGAATTCAAACAGACGCATCCGAATGTAACGGTCAATGTGACCCGCCAGAGCGCTGAGAAGTTGATTGAGCTGGTCCAGACCAGTTTCGCCGCCGGCAAAGGCCCGACGATGTTCAACCTTTCCGTCAATGACGAATATCCGTACATCGTTGCCGGACGTGTCGCGCCGATGAACTATGCCGCAGCCGGATTCAAGGATGCGAAAGACGTCATCAGCAAGTACATGGACAAGACCTTGGATCCCGTCACCTACAAAGGACAGGTTTACGGTCTGCCGCTTGAACTGACCAACTGGTGCATTTACATCAACAAGAAAGTGTTCCGCGATGCGGGTCTCGACCCCGAGAAAGATTATCCGAAGACTTGGGAAGATATGGTTGCCGTCAGCCAGAAACTGGTGATTCGTGATGGTGATGTCCTCAAACGCCGTGGATATGACTTCCGCTACAAATATTGGCTCGAGAACTGCGTGCCGATGGTAGAGCAACTCGGTGGAAAGCTCATCAGTGATGACGGCAAGGAAGCGATTGTCGGCAAAGACGCTTGGGTGAAATGGCTGACATTCATGCAGCAGTGGGGACCCAATGGCCTGAACCTCGGTTCTCCGACCTATACCGCGCCGCGCAAACTGTTCAACAAGGATAACAACGACATCGCCATGTGCTCCACTGGTCTGTACCAGGAAGCCCGCATCAAGGCTGACAACGAGAAGTTCTATGACAGCAAGGAATGGATGGTTGTGCCGTATCCGAAGTTCAAGGATGCGAAACAAGACGTCGCCGCCTGCTACTATGGACACTATTACATGGTCAATGCCGATGCGGATGCAAAGACTCAGAAAGCCGCTTGGCAGCTGATCAGCTACATGCTGAGCCATGGAGAGGAATATCTTGAGACCACACAGGTCATTCAGCCGACCAAAGCTTTGATGGAAGGCAACACGTTCAAGAACATGCCGTATTCAGACGTATTCAAGGTCTGCTTTGAATACGTCTGAATACGGCATGTTTTTGAGTGAGACACATTCAAGAACATGCCGTATTCAGACGTATTCAAGGTCTGCTTTGAATACGTCTGAATACGGCATGTTTTTGAGTGAGACACATTCAAGAACATGCCGTATTCACAGGTGTTCAAGGATGACATGGCTCGTTCCCACATGGTGTATTATGGTGCTGCTTCCACAGCCATCCAGTCCGCTCTGGATACTGCCGTCAAGCAAGTCATGTTGCAGAAGGTGTCTCCTGAAAACGCGTATGCGGAATTGAAGAAGACTTGCCAAGAATTGATCGACGAGAAGTAATTTTGGTTTCTCAGAGGTGGGGGCTTTCTACGGGAAGCCCCCTGTCTTGTATTCATCATACCGCAATTGGATGTACAACATGGCAAAACAAAAACAATACAGTATAGAGAGGAAACAGGCGAAATGGGGCTTTGCGTTCACCATTCCGTGTCTGGTGTTCTTCGCGATATTCAGCTTCTATCCGATCATCAACGCGCTGGTGACGAGCTTCACCAACCGGCAGGCAGTGGCGAGGACCTCGCGTTTTGTGGGGATGCAGAACTACGTGTACCTGTTCACGAAGGACAACGGGGGCTTCTCGCTGGGGAACTCGATGAGGGCGACGCTGACGTTCACGCTGGGGACGTTCGTCCCGATGGTGCTCATATCGCTGTTGCTGGCCGTGCTGATGATGCAGTTGCGCCGCACCTCGCAGAGGGGTTTCTTCCAGATTGCGTTCTACATGCCCGCGGTGCTTTCGTCGGTGGTGGCGGCGTCGATCTGGATGATCCTGTTTGACCCGCGTGGGTTGGTGAACCAGTTCTCGAACTGGCTGTTGAGGTCTTCGGGGAGGGACTACAAGTGGCTGACCAACAACGGGATGCTGCAGTGGTCAACGATGATCGTGTATTTCTGGAAGTACATAGGGTATTTCGTGATCCTGTTCATCACGGGGCTTGCGTCGATCCCGCCGACGATCTACGAGGCCGCGATAGTGGACGGCTCGTCGCGGTGGCACACGTTCTGGAGGATCACGCTGCCGCTCTTGAAGCCGACGGTGGTGCTGGTGTCGATCATGGCGATGCTGCAGTGCCTGAAGACGTTCAGCACGCAGTACATGTTCGTGCAGAACGGGGCGGCGCGGCAGCCGATCGACGTGATCACGATGAACATTTACTTCACGGGGGTGCGGAACGGGAAACTGGGCCGCGCGTCCGCCATGTCCATCGTGCTGTTCGCCATCATGCTGGTGCTGACGTACCTGCAGTTCGCCACAAGCAAGACCGACGAGGTCGAGTACTAGGAGGCGGGTATGGCAAGCAATACATATGTCGGGAAAGTCAGCGTGGGCGAGATGGTCACGTGGTTCCTGCTGGTCCTGGTGATGCTCTTCACCATCACGCCGATCGTCTTCATGCTCGTCGCCTCCTTCATGGACGCGAAGCAGATCATGTCGATGCCGTTCTCCTGGATACCATCGAGGAAGTTCTTCACGACGGAGAGCAGGACGTTCTTCACCAACTTCCGCAAGGCGGTCTACGGGAACAACAACAACCCGGTGTTCCTCAGGAACATCTGGAACTCCCTGGTGGTCGCGTTGACCGATGCGGCGACGACGGTCCTGCTGGCCTCGCTGTGCGGGTACGGTCTGGCGAAGTTCAAGTTCCGCGGGAGGAACGTGGTGTTCATGGCGATCATGGCGACGATGATGATCCCGTTCGAGGCGATCATGATCCCGCTGTACATGGTGGCTTCCAGCATGAGGATCATGGACACCTACCGGGGGCTGATCGTCCCGTTCATGGTCTCCGCCTTCGGGGTGTTCCAGATGCGGCAGTACCTGATCACCTTCCCGACGGAATACCTGGACGCATCGCGTGTGGACGGGCTGGGGGAGTTCTCCATCTACTGGAAGATCGTGCTCCCCAACTGCACGCCGGTGGTGGCGACGCTGGGCATCCTGTCGTTCAGGAACCAGTGGGACAACCTGTTGTGGCCGTTGCTGGTGGCGCAGAGCGAGAAGATGAAGACCATCCCGCAGTACATCACCAAGTTCAGCGAGGAGAAGCAGACGGACGAGGGCGCCATGATGGCGTGCGCGCTCCTGGCCTCCATCCCGATGTTCATCCTCTTCGGCTGTCTCTCCAAGTATTTCTTGGGCGGCGCAGCCGTCTACGAATCAAGAAAAGGTTGATGCCATCGGTTACGCTTCACGAAGGGGCCGCAAGAAAGGGCCCCTTTTTCATGCCCTTGACGGACAAGGTTTTCCCATGCACCATGAAAGCATGTGCGGATTGGATTCATCCATTGCGGAACTCATCAACGGACATGTCATCGCCCTCACGGGAGCCGGCGGGAAGACCAGTTTGTTGGTGCTCCTGTCCCGGTATTACCAGAAAATGGGAAAACGGGTATTACAGTCCACAACAACGAAAATGCAACACCCCGCCGTATATGATTACGGTTCGAAACAGGTGTTTCTTGATGACGATTCCGTCTTCGGTTATCAGCCGGATGAAGGGGAAAGTGTCTTCTATGCCCGTACATTTGGAGAAGGGATGAAAGTCTGTTCCCCCCCATTGTCCGCCCTTGAGTTGCTTGCCGGACGGTATGATGTGATGATTCTGGAGGCTGACGGCGCCAGACGGCTTCCGCTGAAACTGCATACGGAGCGAGATCCAGTCATTCCTTCCTGTACGACGGCAGTCATTGCGGTCATGGGACTGTCCGCCTTGGGAAAACCCGTTAGTGAATCCTGTTTCGGGGAAAAGGGGGAGGGTTTTGCCGATGTCGGTTACCTCCAACACCTTCTTGAGGCGCCGGAGGGAACCTGCAAAGGTTGTACTCCAGAGAAAACGTGTCTGGTTCTCTGCAACCAGTTTGAAATGCTTTCCCAAGAGGAACGGGACAAGGCCGTTTCCTTGCGTTGCCCGTACCCGTTACTGTATGGTTCGGTTCGGGAAAATCGTTGCTACTGCAAACGGGTATAGAGCAATTTCACCCGACCGCCGCAGACCATGCCGGGATCACCGCCGATCCCAAGGTTTTCTTCTTCAATGCAATTATCGGTGAGTTCCCTTGCCTTTTGGATGGCGATGGCTTCCACAGAGCCTCCTCCCACCGTGCCGATGGTTTTGTCGTGGGTTACGAGCATCATTGCGCCCGGGGTGGCGGGAGTGGAACCACTCTTCTCCAAGACACGTACCAAGACTGCTTCCTCAGCGCAGACCCCTGTTGCCTGAAGGACGGATGGATCAATGATGACCCGATGGGTGTCTTTTGCATAGACCGATATGATTTCGGCCATGATGGAAATGGCGATTTCCGCCGGGGTATTCCCTCCGATGGGAAGCCCTATGGGGGCATGTACAGAAGCGATTTCCTCCTCACTGAAGCCATCATTCCTGAGCTTCTCATATGTTATGGCTACTTTCCCTTTGCTGCCGATCATCCCGACATAAGCGTGTGGTTGCCGAAGCGCATAGGCGAGACACGCACCGTCGAAGGTGTGTCCATGAGTGGCGATGACGAAATACGCGCCGGGGAAGGTGATGGGGTGTTTGGCCATTTCTTCGAACGGCATGCAATGGACGTTCGCCAAAGGAAAACGTTCCGCATCGGCGAATTCGGGACGATCATCATAGATGTCCACCGGCATTTCCTGGAGCACGGCGAGACGATATACCGCAAGCGATACATGTCCGCCCCCAAACACGACGAGATGCGGTTTGGGTAACAACGTTTCCATGAGAGACAGCGTATTCCCTTCCCGGTAATCAGCCGTGGAAAGCACTTTTGTGCCATTGATGGAAATCGCTTCCGCACCAAGGGAAGTGCCGGAAAGGATTGTCGTGCGGGTGCAGGTCTCCCGTGCGATCAAAGTGATCAGTTTTTGATAATACTCATGCATGCAGTATCTCCTTCAACGCATCCAATGTGATGGTTATCTCTTCTTCTGTGGTGAAAGGACCAGGGGAAAACCTGAGCGTGCCGTGGGGGAATGTCCCCAGTGTTTTATGGGCAATCGGCGCACAGTGCAGGCCGACTCTGGTCTCGATGCCGTATCGTTGTGACAGGGTGAATGCGACATCCGCAATGTCTTTGCCGGGAACATCAATGGAGAAGACGGGTACTCTTCCTTCCATCGTCCGAGGACCGGCGAGACGGATTCCGTTTATGCCGGCCAGACCGTCGAGAAGCAGCGTCGCGGTCGCTTCTTCCGCATCATGCAGCACCTGATGACGTTGCTCCAGGTAGGATAACGCAGTTCCCAAAGCCAGAATGCCCGGGAGATTTTGTGTTCCCGCTTCCAGTTTGTCCGGCAAGATGGCGGGAATGGTTTCCCTGTCGCTGAACGATCCCGTACCCCCGCTTACCAAGGGATCCATCTTGTTTGCGATCTCCTCAGACAAGACCATTCCTCCGACCCCTTGCGGTCCCAATAAGCCTTTGTGTCCCGTCCAAGCGAACGCATCAGCCTTCAAGCCGGAAAGATCGAGGAACGGGACTGCCTGCGCCGTATCCACCAGAAACAGCAGATGGTGCTTCCGTGCTATTTGTGACAGTTCCCCGACCGGCTGGATGGTGCCGCTGACGTTGCTTGCCACTGTGGTGAGCATCGCTTTGGTTGAGGGAAGGATCAACCCCTCGACGCTTTCGAGCAACATATGCCCTTCATGGTCTGAGGGAATGCGGCTGAAGGAAATGCCGCTTTGGACGAGCGGGCGCATGACGGCATTATGTTCCATGGAAGAGACGAGTATATGGTCTCCTGGATGCAGCAAACCTTTTATCAGGAAATTCAAGGCCTCCGTCACGTTCAAGGTGAACGAGACGAAGCGTGGATCCTTGCAGCCGAACAAGGCGGCGATTTGTTGCCTGACGTTGAGAATGCGCTCCTCTGTTGCGAATGCGTCCTCATATGAACCGCGGTTGATGTTGCTCCCATTCTCGTTGAGAAACGTGCAAATGGTTTCTCCTACCCCCGGAGCCTTCGGCCAGGAAGTGCTTGCGTTGTCCAGATATATGCGTCGCATGATTCCAGTGTATCCCATATGAGTGGTTACTGCCATCACTTTTCCCTCCTGCAAGGAATGCCGGTTGAGATGGATGTCCTTTTGTTTTTCCGTTGTATATTTACGAATATAATGGTATACATGAAGGCATGACAATAGCAAAAGAAAAAAAGTTGTTGGCTCTAACCGGTCTTTTGGTCGGACTAGGCGCGGGCCTGTTGGTTCTGTGGGGAAACCCGAAAAACATGGGGTTCTGCATCGCCTGTTTCATCAGGGATATCAGTGGGGCTTTGCATCTCCATCAAGCAGGTGCTGTCCAGTATGTGAGACCGGAAATACCCGCCTTGGTGCTTGGCGCTTTCATCATTTCCTGCATGAAAGGGGAATTCCAAACCAGAGGCGGTTCTTCCCCGATGTTACGGTTCCTGTTTGGGTTTGTCATGATGATCGGAGCCTTGGTGTTCCTTGGTTGCCCCCTTCGCATGGTGCTCAGACTGGGAGCGGGGGACCTCAATGCCTTGATCGGACTCTTTGGTTTCGTCTTCGGCGTTTGGATTGGTACGTTGTTCCTCAACCGGGGTTTCTCTCTGGGGCGGAGCCATGATCTCGCCAAACTGGAAGGCGTCGCGTTTCCCGCCGTGCAGCTTATCCTGCTCTTGGCGTTCGTGGCCGCTCCCTCTTTGTTCGCGTTGAGCAAGGCGGGTGCGGGTCCAGGAGCTTTGCATGCTCCGGTCATCGCCTCTTTGTTGATCGGTCTGCTGGTAGGCGCTTTCTCCCAGAGGAGCAGGCTCTGTATGGCAGGTGGAATCCGGGACGTGATCCTTTTCAAGGACACGACGCTGATCATCGCCCCGATATGCATTTTCTTGTGCACCTTGGTCTGGAGCCTCGCGACCGGTTCGTTCCATCTTTCTTTTGCCGGTCAACCCGTAGCCCACACTTCTTCCTTATGGAATTTCCTTGGCATGACGGTAGTGGGGCTTTCCGCTGTCTTGCTTGGCGGCTGCCCGCTCAGGCAACTCATCCTCTCCGGTGAGGGAAACACAGATAGCGCGATAAGCGTGCTTGGAATGACTCTGGGTGCCGCTTTCGCCCATAACTTTTCTCTCGCTTCTTCGGGAAAAGGCCCGACTCAGGGAGGAAAGGTGGCAGTGATCCTTTCCTTGGTGTTTTTGTTGGCGAGTGCGTGCATTCTGTCT